>JACCDU010688787.1_pt1 | contig 18809 bp, 46 predicted proteins | sample 7446081 | NCBI WGS metagenome assembly JACCDU01 (sample SAMN15323447, study PRJNA562643) | freshwater metagenome | isolation source: river surface water | place: USA:Blue River Watershed | collected 2017-08-17
GGGAGCATACCCCTTATACACGGATGCCAAGTTAAAAACCCAGAAAGCCTTTCACTTTCATTTGTTTCCCGCTTCACCACTTTCTTTATGACGTGTGGCTCGTCTTACCCAATTACCCAGCGTTTTTTAGAGTTCACTGATGGGTCAGCTCCTCTTTCCGATACTTAATTCGGGCGATTATCTTATTCTTTTTTCAATGTACTATCTATGTCACACAAAACTGAAAAATAGGTAAGTTTTGTGTGGATCGGGATTTCTCCCTTAGCTTATGAAACACTTATCACGCTTCATAATGTTTGCCACGGTTTCCCAGCACCATGTAGCTTTTATGGTATTGTCTAGGGTATGTACCTCAGCAAACTTGCATAGCCAACCTGAAATTTTGGCAGGTTTACCGTTCAATGTGCAATAGGGATTGTCACGGAACTCAATCGCTGGATTGCTGTTGGGATTCTTTGAAAGTTCTGGATATGTCATTATTCTCCTTACATTGTATATGTCACACAAAACTGAAAAATAGGTAAGTTTTGTGTGACTTTGGGATTTCTCCCTTAGAAAGATAATGTACGTTCCTTCTTCATAGACCAGAACTTTCCATTACCACAAATTACATGGTCTAGCACGTCAATTTTGAGAATTTTGCCAGCTTCAATCAGAACCTTAGTCACTTCAATATCTGCTGATGATGGTGTGGGGTCACCTGATGGGTGATTGTGTCCCACTACGATAGAACAAGAATTCGTGAGAATCGCTGACTTAAACACTTCTCTAGGTGTGACGATAGCTGATTCTGAATCACCAATGCTGATAGTATGAATACCATTAACATTCAGTTTTGAGTCAAGCAATACGGCTACAAAGTTTTCCCTATCTTCATTTTTGAGGTATCGCATCAAAAGATTGTTGATGTCTTCTGGTTCTGATATTTGATAAGGTTCAGCTTCTTCTCGAATTAGCTGAATTTTCACGACTGGAGGCATTAAGTAGTGGCTCACAATAACTATGTCCCGATTTCCTGAAAAATAGGTAAGTTTTGTGTGGTTCAGGGACTAAGTCCCTGAACTTTTATGAGTTATGTCTACGAATTTGGTCAATCAATTCTTCATCAGTTAGGGTTCTGAATTCATTATGGGTTAAAGCCCACCAGCAAACGTCATTCCAACAAAGTGCTTCTTCTTCTTCGTTATCAATTCCCCATTGGATGAGACTAGCCACGTTCAATTCAATCACGGTGTAAGAGTTTATTTCTTCCTCACCATCTTCGTGAACGTAAGGCACATCCACATACCTTGCAGGAAAATCAATACACCTGTAAGACACCACATCAAAATCGCTTTTGATGTCCTTTAAGAGGATGTCAAGTTTTTCGCTGATTCGCTTGAGGCTTTCTGCCATTTCTTCGATTTCTTCGATTTCTCTCGAAATCCTTGGTTGCTTTTTCTTGAATGGATTCATTACAATATCTATGTACCGATTTTCTGAAAAATAGGTAAGTTTTGTGTGATTGGGGTAGTTACCCTACCCTTTCAGAACGCATCTTGAGTGTTTGACCGCAAACTAAACAAGTGTTTTCTGAGATTGGAGTTTTGCAATCACATGGTTGGCAAAAACCCCAGTCTTTGATGTTTTCTTTGTTGGCAAAATCGCAGACAGCTCCTATTCCACCATCTTGATAGTGTTGATATGCTTTTTCAAACAGATTGTGTTGTTTCATGGTTGTGTTCCTTGTATTATCTATGTCACACAAAACTGAAAAATAGGTAAGTTTTGTGTGATTGGGGCTTTCGCCCCTGAGTTTAATCAGTTACGATTGCATGAAAAATCATGTCACAACCATCATCATCAATAGGCGGAACACCATTTTCTGATGCCCAATCCATATCAACTATTGTGTATTGATTTTTATCATTAGGCAGGTTAGTTTCGGGGTCAATCTCAGCATCCTCGCTGATGAAAACGTATTTTGTAAGTGACTTGTAGAAATCTGGGTTATCCCTTGTTATCAGTTTCATTGGCTGTTCCATACAATATCTATGTCACACAAAACTGAAAAATAGGTAAGTTTTGTGTGAGAGTTTTAGAATATCGCAACTAAAATTTTAGTTGCGATATTTAACGGTTAAACTAAACTTTTATCACGAACCCAGATGTATCTTTTCTGGCTTTCCCCTTAGCTTTTAAGCCTACAATCACATTCTTAGGGTCTAAGAAACGTAAGTCCGATTTGTCCCCGTCAATTACAGTATAACCGAGATATGATTCAGGTACTTTATTGAATACCGCAGCGACATTACCGCCATTACTCAATACGCTTAAGCATTTATCCCAATTATCTTCTGATTTACTAAACGTTAAATGATAATTGCTAGGCATTTTACCATCAAGATACCGCATCATTCTCGCTTGAATCTTCGTATAGTCATACCATTGAACGGTGCTGAATTCCAATATCAATTCTTTGGCGAAACCTTCCCAGCCCAAATCAGATGTGCCATTGAGTCGTACACATGGAATTAAGCCATCTTTTTCAGCTTTCCTTACCAATGCTATCACATCTTTTCGCAATGCCTCAAGAAACCCTTTTCGGTCATTGAATAGCCATTGAGTCTTACGAATTCTAGCATCTTTCACCGATTGAAAGCTACCATGTCCGCTAGTGTATAAGCAAGATTCTGTGCAACCTGGGGTGCGTGAGGGACATACCTCGAAACCTGATTCATTCGCAGGTGCGAGATAGAGAATTCCCGTGAGGTAGCCATATTTGGTTCCCTTAGTTGTTTTTGCGTCTGAGTTCACTCCTAGAAGTTTCATACACTATCTATGTTGCAGAATCCTGAAAAATAGGTAAGTTTTGTGTGGGTTGGGGATTTTATCCCCAAGCATCTTATTCTTCTTCTAGTTGAAATACGATGAATTCAATGTACCCAGCACTTGGCATATATTGAATCACGCCATATTTACCAAGAGTTTTTTCAAGAGCATTTACAAAAGTTTCCAATTCATTGGTAGCACCAAAGTGTTGAAAAATTTCTTCATTGCTCATGTCACTCATTGGAATCACACCATTTTCGTCTTCGATTGCAATGTCAAATGTCCAACCTTCTAGGAACTGTTCCACACTTTCGTAAACCCAAAAGTTTTTTGTTTTAACTACCATACACTATCTATATTGCAATATCCTGAAAAATAGGTAAGTTTTGTGTGGGCTTTAGAAAATCGGGGAATTTTTCCCCGATTTTCTTATTCAATATGCTTTTCAAAGATTGGTTTCCAATCCTCAAAATCAATGCACTTACCGTGAACAGCCACCTCTCGTGATTCGTGATAAAAACGCTCAAGTAGTTCAGTAAGTTCGGAATTGTATTTTGCTTTTTCGCAAATCCAATCTATCAGGGCGAGTGGGTCTTCATAATTGAATTCGTCTTCCAATGACAAATCAACCCTGTCATAGTCATCTGAAATGACCACGTCTGTCATCGTACCAACTTCTTGGTAGAGTGCGTGATAACGAATTGTGTAATCTCTTACTGTGATGTCGAGTCGGTTTCCCATACACTATCTATGTTGCAGAATCCTGAAAAATAGGTAAGTTTTGTGTGAATGAATCGGGGAAATTTTCCCCGATTTCTCCCATCACTATTCTAAGAAAATCACCCCTTGACTATAATCGCCAGCGTTCTCTCTCAAGAATTCAATCAACTGGTCAGTCAACAAAACATCGTCAGGAGCGTAGAAAAAGATTTGCTCGTCAATGTTTTGTGCTTCATCTGACACATACTCGTCTCGTTCGTCTTCTTCGTTATGGTTGAAAATCGCTCTTTGGAGAGATTCGTTACCAATCAGGAAAACAGTTTCTGTCCCACCATCGACCACCGATACCTCTCGTACAGGATATTTTATTCCGTTTAGTTCAAATTCCATACACTATCTATGTTGCAATATTCTGAAAAATAGGTAAGTTTTGTGTGAATGAATCGGGGAAATTTTCCCCGATTTTCTCATTCCTCGTCTTCTACTTGCTCCTCGTCTTCTGCCGTCACAATCAGTTTACCGTCTACGATAGACATCGAACCTAGTTCAGTGCAGATTTGGTACTCACCATTTATCAGGTCTTGAATATCCCTGCAAATAGCAATTTCAACAGTTACCTGTAAGGTTGTTTTAAGCGTGTCTGTAAACACCTTCCAATGTTCAGGACTTATGCTCTCCAAGTCAACTTCTAGCTCCTCAGTGTTGAGCTTTGAAACGATTTCGATTTCGATGTTTTTGTTTGTTTGTTCCATGATTTGTTCTCACTATCTATGTCACACAAAACTGAAAAATAGGTAAGTTTTGTGTGATAGGGGAAAATTTCCCCGATTTTCTTATTTAACGTCTTGTAACTGCACAATTGCTGTAGCGTAGCGTTGGTAGAGTGTTCCGTCCACTAAATGAAATAAAGCATATTCAATATAGCCATTTACCTGCGAATAATTGTAAAGTCTATCCCCTTTGTCATAGTTGTAGGTTGCTCCACTTTTCACAAGTAAATTTTGGATTTCATCTTGAATCCATCTTGTAACACCATAATGATTATCCCAATCTATGCGGTAGTCCTGCCACACATCACTCCAAGTAAACATCACACCAAACTTGTTGAGCTTGTGTTTCACCCCGTTGTATTCCACGCAAATTGTTCTCTTAGTCTTCTTAATGATGTTGAGTGTTTGTGTCATGATTTGGTCTCACTATCTATGTCACACAAAACTGAAAAATAGGTAAGTTTTGTGTGAATGAATCGGGGAAATTTTCCCCGATTTTCTCATTTCTCTACTTTTGCTTCTTCCTCGTCTTCTGGTGAGTCCATAGAGAGCTTACCCTCTGATATAGCCATGATGCCCAATTTAGTCCATAGATTATACTCACCGCTCAACAACGAATCTATCTCCCGACCTACGGCTAGTTCAATCGTCTCGTGCAGATGGGTTTTTAGAGTGGTTATATATGCCTCCCATTGCTCCTTAGTTACACCCTCCAAGTTCAGGCTCAACTCTTTGGTGTTGAGCTTTGTCAAAATTGCGATTTCAGTGTGTTCAAGTTCCATGATTTGGTCTCACTATCTATGTCACACAAAACTGAAAAATAGGTAAGTTTTGTGTGAATCGGGGGCTTTCACCCCAGAATCTTTGTGTCCACCTCTCCTACCTCGAAACCCAATTCTGTGGCTGAACGTGATTTACCATCTACGCTGAAGCATGGAAAGGGGAAAATCTCCTTACCTTTATGCTCAAGATAGTAGGGGATGTTGTTCATGTCTACGCCTAGTTCCACATCGTGTGGGACAATGAGCTTGGCTTCGATGATGACCGTGATGATTTTAGTGTCTTCCATTTTTGCTCTCATAAGTTATGTACCAATTTTCTGAAAAATAGGTAAGTTTTGTGTGGATAGTTTGCCACTTCACACAAAACTGAAGTGGCATAGTCCCACTAAAAGTGGGACTAGGTTTATTCAGAATCTTCGTTGAAGTCTTCTGCATCAGACATACAAAAGCTACCATCAGGGTCAATGCCAATGTCTTTTGCATTTTGACGAAGCTCTTTAATCCAACTTGGCTCATTTTCTTCTTCTGATGCCAAACCTACGGCTTCGTCAAAGCTGGATGCTTGCACGTCTACTGAGTAGGAAACGCTACCAAAGTCTTGAGTGAATTCGATGGTGTAGTTCTTAAGTGGTTTTGTTGTTTCTTCCATTTTGGTTTCTTTGCCCTTTCGGGTCTTGCATAATCTATGTCTCGATATTCTGAAAAATAGGTAAGTTTTGTGTGAGGTGGGGATTTTATCCCCGATTTTCTTATTCTTCGGGAACTAACTCACAATGTTCCCAAATTTCACAGCGGTGATTTGCTTCAATCCCAAGTTCTGAAGCCTTAGTGATTGCTTCTTTCACCCAATCTGGACGATTTTCTGGTTTTTTAGCTAAAACCCATGCCTCATCCAAATTATCGGCTTGAATGTTCACATCGTATCGTAGGTATTCAAAATCTTGAATGATGGTGAAATTGTAAGTTTTTTTTGCTTCTTTCATTGTTTTCCTTTTGGGTCTTACATTAACTATGTACCAATTTTCTGAAAAATAGGTAAGTTTTGTGTGGGTAAAAACCCACTCCAGACTAATCTGGAATGGGTACACAAAACAAAAATTAAACCTTCACGATAAAATTAAATGCCTTTACATCACCTCCTTTGTCGAACTTATTCATGAATCTTTTGGCAGACCGTGAAACCTTTGTGTCCACATTGTCACCAAACCTGATAAAATTAGGTGTTACTGAAATGCTATTCGCACCCCAACTTGTCTTCTGTCTGTCTTTCACCTGTCGCCTGATTGCTTTAGCAATTGGACAATTAGTGGTGGAATATTTTCGTCCTTTGTTGATGTCTTTGTCTGTTACTTGGATTTTGATTCGTTCCATTTGTTTCCTACCCTTTTGGGGTTACACTAACTATGTTGCAGAATCCTGAAAAATAGGTAAGTTTTGTGTGAGGTGGGGATTTTATTCCCGATTTTCTTAATTTTCTTCATTGTCTTTGTCCTCGTTTCTGATTTCTTCAGAAGTTGTACATTTACACGATATGATTTTGTTTGAATAATCTTTTGCGTTGATATGTCCTCCAAATATTTTGGAATCAGGGAAGAAATAAAATACAGAATTAAGTCTCTGACCCTGACCCAGACCATTTGGTTCTATTTTATGTGAACTTGCAAACAATGTTACATCTGTTGCTTCTACCAACAGTTCAATGGTCACTTTAATTCTTTTCAAGGTTCAGGCTCCTTCAAAGTCTAACACCAAGTATGGGTGTTGGTCATCAACCACGTCAATTTCTTCTTCCTTTGCAATTTTAAGTTCTGCCCTGAAAGGGAACCACTCGTCCTCAAGATTGCTATACGAAATGAGGTCACAGTTGAGTTGGTCGGCGTTGAGTTTAGAAAGTGCCTCTTGAAGGTCACGGAAAGTTTTGATTTTCATCGTTTATTATGTCCCAATTACCTGAAAAATAGGTAAGTTTTGTGTGGGAACGGGATTTCTCCCGCTCCCACTTTGGGGCTTTCGCCCCTAGTAGATTACCACCGCATCAATGGTCTTGTCAGCTTGAGTAAAGTGACCTTGTTGGCGAACGGGATAGAGGTTGCTTGAGAACCGAAGAGAGCCATCTCGCTCAACCTTGTAATTGCCCCGTGGATTGGCAGATACCTTGATGACGTGGCGACCTTCGAGCGTGGTCTGTTCCACTTGCACCCGTTGTGCAGGCTTGAAGCCAAGTTTTCGCATGGCGTTGGTCGTGATTCGGCATCTTCGTCGAGACACTGTATTGGAGCGATAAACTACGGCGTCAGCTTCTAACTTGTGATTTCGGGTTTGGTTATTTCCTTGCATTTGTTTTTCCTGCCCTTGCGGGTCTTACACTATCTATGTTGCAATTTCCTGAAAAATAGGTAAGTTTTGTGTGACACACAAAACAAAAAAAATATGTTTTTTTAATATATGTTTTAATTTCCTGAAAAATAGGTAAGTTTTGTGTGGGTTGGGGATTTTGCCCCCAATTGTCATTATATTATTTCAAGAAACTTGATGAACATGAAGTTGATATGAAGGTTCTCCCTCAATTCCTTGAGACAGTCTTCATCAGAATCTATCACAGAATCAGGCACATAGTAGATGACATCGTCATCAAATGCCAGCAATGATGTATCGGGGTGCGAATAGATGTGTTGGTTGAAAGATTCTGTGGCGATTGTCCACACCTCTCTTTGACCACCCACACGAACGAGCATCACTCTATATGGGAACTTATGTTCTCCTTCAATGATTGTATGTACCATACACATATTATGTCTCGATTTTCTGAAAAATAGGTAAGTTTTGTGTGAATTGAATCGGGGAAAATTTCCCCGATTTTTCAAATTTTTGCGATGATTGAATTGATTTCTTTAATTGACACTTCTTCTGCATTTTCAGCCCCGATATGCTTAAGCATTAATGCAAGAGCATCTGCAAAACATTCTTGCTTAGGATAATCTTCAGAATATTCTTTGATGTCAGAAGTATCATCCCAAGCATTTTTAGGTTCATAGAGCAAGTTTTTATTGAAAGAAAATCTTCTCTCAATAATCTCACCCTTCATTAAGCCATCATCACCCTCTTTGTTTTCGTAGCCATAAAGATGTCCCTCTTCTGTGACGATGTCAAAGTCATAGATTTTCTGAGTAATCATCATCTTCCTAAGATAGATTGCGTATTTCATGCAAATATTATGTCTCGATTTTCTGAAAAATAGGTAAGTTTTGTGTGATACGGGATTTCTCCCGTATCATCCCAGAGAGGTGACACCCTCTACGATTTTACCATCTGTGACCTTGAAATACCAAATATCATTTCCATCACCACTCTCCATGGAGAATGAGCAATCAGGAAATCTCTTCGAGATTTCAACAAGCTCAACATCTGGACTTCGCCAAGCTGTTTCCACATAGATGGTGCCGAAATCATCATCACCCTCTACAAATGGGACACAAGTAACATTTGGGTCAGGGTCTACTCTAACGAAATCTTTGTCAATGTGCTTGAAGTCCACAGCAGAATTAGGAGTCTTGAGAAACTCAAGCACCTGTTTCACAACTGAAGTGTCTCCGCTAATTGCGATTGTGTTTGTTATCCAATTTGGCATACTGTTTATGTCTCGATTTTCTGAAAAATAGGTAAGTTTTGTGTGGTGAGATTAGTCCCCTTGCAATTGAGCAAGGGGAAGGGTTTTACGCTTCTATCCAATCAAAATCCACAAAATATTTAATACTTTCCAAGCCATCGTATTAATTAACGATGAACTTTGTCGATGCTGGTATCCAAACAACGTGGCTGTTTTCACCTCTCCAAAAACCAGCGTCCCATTTTCCTTTGGCAATCTCTTCGTGGTTTCTTTCACCACTTAAAATTGACCTCACACATTCTGGGTCAAATAGACTTTTTGGGTATTGTGTATTCCATGTATACCAACCAACACCATAATTGGTATTGATAATCACTGCCACTTCGTTTTTCTCGTTGTAGATTCTTCCGTCTCTTTCTGTAAGTTCCATGTTCGTTTTCCTACGATTATTATGTCTCGATTTTCTGAAAAATAGGTAAGTTTTGTGTGAATCAAAGGGGCTTTCGCCCCCTTCTTTATGGCAGTTCGATTACATGAACTGTCGCTTGACCTTCGTACACGTCCTCTCCGTAAATTACTACGAAATTTTTACCTTCGATTTTACCAAGCTCCAACTTGTAAAAATCAATCTCACCTGTAAACACAACGTTTGGGTGATATAAGTCGTAGTAGTCCTCAATGGCATCGTAACCATCAAGTTCTTTCCATTTTTCAGGATTGATAGGGGTGATTCCGTAGTGTGCTACGCACTCACGAATGTCGTAAAATGTGTTTACTGCAATTGGTGTAAGTATCATGTTTTCCTCTTCAGGCATTATCTATGTCACACAAAACTGAAAAATAGGTAAGTTTTGTGTGAAGTGAATCGGGGAAAATTTCCCCGATTTTCTCAATCCTCTTCTAACCCCTCGTCCTCATCCCAATCAGTATCATCCCATTCTTCATCAACGAATTCAACAAACTGAATACTGAAATTACCGAGTTTTCCGTTTTCGTGGAAATATGCATTGATGAGATAGGAACCATCACCATAGCCACTAGAACATACAAACCCCTTGTCCTTAATCACACCACAACGAGCATCACTCAAAGTGGCATCAGCACAGGCACGATAGAAACTATCTACTCTGTCGTAATCAGCATCGTTCTCATAGATGGAGCTGTCAAAGATTCCGAATTGACCTGAATCTACCCCCACATCAAATCTACGAACATTAGGCAATGACATATAGTCAAAGTTAGTGTGTACATGGACAGCCGAAAAACCTTTTATGATTGTTCCAGATCCGAATTCGTTTTGCATCACATCTACTTTCACTTTCCATGTTCCAGATAAACAAGGTACATTTTGTACGTTGAAGTCACAGTGGAATGTGTCTTTATCCACTTCGTAACAGGGGTCGGACAGGTGGACTACATCACCAAGCTGAATGTCGAATGTTAACTCTTTTAGTTCCATTTGTTTATTTGCCCTCAGGCACACTATCTATGTTGCAATTTCCTGAAAAATAGGTAAGTTTTGTGTGAAGTTGTGTGGGATTTCTCCCACACAAAACTAATCTCACTCCACATCCAGTTTGAGTCTTCGTACCTCATCCCAGAGGTCATCCATGTCATATTCTTCCATGTCTTCCAAGTCCATTTCGAAAGTGTGCTTCAATGTACCATTTTTCCAAAGGTAATACCCAACTTCAGAACCCTCATAAATCAACTCGATTTTGGCATTGGGGAACTTTTCTGCCACTTTGGTGAGTTCTTCAACAAGAGGGTCAGAATTTGTATCTGCACCATACCACAATTCAAATGCAGAATGTGTTCTCTTGGGTTCCTCGTGAAACCGATTGTGCATACCGAGATTGGTAAGGTCAAGCACCAGCTTGTCGCTTTCAAGAAATTTGGAAATTTCTTCAGTCAATGGATACTCGCCTTGAATTCTGATTTCGTTTACTGTTGTCATTTGTTTTATGCCCTCAGGCTCATTGTCTATGTCTCGAAATTCTGAAAAATAGGTAAGTTTTGTGTGAAGGACAAATGTCATACATTGTATGACTTTTGTCTCTCCAACCAAATCTTCAAATCAAGTTCGTGAGGGGTAGTTTTGTGTGTTTCACACAAAACTAAGAATCTCTTCTCCCACATTAGATAAGCACTTTTAGTAGGTGTAGACTTTGGTGCATCAGGGAAAATCTCACGAAGCCAAGCGAGAATGTGCGTGTCAAGAATCGCATAATTTGTGTTTGGTCTTGAATATGTAACAAAAAACCTCGATGTTTTCATGCCAATACCAGAAATTGATTCCAATTCCTCGCAGGTACACGTTCTCAAACACAAACCTTTTCTGGACAATTCATACAAACACTTAGAGAGTCTACTATATTGCCCAGCTTTAACCTTGACCAAAACTTTCTCGATTTCTCCGATTGACATTTCACACAAAACTGAAAATATGGAATCTTTACACCCCAACTCCTCAATGAGCATTTCCAGTTTGCCTGATTGCACCTTAGAACCCTTTCCAGCCACGAAAATACACAATAACAAAAACTCCTCTAACTCATAATCTGACCTAGAGAAATTTCTAGGATTTGTGAGATCTGTTTTTAATGCCATTAATCATCAAATCCTAATTGTGCTCGTTTTTCTTGCATCTTACGATTTCGTCGTTCAGCTTTACGAGTTTTGTCCTCATGGTAACCATAACCAGAATAGTCAGTGTGACCCTTGGATGCAAATACATCCAGTTCACTGGTCACCGTCTTACCATTGAAAGACACTTTGTTTTTTTGCTTAATTCTTTTCATTGTTAATCTCCTTCTCGGATTACATACTCTATCTCTCGAAATTCTGAAAAATAGGTAAGTTTTGTGTGATTCGGGATTTCTCCCGAATCCTTTATACCTTCTTTTTCCTCACTTTAATCACGTTTGGTATGAATGGAAAAACCTCATCTCCCAATTCAAAAGTACCATCATCGTTCTTCAATAAGTTGTTAACAGAAGCATACCAATCGGTACTCCAAACCCACACTTGTTTGGTTTTGCTTTTGTATCTTGCGTCCTTCTTCGTAACAAAGTGACCTTCGTCTGATTGGAAGACATTGACATCGTAAGTTTCGTCTCCCACTTTGAAAGAATCCCAATTATCGGCTTCATTCAAAATCATTGTTTTCAAACAATTAGTCAGACCTTCTCTAAGATGTTCAGGTACTTTGAAAAAGCTTTTTACTTCTGCTCTGTAGTTCATACAAATTATATTTCTCGAAATTCTGAAAAATAGGTAAGTTTTGTGTGAAGTTAAATATATTTACTCAGGTCAATTAGATTTTCGTGAACTTCACTATGACAATTGGAGCTTGGAGCCGAGTAGGAGAATCGAACTCCTTCTGATTTCTCGGTAGTTTACAAAACTACTGCTATCCCAATTAGCGAACTCGGCTTACTTGCTCTACCGTTGAACTAAACGGCAGTGTGTTGGCGACCCATGAGGGTAATGATCCCTCCATCTCCGCCGTGACAGGGCGGCGACTCCACCTGTTGTCCTATGAGCCACTAAACTATTATACAGATTTTTTTGAAAAATCCCTTCCAAAAATAGGTTCTTCTATGTCTTGGTCTTCAGAATAAATCCTGTACCTAAAACATTTGGCGATTTTATCATACTCGAAAACCCCCATTACCATATCATCGATTTTCACAGTGATACATGGATAATTTTCATCACCCTCAATTACAGCTTTGATTACACCACCTTCAGTAGTTAGTTCAAGACTATCATTATCAATAGTCCTCTCAACAATCCATTGGCAGTCTTTATAATCTTGATTGAAATCATCAATGGACATTTCGATTTCATTCCCATCAGGGTCACAACCCCAAATGTCACCTTCGTAACACGCAAGTGAGTATGTACGTTGGAAACCATTGCCCACAAGCACAACATCTTGTGTGTCAATGAATCCCTGAATTCTGTATATCATTTCAATTGTTGTTAGCATCAGTAGTTATCTCTCGAAATTCTGAAAAATAGGTAAGTTTTGTGTGAAGTGGGGAGCTTACATTCCCCACACAAAACTAACAATTCTCATTAGTATTTGATGTCTATTTTTTTATACGTTGGAACCACTTAGCCCATTTGTCTACTGGTTCTGGCGTATTTTGGCTACCACTTGCATTTGCAGGAACATCGGCTTTGAGGCGGATATAATATCCTTTTGTAAAAGACTGAACCCTGAACCCTGAATTAAATACACTGTTCAAATGTTCCTCAAGTATCTTTTCACTAAAATAAAATTCATCAACTTCATAATAAGGATAATAATAATCTCCATCCATATATTTTGAAATCCTCAAAGCAACTTCATCAGCAATTTTATTGAGTCTTTTTATGTGTTTTTGTTCACGATTTTTGCATGCACGTTCTTTGATTTCTTCATAGGTAAGTTGCTTCACTTGTTCGATTTGTTCGATTTGTTTGGCATTGTAAAGTTTCAATTTTTCAGTTGCCATTTTATTTCTCCACCTCCACGTCGTCAATGTCGTCAAGCTGAACGTAGTTCCAAACACCATCATTCCAAAGCTCTGCTTTTTTTACTTTCTCCACAGCTTTCTTTTCCGTTTCCGCATTTACTTCAATGTATTGCTCAACATACGCCCAGCCAGTAATTCTTACTTTGTGTTTCATACAAATTATATTTCTCGAAATTCTGAAAAATAGGTAAGTTTTGTGTGAAGTGGGGAACTTACATTCCCACACAAAACTAACAATTCAATTTCTTAAGCATACCTTGGAAGTAACCTGAAATATCCACATCGTCCTTGTTTTGATTAAGAGCATCCTCTAATGTATATTTGTCATCCCAAATACCATAACAAGAATTATTCTGCACCAATTTATCTGCTTCATCAACAGCTTTATCTAAAGCTGTTTTAATGTCTAAACATGTTGAAGAAATGACAATATCTCTGTTGTGCAATTTCTCAGTGTATACTACCTCGTAAAACGGATTTTCTAGTCCTTCATACTGCACAACATTGCATCGAAAGTTGCTACCTTGATTATCATGACCATAAACCGTCATGATCCAATCCCAGACATTGTCTACGACAGTGCCACACTCGTTGATTCGCTTCTCAAAGTATGGGTGTTCCACTTTACTCACATCTACATCTTCTAGAATTTTGAATTTCATCAAATTATATCTCTCGAAATTCTGAAAAATAGGTAAGTTTTGTGTGACTCGAAATTTTGGTAAAGTGAGCATTTTTTTTTGGGCTATCGGACTAATCTCGAATGGTCAATCTCTGAGACTGATGTATACACTCGATTTTGCTGTAATTAACCTCGTCGGCTCCCAAGGGAGACGTGTGAGAGTTGCACTCACTAAATCCCGAAAGCATAAATGCTCACTTTATGGGTTATCAACCGAGGCTGATAACCCAATCAACACAAAACTAATGCATTAACTTTGTATCTGTTTGTGGATTTTTTTGGCATTCCACTGAACTATTGCCATCACTACATAACACCGTGACCAGTGCGAGATAATTTCTATCTCATTTCTCAGTGCATATTTCACTGCACATTAATATATACGCTCGAAATTCTCAAAAGTTGTAAGTTTTGTGTGAAAATTTTTTACGATTTTCTTAATTCAACTTAATTATCTTTTGCTAACCCCACTCCTCGCACAATCTTAGCACCACCTTTCAATGCATCTTTAAGCAATGGTCTCACCTCGTCTACGAAGTAAGGGTCGCTAACAAATTCACCATCAAGCCATCTCTTAAATGATATAGAGATAAACACTACACAATCTTCTTCAGGCGAAATTGGACTAAGCGATGACCACCACAGACATGACCAAATAGTTCCATCTGTAAAATGAATTTCATCCCCAGTACACGGTACTCCATCTTCATATTCCTCGAAAATCTTCATTTACTTCTCCTCCAATGATTCAATTCTTAACACTTCAGGATAACTATTCATATCAACACCAACATATTGCCAATTTCCATCATCCCACATTTCATTCTCAAAAACTTTGTTTTCAGCATCTTCTTCTGTTTCAGCATCTACATAGATTGTTTGCTTAACGTTGGCTACGTGATATAATGTAATAGCGTATTTCTTTTCTTTTGTTATTTTCATGTTCTTATTGTTGTATATCAGTAAGGTCATTACTGAGACTTTTTTATGCAGCTTTCGTCTACTACAATTTTCCCGTTATCCATGTAGTAGATACCCAATTTACCGAAAAGTTCGTAATCTCCATTTCTTACCTTTTGTAAGAATGTCTCGGTAGCCCATTGTAGTTGGTGTGTCAAAGCACCCTCTAATCCCTCGCATACGTCTGAACTTTGCTGTTCGCTTAACCCCGTAAAGTTGATAGTTTTGTTAACGTCATCGTGGTTAATGTCGATGACTACTGAGAAAAGTGTGTTGCAGTTAGTTGTTTGCTCCATGTCTATTATCTCACACAAAACTGAAAAATAGGTAAGTTTTGTGTGATATCAGGGGTTGAGCCCCTGATATACATTAGCTGTTTCTTAGTTCCTTCTCTGATGAATTGCTGAAGAGCTTCTTCAAATGAAGGGGCATCAACTCTCGCCTGAAAGTGTAGGCTCGAAATTTCTTGCCTAAATGACAAGATGTAGGTTTTGTTTGAGTTTTCGCTCATACCCTAGTATACTTGACAATTGTGAGCTTGTTTAATACTATATCTATAGCATTATTCAAGCATCTCTCACAATCATTGTTAAACAAATCTTGTTTCTCATATATGGATTTCTTACAATCCCAACCACGTTCACGCATTTCGTTTTCCCAGTGAAAACTGATCGCTCGTTGCTCAAGTTGGCTAATCCAAGGCAGCTTTCCAAAGTAACCTTTCTCTTTGTAAAGTTCAATAAGCTTATAATCAAGCACCTCGAAATTGCCAAGTATCCAATTGCTACACACTGAAAAGCCATTGATCATCTTCTCACGTATTTCGCCACGTTTCAATTCCTGCTTGGACTTTTTTTTCTTAAACAGTTTCCACATCAAATTATATTTCTCGAAATTCTGAAAAATAGGTAAGTTTTGTGTGGTTTCTGAGATCTTTATAGACAATTGCCTTGATATTATTCGTGACATTATTTAAGGCACAAATATAGACTTTATTACTGACATAAACACTGACATTGACATCGACATCAGTCCTTAAATTATCCCAGACATTATTCTTTAACTGGTTTTGTGTGTTCAATTCTATCATTTTAGTTTTGTGTGGTATTTGAGATCTTTCGAAACATTACCCCTGACGTTTTTCGAGACACTATCTGAGACATTAAACTGGACATTTTCCCAGACATTCACCCAGACATTTAACCTGACATCATGACTGACATTATCCCAGACTTTATACCTGACATCATAACTGACATTATCCCAGACATTGACCATGACATCAGTCCTAACATTATCCCAGACATTATTATTTAAACAGTTTTCTGTATTTAATTTTATCATTTTCGCTTTGTGTGGTTTCTGAGATCTACCCAAATATTATTCGTGACATTATTCGAGACATTTTCCCAGGTATTATTCTTGACGCTATACCAGGCATTATAACTAATACCCTTTCTGACATTATACTGGATATTTTCCCAGACTTTATTTTTTCCGTGGTTTTTTGTGTTTAATTCTATCATTTCAGTTTTGTGTGGTTTATGAGATTTTGCCAGACATTGCCCCAGACATTATTCGAGACATTTTCGTAGACATCATTCCTGACGCTATAACAGAGACCATCCGAGACATTATTTATGACATTACCCCTGACATTGTCCCAGACACTATAAAAGACATTATGTTTCAAGTGGCTTTTTGTGTTTAGTTCTATCATTTTAGTTTTGTGTGGTTTCTGACATTTTGCCTGACATTATTCGTGACATTACTCAAGACATTTTCCCTGACATTTTCCCTGACATTTTCCCTGACATTATCCCTGAAATTATTCTTGAAATTGTCCCAGATAATGTAGTAGACATTATCCTTGACACTATCCCAGACATCATGTTTCAAGAGGTTTTCTGTGTTTAATTCTATCATTTTAGTTTTGTGTGGTTTTTGAGGTCTATGTACACATTATCCGTGAAATTATTCCAGGTAACACTCCTGACATTACTCCTGACATTACTCCTGACATTACTCTGGACATTACTCCCAATATAATACCTAAATTGTCCCGGACACTATACCAGACATTTGGCCCGACATTATCTGTTACGTGGGTTTCTGTGTTTAATTCTATCATACAAATGAGGATCTCCGGCCACAAATTTTTTCATCTCGTCTTATCTTGCATTTTCCTGAAAAATAGGTAAGTTTTGTGTGACACACAAAACAAAAAAAAATATGTTTTTTTAATATATGTTTCATTTTCCTGAAAAATAGGTAAGTTTTGTGTGACACCACCCCAATCACACAAAACAGAAATCCATGTACATTTTGGTATTTTTACACATAAAACATTACTTTAGTACTTGATATATTGATATATTTTTAGTCATAATAGTGATTATCAGAAAAAATAATCGCTTATCACACAAAACTGAGCCTGAGAGAGAGGGCGGATGAGTGTAAGTTTTGTGTGTCTTAACATTGTTAAAACAAAAATTTAACACAAAATTAATCTTGTTAAGAAAAAATGTCAAAAAATTTTGACAATAATAATATATGTTTTATTTTCCTGAAAAATAGGTAAGTTTTGTGTGACTCGAAATACTCGAAAAATTAAGTTTTTTTTAATGTATGTTTTATTTTCCTGAAAAATAGGTAAGTTTTGTGTGGCTCTTTAACTGAGCCACTCTTCAATCTCTTTAGAATTCATTACACCTTTTCTCATTTCATATCTTCCCTCTGAAACCAAAAGGGTTGTAGGCACGGACATGACATTGAACTCTAATGCAAAGTCCGGATCCTCATCCACATCCACTCGAAATACTCGATTTTCTAGTTTGGGGTTAGAGGCAACAGCATTGTCAATTTCACGATCCATTGCCTTGCAAGGCTGACACCAAGAGGCTCCAAGCTTCACCATGAACTTCCGGCCTGTCTTCATCTTATCATAAAAATTCTCGATTTTCATTACTTTTTTATACAGGACTTTAGGCTCGAAAAAGCGTATAAATATATTGTACTCACTGACGAGACACAAAACGTACATCGATTGTGCAACAAAGGAGGTGAGTAGTATGAACTGGATGGAACAAATAGAAAAATTTTATTCTGATATGTTTAACGTGTTGTTTGGACACATAAAATATTTAGACGAGGACAACAAATGAAAATCACACAAAACGGACAATCAGAAAATAGCTTCATTACTAAAATGGCAATAGACATTTTAGCTCAACAAGAGAAAGTCTTCAATGCAGAAGATTTTTCTCCCGAAAAAACAGAAACACATCCTATTCAAATTCGAAAAATAGGATTACTCGAAAACCTACCCAATGATATTCCTGAATGGGTTACAGAAGAATCATATGTTACTTACTTGGCTGCACAAAAAATGCAACAATTTTAATGTAATTGAAAGAGTGTTTGTTTGAAACTCAGTTTTGTGTGGAAAAAACGAGCGATATTTTTCCACACAAAACTAAAACAAAACTGACACAAAACTTAAACAAAACTTAAACAAAACTGACACGAAACTGACACAAAACTGACACGAAACTAAAACAAAACTGACACGAAACTAAAACAAAACTAAAACCCACTCATTCACACAAAACTATGAATGCACTTGATCAAATTCTTCATTCAAATCCTGCCCGATTTCCCCAAAATTACCATTTATTCCCATTTTTTACCATTTTGTGGATCCTGCCGATTTGCCCACTTTTTATCCACTTTTTGCCCATTTTTTATCATGAATTTTTTTTCAAAAAAAGGTAAAAATAAATTCAAAAAACACAAAACTGAGAAGGAATACAAAGGGGAAAAACCTAAATAATTTTATGTAAGAAAAAATGTTTTATGTGTTGAAAAAACACTCGAAATTGAAAAGAATTTTGGATCACACAAAACAGAATTAAAACAGAATTAAAACAGAATTAAAAGTAAAAATAAACA
>JACCDU010550187.1_pt1 | contig 18803 bp, 18 predicted proteins | sample 7446081 | NCBI WGS metagenome assembly JACCDU01 (sample SAMN15323447, study PRJNA562643) | freshwater metagenome | isolation source: river surface water | place: USA:Blue River Watershed | collected 2017-08-17
GACACAAATATACATCAAAATCTTCGATGGTTGTCGAAGAAAATAGGGGAGCTTTAGGGGGGGCATAGATGTGTAAATCTATGCCTGAAAAAGAAAAAAGGCCCGAAGGCCTTTCTCTTGATGCTTTAAGGGCATCGCTGCGGGACTCTGTTACCCCTACTGGCGTGTAGGACCTAGAAGAAGATCTAGGCAGCTAGTTCGTATACGCACCCGCTCTCGAACTGTCTAGCGAAGATTCTATACCGTAATAGCGGAATGAAGATTAATTATTTAAATATCTAGCGTGTCAGCGATTAATTTTTTAAATCGCCAGTTTTGTGCGTTGGAGCCAGATTTTAAAGCACTTATGTAGGCGCTTTTGACATACATCTCTACTGCTGGAGTGACTGACCGCCGAGTTTTTTCCAGACTAAAGAAAATTGAGTACGGTTGCAACCCTGTCAAGGTTGGTAAGTTGATTTGCGTAACGTAAGTGTAATTCTGATCTGATCTGTAGATTGTCCCACTCACAATGCCTTGAATTACCGACGGCAAATGCAAAGAACACTGATACCGTTCGACATCAAACGCACGAACCTCAGTTAAATGCTGGTAACGAAAATGCTCACCGTGCGTGTCCGAATCAAACTTTTCCGTGAAGCAATGACAGCCAAAGGTAACATTAATTGGGATGCTCAGCAGTTCTTGTTTAACAGTCAATGACACGTCTAGTGTCAACGGTGTGAGGTGCTCAAAAGTGTAGAGCGCCCCTTCAAAGTGTTTGTTTCGAAAATTACTCAATAGAAAAGACCACCGACAGTTTTATTATGTAGATTTAGGCTAGAGATTTTGACAGCATTTTTGTTGCGGCATCGCTTGTGTGTTATGGCGAGATAAGGAGGTCAATAGGTAAAAAATATTATAATTTAGCTAATTTTTCCATTATAGCTATCAACGAAATCACGACGATTTGGGTGTGGGTCAAGGTTGAGATCGCACGCCTGATGCACCTTGCCCACCACAAATCATCGCTAGTTCAAGACTTCCTAGACTCACTTTGGCTAGAAGATGGATTGTCAGATGGATCTGTACAGATCTACGCCATGTACCTTCGCAACTTCTCTCGATGGCTCGAAGAACACAGGCATCCCCCGCTTGAACGAATAACGTTGGAGGCCATTAGTGGCTTTTTGAAAGCCAAGCACCGAATATACAGTCCAAGAACCTCGAATTTGGCTGTCACCGTCCTAAAAAGATTTTTCCGCTGGGCAATTCGAGAAAAATGCGTGCTGATTGACCCAACGAGTCGGGTGCTATTGGCTCGGACCGGCCCGAGTTTTCCGAATTGCTTGAGTGAGAGGCAGGTCCAAGACCTTCTCAGTGCAATTCAGGTGGACACAATGCTTGGCTTGCGCAACCGCGCCATGTTTGAGCTGCTTTACGCCTCTGGCATGAGGGTGAGTGAGTTGGTTAGCCTTCGCTCAATCAACGTTAATTTGAAAAGCCGAGCGCTTCAAATTTGGGGTAAGGGCAACAAAGAGCGAATCACAATTTTTGGAGAAATTGCCCATGAGTGGCTGCTTCAATATTTAAACGAGGTACGGCCCTTGTTGATTGCGGGAACGGCAAATCCATATTTGTTTGTGACGAATCCCAAATTCGTTGGCCGAAAGCTTCACATCGGCGAACGCTGGATAGGGAAGCTGGCCAAGCGCTATGCGATCAACGCAGGCATCACACAAACAGTGTCACCGCATACATTGCGACATAGCTTTGCTACCCACATGCTCGACAATGGCGCGGGATTGAGCACGGTTCAAATGCTGCTTGGCCACGAATCCGTGAATAGCACCCAGATCTACACGCATGTTGCAATCAACCGATTGAAAGAGCTTCATAGGCTGCATCATCCACGAGGGTAATAGGTTGCATAGAATGACTCCATGGGTGTGCGCATTGTGTGGCTGCTCTGATTTTCTTCAAACTGGCCCATAGCGACTTTTCACGAGGGCTAATTGTTCAAACTAAATGGACCCTTTCTATGGATCACGCCACTAAAAGAAACAAAATTGAAAACATAGACAGTGAAGTAAATGAGTTACATCCGCTACTTGAAAACATTTTTCACTCTCTTCCGCGCGTCAGCTATGTTGAGTACACACATGGCCCTCATGAGAAAGGTGCGGACTTCGTTGTTGAGCGGCTAGACGAAGATCTTGGGACTGTTAATTACATAGGCGTAGTCGCAAAAACAGACAAGATACTGACTTCGTTTGCAGATGTAGAAAGACAAATAGATGAATGCGGTCACGCCAGACTCATACGCAATGGGGGGCAACGTGTTCGATTACCTGAGGTTTGGGTGGTTACCTCTAAAAGTGTCAGTCAAAATGCAAAAGAAAAAATTGAAGAAAAATTTTCAGCAAAGAAAATTCACTTCTTTGATGCTGACTGGCTAGTTAAGCAAGTGGATTTGCATGCCTCCCATTTTTGGGAAGAAATTGACGGAGCTACTGGCAGATATCTAGCAAATCTCGACAAACGTCTTGGCGTAATATCCGCTCAAACATCTATCGTTACAGCCCATGAAGCAGGCTCGATCAGCATGGAACTCGATGTGGAAGAGCTTGATTCAGACCGATACGGAAACAAAAAGCGACAAACACGCAGCCGAATCGTGAACATTCGAGAAGAAGCGATAAGCAACAAAGTTTCCATAATTGAAGCGGAAATGGGGTCTGGGAAATCTCATTTAGTTAGGCGAATTGCACTTCATTTTTCAGACTTGCGGAATCACAAAGAAACGGGCGTTCTTCCTGTTTATGCAACATTTAAAGCATATTCGGATTCAAAACTCTCACTAAGCCAATTTTTAATTCAAACCATAGGACAAGACTGCTTTGACAGCATGGCTAAGAATGGGGGCAAATTGTTGCTAATTCTTGATGGTGTTGATGAGGCTTTAGCAAATCAAGAAGAGTGCCGCGAAAAAGTAAAAAGACTGTTAGAGGCTGTGAAAGCAGAAACCAATCTATCGTTACTTCTTACTAGCCGCCCATGGAAAGCATTAGATGAAATTATTTCTGCACACAATAGTGCGCGTAAATATCGAATTCGACCACTGAGTGTCGGCAAGATCATTACTTATCTTCGGCAAGTTCTCGATAAATTGCAGTTGCCAAATAAGTTGGTTGATGACTTAGCTAACTCATCATTATTCAAACAACTTCCGCAAAATCCGATTGCTGCATCCCTTCTTGCAAATATTGTTAGGCAAGAAAAGTATGAGCTCCCATCAACACTCACGGAACTTTATTCAAAAACTATAGAGAACATGCTGGGCCGATGGGATGAGCGACGTCAAATAGCTACGGAGAAGCAGTACAAAGGTAATGAACGTCTTGCAAGACTTTTGGCAAAGCACATGGTCGACAATCAGTTGGTCTATATGTCAAAAAATGAAATTCGCCAAATGTTTAGCGAATTCTTGGCAGATCGTCAGACTGGAATTTCTTTGGATGAGACATTTGACTATCTCATCAACAGATCAACCCTATTTGGCGTTTTTGAAGATACAGATGCTATTTTTTTCAAGCACCGATCGTTCGCTGAATATCTATACGCAAAAGATGCTGAAGCAACACGCAGCCTTTCAATAGACGCTCGTGCTTTTGAAGTTTACTGGGCTAACACCTATTTTTTCTATGTCGGATTGCGATCCGAGTGTCCAGAGTTGATTGATGATCTAGTGGCGATCGAAGTCACAGAGGTTCAGAAAAAAGTTTTTCGCATGTTGAACATGGGTAACTACATGCTCGCAGGATGGGAAACACCATACGATCATATACAGCAGGCACTTAATACAGTGCTTCTTGATGCTGCAAATCTATACCTAGATATTCGGTATGGCCGCATCAAAACGGGGCTCACTGGTCTTACAGAAATGCAGCTACTGTGGTACTTCACGCAGGCTGTGCGTACACGGTACGGATACGATTTTTTCAGTAAAGCGCTTCCTCTAACAATTGCCAAATTAGATGAATCCTTATCTGCTGATGATGAAGCAAGGCATTACGCATTATTTTTTGCCGCATGTTCACTAGCCGAGGTGGGTGATACATGCGGATTCGCTTACCTGCTAGAAAATGCAACACCAACGACACTGCCAATACAAATTTCGTTTGCTTTGAAATGTGAAATGAGTTACGGCTCAAAAGAATTTGCTCATAGCAAACCTGTGAAAGATTTTGATAAAAAACTTGGCAAAATTCTTAGAATTAAAACGGGAGAAAAGTTGAGTCATGATGCTCGATTAAAAGCGCTTTTTCATGAGCCCTTAAACACAAGAAATGTAAAAACATCTACCTCATCACTACTCACGCAGGAAAAAAAACGGTAGGTCACTTTGGTGTGGTGCATTTTTAAAATTTACAGATGTTTTTTGTAGTAGGTTGCTTGCACGCGAATGAGTATTGCCGAAACAACAACTGTAGGTAGAAAAACCCACTCTGCATGAATCGCAACGGGGGCGCATAAAAAAATCAGTCCGGCAGCTGGGGGCAACAGACTAAATGCAAAAAGCTTTGCTCGGTGGTAGATTGCCGCTGATTCAGTGCCTCCGCACTCGCGACGGATTTCGCGCTGCACCAATCCATCAATGCCAAATACGCCAATCACCAATAGGCAAATTGGCAGGGCCAAAAGAACGATGGACAGCCTGACTCCAAACAAAATAGTCGCGTAGCTGGCAACCAGTAAATCGGGTGCGAAGGCCGCCCAAGTGAAACGATTGACACCTTCTCCGATCGTTGTTGCCTTGCTTTTGTCAGGTGGGTTCAGCTTGGGACGTTGCATCAATTTTTTAATGCCAGTCACATCAAAAATTAGCCAATGAATGTTTGTTGCAACTTGCTCAGAAAACCCATCAGATGCACTGCCTTCCATGTACTCATCAATGAGTGCCTCAACGTGAGCCACGCCATCTAGGTGGTGGTAGCGGACCCAAGTGATTTGTATGGCAACAGAGACGAACCAGATCAACAGGATCGACAGTGATAGGTTCCATGCCAATCGAAACGGCTTGAAGGTTGTTTCAGCGATTCCATTGTCATTGCGTGGTTCAGAAGCCATGACCTTTTCCCTCCACCGTCAACCCATCGCTTGTGTTGCCTAAAAAATCTATAGGGAGTGGGGTGGTTTGGCCTTCGTCCACCGATTTGATGTAGCGGCTGTATTGTTCGTGCATGCCATCAAAAACTTTGAACAAACTCTCTGGCCAATGAACATCGTCCACACTTTCAACAGCCAATGGCAAACGCACCTTAGCTAGTTGACCTCCGTCCAGCAATGCAAATGCTTGCCCCTTGGGCAAGGATGTGAGGTCTGAGGGCCTGAGCATAGGCACCTTGTAGCTTCGGACAACATCACCCGATGAAGAACCAAAGTCAGCAAAGTCGTCGGGGTTTTGAACGTCTGTTGTGCGCGAATCAGATGCTATTTTTGAAACCTCGACTTCTGGTAGCTGCTCAGTCAAAATTTCTGCGGTGTCAGTCGTTTTCACTCGAAGCATGATGAGTGAGTTCAGGTTGCCGCCGATTTGTGCCGCTTTTGCGCGGTTACCAATTTTTGCCTCAACGTCACTCCAAGTCTGCGTGTAGACCGTGACTTGGTAACCGGCACCACCAGCTTTGTTCAGAAGCGGAACGAACTCATCGCCAATGAGTTCGTTGAATTCGTCGGCATGTATGGCCACTTTTTTGGAGTCTTTAACGTCCAAACCTTGGCTTTGGCCAAAAGCGGTGCCGAATTTGTAACGTCGGCCAGCCGTGGAGGTGAGGTCAGCGAACATCGCATTACCAACGGCTGCGGCAACTTCAGCGTCACTGAGGGAATCAAGACCCACATAAACAATGCCACCAGTGTTCATGATCTTGTCCCAATCGAACACACGTCGCTTCTCAGTCGGGTTGTCCCAAGTCGGTGATAGCAACTCACTCACCTTGCCGGTGGTGAGTTTTTCCAGCAACGGGTACAGCGAGTTGATGAGCATCTGAAATCGCGTCTTGTCGTTCGACAAGATGGACACAAGGCCATCAGCGACAGGGTCATGCCAGTCCTTCTCACGCAGCAACGCAATGAACTCAACTGTTTTGAGTGAACGCCCAGTTTTTTTCTGCATGGCTTCAATTTCTTTGGATGAAATGTTCTCAATTTCATCGACCCATTCGGGGTGCACTTTGTTGAGCCAATACTCAAAATACTTCTCCCCTAAAGCATCAACGTCCACTGCGTATTGATAAATCAAGGTGTACGTTGGATTCATGCCGAGCGCCGAAATCGCTCGGGATATCACGTTGATGAATAGCCACACAAACTCTTTAAAGGCCTGGCTCTGTCCTTCGCCTGGAAGCTGATTTGCAATACGAGTAGCCACTTCTGTGATGCGACCAATCGAAGAAATTGGGCTGTATCGGTCAGATAACTCGGGATAGCCAAGATGGAAAAACCAAAAGTCTTTTTCTCGGCCACAACGCGAGGCTTCTGCATACATGCGCTTTAAGAGAGCAACGTCTCCCTTGGGGTCAAAGACGATAACAACTTCGCCACGGCGAATGTCTTGGGTCACTAGCAGCTCAGCCAGTCGGGTTTTGCCGACACGGGTTGTGCCAAGCACCAGCAGGTGACCAACACGTTCTGCTAGTGATGTCCAAATTTCTCTTTCATCGGGTTCAACGCCGTGAATTGCTGGATCACCTCCAACTGGTGGCAACGGTGACACGGGGTTGATTGGATGCTCATAGCCCAAAAACCGATTGAGCCAGTGCCCAGGGTGATCACGTTCAAACTGACGTGCCCATTCATAGCGTTTGTTGCGAGCCCTCAAGTGTTCATACTTGGGCAACCGCGCCGTGAATAAGCGCTGTGAATGTTTTTCACCCCACCAAAAGCCCATGCCCAAGAACAACTCTTTGGTGGACACGGGGATTTCTTCACTTTTAAGCTCGTACTTAGGAAGCCAACGAAGCTTTGTGTGAAAAAGCAAAATTTTGTAGCCTTGACGACCGCGCCAAACAGCCAACGCTAACAATGGCGCACTGATCGCAAACGATGTTGCCAAATCAAGCCCAAAGAACTGTTGATAAAACGCAATGCCAACGATTGAACCAGTGGCTGCTATGGACGAAATGAACTCAACAGGGGGGCGAAACGGATTGTCAATAGGGTAGGCCATATCACTTTGCCTCAGGTTTATCTGCTTTAGCTAGAAGCGGGTTTTGGGCAGGTACAGGACGCACATACGCCTGCGGATTGGGAATTAAGTAGGTAGTGATGACGGCACCACGTTTGCCGTCGGCACGTTGTGTTTGGTAGTAGTGAAACTTTGAAGGCGGTGACACCTCTTTGTTCACAGCTAGGTAGCCAGCTTTTTGTATTTCGTTTTGAAGTGCACGCAAAGGATCTATGGAGGTGCCAGTTGAACCTTCAAAACTGTTTTCTTCCAAATAGACCTTAAAGGCCTTCGGAGTCAAGATCGCCATACCTTCAGGGACAAAGTGGACCAACGAATCAGCCTCGTTGTAGCTCAGGCTACCAGTGCCTAAGCCTTGCTGAATCCATGCAACAAATTTGTCTGCGTTAGGGCGTGCAATTGCTCCAGGCATTCGATACAACGCCTTGGGTTGTTTGTTCGTAGGCGTTAGGGCTTGAACTGCTTTTGTCGGCTGACGGCCCTTTGTTTCAATTGCTGCTCCAGCACTTTCTCCCTCATCTAAAAATTCAGATTCATCGGTCGTTGCTGTCGATGGACTTGGTGATGGAGGAGGGGAGATTTCAGGCGCACCGACCTGTTCATTCGGCGTGTCAGAGGCAATGGTCATCCAAGATTCAGAATCATCTACAGCTGTAGGTGGTGTTTGAATGGCAGCACCGGCAACAGATTGCTCCATAGTCAATGGATCTTGCTGCTCAACTACTTGCGTCGATGCTTCTTGATCTGATCGTGGCGTGCTTGGCTCTACAGGGGTGATTGAGCCAACCAACGGGGCAGGGCGCTTCGCCTCCGCTGGGTAAACCAGCTCAATTGGAAATTTCAGTAACGTGAGAACATGATTCCAGTCGTCAATTTCAATGCGTGCCCACCAAACGGAACCCTTCCCGAACTCTTTAGGGGGCTGAATCAAAGCTCCGTATTCGTTCCAGGTGTCAAACAAGCGAGTGTTGTCTGTTGGAATACCGGCAGATTTACCTGGCTTAACTTCACGACTGCTCAAGAGTTGTCGTACTTGATCTGCGGCTGCTCCAGCAACAAGCCAAATATGCTGACCATCGGGGTCAACAAACGCAGCAGCACCAGGGCGATTGATGGCCATATGCCCCTCTGCAAGCACTGCGCGTAGACCCGCCATTAATCGCTCAATCAGTGGGGTGCTGTTAGATGCAGCAAAACGAATGCGCGTGCCAGATTTGAGGTTTTCACTCACCGAAAGCTGATCAGCTTTTGTGATGATCTCTTTGAGGACACCATCAGTTGCTCCACCGTCAAGGTAATTGAGAAGTTCTTTGAACAGCAAAGGGTCGGTAGAGAGCCATTGCAATGCTCCAGCTGGCACCATAGCGTGCAGCAGGCTCGTAGGCAGTCGTTGATGCGCTCCATAGTCGGACGTATCGGGAAAGTCCACCGTGTAGTGCGTCGCGTCTTGCGTTAGCCTCATGCTGCCTGCCAACCCTGACCAAGTTTTTAATGGTTTATTGGGGTCAGACCCATACAGCGTGACTACGACGTCGGCCACAGGTTTGCCAATGTCGTGCAATAGGGCCGCTACAAGCAATCCAAAAGTCCAAACTGGACCAAGTCTGATCTGTTCTTCAGGGACTGTGCCCTTGGGTAGTTTGTAGCCTTCTCGCAATGCCAAACTATGACTGGCGACTTCCAGTGTGTGTTGCAGCAGCCCACCTGGTTGTGCGTGGTGATGAGACTGTGATGCAGGTAACAGCTGAACAAATTCGACAAAATTTGCGATCAGGGGCGCTACATCCCGCGCATAATTTTCGGGTGTCAAACCAAGTCGGGTGCGTATTTGTTCAACCATTCCTTGACATTCAGCTTGGGCAAGTAGCTGTGCTGATGTTTGAATTGGCATCTGCCTTGCCGGACGCCGTGCAACGGGCGTTGACGGTGCCGCCGTTTGTGGCAGCGTATGCTTTACTGTTGGTCCAGTTTTTTCATCCTGACGTTTGGTTTGCCAACAAACCAAACCACCACCAGCACAAACTAAGAACACACCTAGGATTGCCTCAGTCGTGTTCATTCAGCGCACCGATGAATAAAAGCTTCGCAAAGATCAGATGATGCTGCTTTTATAAATGGGATGACTACAGCGTGCTCCTTGGTAAAGTCCAAATAGCTTTGCTCCAGTGGCTTCCATTGCTCCCCAGCTGCGCTGATGCATTGCCAATTCCATTGCTCTAGTGCTGATAGCTTTTGCGCTGCATAAGTCAGGTCATACATGACGCTTGAGGACAAGCCAACATCGACTACTTGTTGCTCCAATGCAACTTTCGCATCAATAGACATGGGAAGCTGCTCCAGCCCTAGGTAGTCCTCTCGCCAACCGGCGTACCGATCAAAAAGAAGGTCTATTAAGCGCGGTATTCCAATGACAGGCGTGTTTGAGGGCGATTTGTTCATGGCACCAAGGATGCCGAAAATGACAATTCGACACGCGGTTTCGCTTGAACAACGTGATTTCAAATATTTCAAGCGAAACCGGATTTTTTCTGGTAAATTAGCTAGTGGAGATACTGTTTCTCAAAACAGCCATCCTTGCGAATTAAAGTCATTTATCCGTTCTAAATCCTTGATTCCATTACCCTTTTAGGCTTTTTTGCCGTTAGCCCTTAAGTCATTTGCAGGAGCCAGCGTTTGTAAAAAGCTGGCTCAATCCTTTTGATAAGCCCATTACCCCTTTGAAATCCTTGGTCTTTTCCAAGTTATTGATTCAGAAGGATTATTTTATTGATGTGTTGTGAATAACGTTGACAGTGCTTATTAATTAAGCGATTTTCGAGCTTTGAAAAATAATGGCTCTATTTACACTATATCACGAAAAAAATCAGGCTTCGCTTGAAATATTTGAAATCACGTTGTTCAAGCGAACTCTGACACAAAAGACAATTTTTAGTGCAATGCATACGTGCGGCTGACCACCGCACGGGCTGGAACTCCTTTCAGTCCATGACCTCGGGGTGAGGTCCTTGGATCTCACCCCACTTTTTAAGGTGTCGTGTGAAACCGCATTGCTTACTTGTCAAAGTAGCTTTTCTTAGCTTGTGCGCAAACGTGCTGCCCTTACAGGCGGCACAGCCGAGTGCGTACATTGATCAGTGCTTGCAGCAAGCCGCGCAATTCCATCGGGTTGCCTATCCACTACTGCGAGCTATTGCCGAGCAAGAGTCTGGGTTTAGTTCAACCGTCAGTAACACCAACAAGGATGGCTCTGTTGATTACGGGCTGATGCAAATCAATTCAAGTTGGTTGCCTAAGTTGAGTGCATGGGGCATCACAAAGCACTCCCTGTTTGACCCCTGCGTAAACGCTCATGTAGGGGCGTGGATTCTTTCTCAAAACTTTCGACGTTTGGGGGTGAACTGGACTGCCGTAGGTGCATACAACGCAGCATCAGAAGCCAAGCGTACAAAGTACGCATGGGCGGTTTATCAACGCTTAAACAGGTCCACAAGCACAGTCGTGCTTGATCAACAGCGCATTGTTCCTAAGTCCACTGGTGGTCGCTTAGGCGTCTGGGAGCGTCCAGTTGAACAGGTGGCAATGGAATGAGTGCATCAGCTCATTTAGATGGATCAAAAGCCATGCTCGCTCATTGCGAGAGGGTGCTTCGCGGCGATCTTGGTAGCTTGTACCAATACTTTGACGATCCAAGTGTTCAAGAGATCATGATCAATGGACCTGAAAACATCTGGATTGAACGCGCTGGACAGTTTGAACGTCTTGAGTTGAGCATTCCAAGCTCAACTTTGATTTCGGCAATTACCACTGTTGCAAACATCAACACCAAAAGCAGCACGAAGTCGCCCTTACTTGATGCAAGACTACCTGGCTTACGTGTAGCTGCAACGATGCCGCCAGTGGCGACATCCGGTGCCTCAATGTGTATTCGCCGACACAGCTCACAGGTGCGTAAATTGGATACCTACGTGGAGCAAGGGGCATTCGATCCCGTGTGGCGATTTGACTCAGCAAAAACTCAAAAGATCGTCGAGCGACCAAGTGATGAATCAATCGCCCAAGGCGGTCAAGCCATCGCTGATTTGTTTCGCTGGATCGTTAGCACTCGCCAAAACTTAGCGGTCACTGGTGCAACTTCGGCAGGTAAAACCAGCTTGCTAAATGCAATCGCTCAAGAAATACCCGCCACCGATCGTGTTGCAACGATTGAAGATACCGCAGAGTTGCAAATTAGTGTGCCAAACCACATTGGATTTGAGGCAAACCCAACGTATGGCGTAGACATTCGCTCATTGGTGAAGCACACGTTGCGATATCGACCACACAGAATTTTTGTGGGTGAAGTACGTGGTGGTGAAGCGTTTGACATGCTTGATGCATACAACACGGGCCATCCTGGCTCGGCTGTCTCATTCCACTCAGACTCCGCTGAATCTGGCTTGTATCGCTTGGAGAACATGGTCCGAATGGCTCCTGAAGCCTCGGGATGGCCACTCGCAGATTTACGTCGCCAGATCGCTTTAACTTTCCCATTTGTCGTGCATGCAGGTGTCCTGCATGGATGGCGTGCTCTCAATGAGGTGATTGAAGTCATTGGTGCAACTGAGGATGGCTATCACACCAAATCACTTTTTAAACGAACCGTTGAATATTACTAACCAAGAAGGTCTACCCATGAAAAAACCCCAAGCATTGATCCAAAAAATCATCGAAAAAATTGTCGCAATCAACGCGTCTATTGCAGTAGCTGCTTATTTATTGATGCTACCGAGCACTGCAAATGCAGGAATTTTGTCATCTGGCATCTGTCGTCCATATCGACAACTTGTAGATAACGAACTGTTTGTTGTTGTCTCAGCAATCATGGCTGTGGTCTTGGTCATTGGTTGGAAATTGGCTGGTACAGGCTCCAAAGCAATTCAAAGTGGCATTGGTCTATTGGCTGCACTGTTCATTGGCTTGAACATTGAAAACATCATTCAGACAGCTACTGGTGTTGGCATTTTCTGCTGAGGTATTCGATGGAAGAACTTGATAGCTCTGAAATCAAAAAGTCATTACTGAGCCAGCTCACGACGTTGGGAGTTGATGACTGGTTGTTTGTGATCAATTTGTGCACGGCAATCCTTGTCTCAGTGATTTTGCGCTTCCCACGCTTCTTGATTCTTTCATTGCTCATGCACTTTGTGCTCATGGTCGTAACCCAACTTTCACCTCAATTACTTGAGAAATACCTTAAGCATATGAGGCAATCAGATCGTTACACACCATGGCCAATGGCAACGCAAAAACGTGGATTGCGTCCACTTGGATATGGCCGAGGTGTCCAAATATGAAAACTCTTTCAGTCGCCGAGAAAAGCATTCGCTACTCAATAGCGGAAGGTCGCCCCATCTCTGAGCTTTTGCCGTGGCTATTTCCCTTGTCATCACAAATCGTTATTCAAAAGGATGGTTCGCTGTTGGCTTGTTTCTCGTTCGATGGCCTAGATATTGATTCGACATCGAATGCCGAAATCAATTCAGCCAGAAGGCAAATGATTTATGCCTTAGATCAGCTTCAAGAACAGTCAATCATGATGAATTGGCAGCTGCGACGACGTGAAGCAAATAGTTATCCAGCTTCAAACTTTCCCGACCCAGCCAGTCAAGAAATTGATCGACTGCATCGTGAGGCCTTGATAGCAAGCAAGCAATTCGACAACGTACCTACATTTTCTCTGGTCATGTTTCCACCAGCCGATAGCACTCGATTTCTAAATCGTTTGCGTCGGTCATCTGAGCTAGGAGACGATAGCCTGTGGGAGGCGTTAAAAGCGTCTATGGCGGGTTTCAATGACATTCTTCAAGGGCGTAGTGATTTTCCGCATTCGAATGCTCAGGACTTGATTGATGCAGGACAACAGTTCGAAAAAATCATCAATCAGTTTTTAGCCGCGACTAGTGCATTAGGTGTAACGCCGCTGAAGGGAGATTCGCTCACAGGATATTTGTCTGGATGCGCATCGCCAACTCGTAAAGTGTCGCGTGTTGCCTTTCCTGATCCTGAATATTACTGGGATACAGCGCTGTGCGCCGACTATGTCGATAACTCCACGTCGAACGTGTTAAGTTTTCACGGGCAGGGTGATATGTACTCCGCGTGTTACTCATTTCGGTTGACTAAACGTGAACGGCTATCTCTTGATTTGTTTGACAAATTAATTGCAGACCGAATTGAGTTCACTCTTACCCACGTTTTCAGATTCCTACCGCGTAAGAAGGGAATGAACATCGTCAAAGCCATGGCGAGGCACCATGGTGATCGAAAAATGTCTCCTGCTGCATGGGCATTTGGACTGCTTAATGGCGGCGACTTCAGCGGGGCAAAAATCAACGAAGGTCGAGTTGTCGCTGAAGCTGAGGCAGAGGCTTTGTCAGGTCAGATTGAAATGGATAGTAATGGCGTAGGGCTGTACTACGGAGGCCTCGTTGTTTACGCGCGAACGCCTCAAGACCTTGATGCAAATTGCCAAAGAATTGAAGAGTTGCTCAATAGCGCACGCTTGATGCCTTGGCGCGAAACGCTACACAAGCTGTCCACATGGACTTCAACCATACCTGGTGCGTATGAGGAAATTGCCACCTGGCAGACGATTCAAACGGAAAACTTTGCAGATCTATTGCCGCTTCGAACCGTCGATAAAGGCAATATTTTCAACAAATACTTAACTGAAACCTTAAAGCAACCCTGTCGAGCCTTGATGGTTCTTCCGACGCGTTTTAAAACGCTGTATCACTTCACAGGGTATGTTGGCGAAGTAGGGCACACCCTCATTCTTGGACCAACTGGACGAGGGAAAACAACGTTTGCCAACTTGGGTTGGACCAATTTCAGAAAGTACCCCACATCACGCGTGTTGATTTTTGACAAAAATTACTCAACACGTCCAGCGGTTTTGTTGCAAGGTGGCAAGTACATCGACCTTAACCCTGATACACAAGGTCAGTCCACGAATAGATATCGAATGGGGCCCTTGGCCTCATTGCTCAAGGACGGTAGTTTGGAGCACATTGGATATCTGAAGGGTTGGATCAAACTTTTGGCACAAATGGTCGGTTACACACCAACCACAGATGATTTGAGCAGCATTGAACGTGCACTGATCTCGACTGCTCAACTTGGCCAATCCGATCCGAGCATGTTGCGTTTAGCAACATTGGTGTCCAAGCTGGATATGAGTTTAGGACTTGCACGTGCACTGGTTCAATGGACTCAAGGACATTCGCTGGGCAATTATTTCGATAACGACCATGACGACATTGACCTTGAGTCATTGACCGCTATTGAAAACGGCAGCATTTTGGAAAACGAAGAGGTAGCGCCGCCTTACATGAGCTATGCGTTTTATCGCGTGGCAACACAAATGCGTAGCTTAGTAGGTGAATACTCAATTGCTCCAACGTTCATCTTCATCCCTGAAGTTTGGTATTTCATAAAGAACCCGATCTTTATGGTTGAGTTCATGGAATGGCTGGTGACATTGAGAAAGCTTGGTGCATGCATTTGGATGGATACGCAGTCACCAGACAAACTGGTCGAGTCTTCAATCTATTCAGCAATTCGTGACAACGTTCTCACGATTGTTCTTACGCCAAACACAAGGGCTCGCTCTGATTCGTTGGGCACCTTGTTGCGTCGTGAATTCATGCTCACGCAAGAGCAGTTGAACCACATTGCTGAAGGTGTGCCCAAGAAAGACTTCTTCATCTCTCAGAGCGATGAAGGAAATTTCAAACGTATCTCACTTAGTTTGACGCCTGAGCAAATGGTGTATTTGCGATCAGACAAATTGGCTCAAGTGACGTTGAATCGTTGTCTTGAGCAAGGCGGGGATTGGCGTTCAAAGTATTTTGAGTTGATGTTGAACACGCCAGTTTTGGATGATGAAGATGAGTTAGAGGTGTCTGTATGAGATCAACATTCGTAATGTTTTGCATCGTTGTCTTCAGTAACTGGTCATATGCCAGTGGTTCCGCTGGTACTGCGGCATCAGAAGGTACACAGCTGATGAACAACGTGCAACTTGCGGCATCTAATGTTAAGCAAGCCAACATGGTCGCAATGCAAATACAAGGAAACATCACCATGGTGAATCAGTACCTTGCAATGCTCACCAATCTGAAAAATCTGCCTGCAACGATGTTGCAGCAGGCTAGGCAGCCGTATTTCGGCCAGCTCAATGCGCTCAACACATTGCTCGGCAGCGTCAAACGAGTTGGCAATGCTTCCGCTGATGTTGAACGTGCAATGACGGCACGTATTTCCGAGGCCGGAAAGATGGGCATGGATGTGGCCACCTACATGGGCTACGAGCAAAAGATGGCCAGCACAAAGGGTGGCTATTACAAAGAGCGTCTTGATCAAGATATTTCGACGATCAGCAACGCTCAAGATCGTGCAGCACAGTTGCGTGCTGTTTCAGAGCAAACACAGGCCATTACGGGAAACGTTGAAGGTCTTCAATTGCTCAACCAGCAGAGCACCATGATGGCCGGTGAACTTGTGGAAATCAAAACGGCATTGCTGACTCAAAGCGCAGAGAAAAATTCAGATGCGATCAGTAAGCAAAACTCCAACGCAGCTCACGCTTCGACCCTTCAAAGTACTGGTGCAGCGGGTTCTGCCTTAAACACGCGCAACGGTTCATCAAGCGTTAAAAGCCCCGTTCCATGGGGTGATGGAGTTTCGCCATGATGACTATTCAAAACCGAATTCTTCTTTGTCTATTGCGCAAAAAATTTCTGAATCGTCGTGAAACCTGTTGGTTAGTCATGGCGGAACGCCATTACCGACAACGGTTTAGAAACGAGCGCAATGATGAGTTGCTCATTCCTTGGCAAGTAGAGAAATCATTCAAATTGCTTTTTCTATTGACTGCTTTGCGCTTATTGATTGATGAGCCATTCATGACTTTTCTAGGATTTTTAGCAATGCCACTAGGAATCGCCTTTTTTTTACTCACTGTATCCAAATGGGTGTACGGGCTCTTTATTTAATAGGTGATAAACATGGTTGACTGCACCAATCTTCAAAAAGTTGAACTCGGCAATGTTGTGTCATGCATGTACAACGCTGTCACAGGATCTTTAAGCTCCAAATCAACATTATTGGTGGATGAAGGGTTAGATCTGGCCGTTGTGTTGCTGCTGATAACGGTGACATGGGCCGTACTGATGTGGATGCTCTCTAGTGATGGCATGACAGCTCTGCAAGAGTCTACGAAATGCTTTGTTCGCTATTCAGTAGTGGCGTTAATGCTCGCAAGTTGGGTCTCATTTACAACAGGATTTTTTCAAACCAACTTCAATCAAATTGCACAAAAAGTAGCAGGAACCGCTGATGTTTCAACTTCTGCAAATTTAATGTTTCAAGCGGCTGCGCAACTATTTAAAGGTGAGCAAGAGCCGAAATGCACGCAGAACGCACCAGTACAAGTGGAAGCCGGTGTCGAACCAGGGTATCAACAAATTGATGTCTGTGGCGCGAAATCATCGCCCTCTGTTACCGACATGCTTTTGTATTTCCCAAAAATACTTTTGGCCTTAACGTTCAAGATTGCAGCGATTTTCTTTCTAGCCATTGCTTTTGTTGCATATGTGGTGGCGATATTTATGGCTCAAATATCGTTCAGCATTGGAGTGACTTTGGGACCAATTTTGGTTCCATGGCTCATTTGGGAGCGTACAGAATTTTTATTCGATGGCTGGCTCAAATTCATGATCGCAGCTGGGTTAACAAAAATTGTTGCAGCACTCATGGTTGCAACTACCGCTGGGATGTTTGTCGTTTTGCGTGGCATTGCCGACATGATTGACAGCGCGTCTGGATATAGCACTGTCGACCTTGTTGCAGCTTGGATGATGGCCGTTGTAAGCCTTATTTGCGCTTACATGATGTGGCAAGTACAAGGGATTGCACAGGCACTTGTCAGTGGCGGTAGTGGGGCTAGTAGCGCAAATTTTGGTAAAGGTGCAGGTCGCTTCGCAGCCCAGAAAGTTGGTGCTGGAGCTCTACAAATTGGGAAGCTTTTTGCAAATAAACCTACGGGCGGTAGCAAATGAGTTTGCTATTTGTATATCGGTTTATCTACCGATCCATAGTTATATCCATGGTCATCAGGGCTGGGCTCGCAAGCAGCCTCGACTACGGCACCCAATGTTTTCAATGGATGAAAAACCATGTGATAGATGGCTGCAACGAACAGGGCAACGAAACCCCAACCGAGCACGATCAGTACAACTTCACCGAAAAAATGTCCCATGGTGATCTCCTATTTGGCCTGAGCCAAAGCTTTTTCAATTTTCTTGTCTGTCTTGTATTGCCCGAGGGCGTAGACCGACCAAATCACAGCTGGAATCCAGCCGATCAGCGTGAGCTGCATCACAAAACAAAAAAGACCTGCAAATGGACGACCAATCGTGAAGAAGGTCAGCCACGGCAACAAAAAAGAAATCAGAAGTCTCACGGTTGGGATGTTCGCATTGTTTTACATAGAACGCAAGTGTCAACTGGTTGGTTGACAACAAATTTACATTGGAGTCTCAAATGAGCGAAGAGGGAATCAGCATGCCCCCAATGGGCACGCATGAGGGGCTTACTGCGGCAGGCGTCTACAACGATCTAGTTGATGGTTTGAAGCAGCAAGTCATGGATTTACGACGCGACAAAGCGATTTGGCAACTCGTTGGATTGCTCTTACTGGTTGGTGTCATTGTTATGTTGCCTCTCAGAAAACGTATCCCGTATTTCTTTGAGACAGATTCATCGACGGGTCGAGTCACGATGACTAATCGAGTGGCCGAAGAACTCAAGGTTTCCGACAAAAACATTGCTTACTTTTTGCGTCTATGGACTGCGCGTTTGACCATCATCAATGCTGCAACGCTCAAAGAAGGCCTACCAAGCGCCTATAAGTGGACTCGCGGCGGTGCTGTTCGCGAGTTAGACGACTGGACTGAGAAAGTCGATAAAACCGCAGAACGTATTGCCCGAACACCAGGGTTGACGCGTGAAATCTTGGGTGTTCCAAATGTGTCATTCAACGAAGACCGCACAGTGGCATTCATTGATTTCATCTGGATTGAAAAAGTTCTTGGTGTTGAGCGCGAGCGCCGTCGAAAACTCCTCACTATTGAGTACGGCGCAGCTCCTCCAAAAGACGACGACCAAGATCCTGATAACCCATTGGGTCTAGGAATTACCCATTGGACTTTGAACGATCAGGTGGAGGCACGTTAATGAATTTATTGCATATGAAGTCGGTGCAACGTTTTTGCTTGTTTGCTTTGTTGGCAAGCACTCTCAACGTCAATGCACAAGATGCCACAAACCGACGTCCAGCCGCACCGTCTAAGTCTCCGCTTGAGGAGCTATTGCTGTTGAGCAAAGAGATCGGCCCACGACCTGGTGCGGTAGTGCCCAAACCATCTTCAATTGATTCGCGACTTGTTGTTTTTCCATACAACAAAGATGCGATTTACCCTGTCAAAACGTGGTTCTCACGATTCACACATTTTGAGTTTGCATCCGATGAACA
>JACCDU010028247.1_pt1 | contig 18784 bp, 25 predicted proteins | sample 7446081 | NCBI WGS metagenome assembly JACCDU01 (sample SAMN15323447, study PRJNA562643) | freshwater metagenome | isolation source: river surface water | place: USA:Blue River Watershed | collected 2017-08-17
CTCCCCCATCTCATAAACCCAAATACCCTGCACCTGCTCTTGCGACTCTTTGCCCTTGCCGATCTCAAAGGGGGTGTCTGAGTACCACGGGCTGCTGCCCAAGGTCTCGACCATGGTGGACTTGCGAAGACCGCCCGGCCCCTCAAGCACCGGGCAATAGTCAAACTTACACCCAGGCTCCAGCACACGCTTGACCATGCCGATCAGCCAGCAGCGGCCCACAATGGTCAGGTACTCCTGCAGCTCGGGCGACAGGGTTTCTGGCGTCTCACCAATGACGTGGATCAACCACTTGTCGATACGGCTTACGTTGTCCCATTCCAAGCGAGTCACCCAGTCTTGGATGGGGTGCCACGGGTTCTCGTAAGCCACCGTTTCCATGCCTTCCATGATCGCTTGGCGGCTGATCGCGGGCAGGCCATATTCTTTGCTCAGCCAATTACCCAAGAGCAGGTCAATGCTGCCCACAATCTTGCCCTTACGCCCATGCGGGAAAGGCCAGTCAAGGCGCGCCTCCATGGTGTTGCTGAGCAGGTTGTAGCCCAACACACCGGCTAAACGTTCGTCGTATCGCAGGGCGTTGATGATGGTCTTGCGTGACAGGTTCCAGCGGTTTTTGGCGGGATCGTGAAAGCAGGCCAGCCACCAGGGCATGGGCTTACCGCTGCCCTTTTCTGCGTCAGCAGATTCGGGGGAATCGCTGGCATCGGTGCCAACGGGGGGATCGATTTTTTTTGCAGCATCGACACCAGGTGTAGGGTCCTGGCCATCGGTTGGTGGCAGTGCGTAGGCCGTGCCAAAGAATTGCATCACGCGATCAAAGTCCCATCCGTCTGTCTGGATGGCGTCTGCAGCGTCCCAACCATCGGGCAGCAAGCCGGGCGCGGCAATCGCCAACAGCTGCACCTTGCAGGCATGCACATCGGTCAGGTGGCGACCAATGCCCAGCATAGCGGCCATGCCCGGTTGCTTGTGCGCTGGCTTGTACGGCTTGCTGGCCTTGAGCATGTCACGCTCGGCCTCATCGGCGCAGGCGTTGAGCTCTTTGGTGGTGGCGGGCTCTCGTTTACTGTCGCAGTCAGGCCATGCCAACACTTGCGCACCGGCAAGCCAGTCCCAGTTTGCCTTGGCCCACGCCTTGCAGCCACCGGGCCAACTGGCCACAACGTAAATGCCAGGGGCACCAGCGTCCAGGCAGGCCTGCAACACGTCAGCCTTTTTCTCCCCCTCGACCAGCACCACGGTTTGATCAGCAGTGGGCAAGGCCTTGCCAGGCAGGTAGAGCGGACGCGGTTCGCCGAAGTGTTTCCACTTCCACGCCTGCGAGCCGTCTTTGGTGCTGGTGCACCAGGTGTAGGGCAGATCGTCTTTGCCGCCGTCGCTGGTCGCAAAGCGCACTACATAGCCCCACAAATCGCCGCCCACGGAATACTCGGAGGTGCGAACGATGTCGGGTTCTTTGCGGTGGTAATGCCTGAATGTGGGTTTTGGCGCGTACGCTGGGACGGGCGCTGTGGGGATCCATTCTTCGTCGCTGCGTGGGGCCTTGGCCTTGGGTGGTGGCGGCTCGGGCCGTTCAGGGCGCTCGTGAGTGGCATCGCGCTGCACACCGGCAACGTCTTCGAGGCCTTCGTCCCTTGCCACCTGCAGGGCTGCTTTGCCCATGCTTAGGCCGTGCATAGCGGCATAAAGGCTGATCAGGTCGCCGCCCTTTTCGTCGCTTGCAAAATCGGCCCATTGGCCAGTTGTCAAATTGATGCTGCAGCTGCTGCCACTGCCACCATGAAGCGATCCACAAACGTATTCGTGACCTTGTCGGCGGCCACCGGGCAGCCAAGCAGGCACCAGCGTGTCGATACGAGAGAGCAAGGCCTCAGCCAGATCATTGAATTTGATCGGCGGCAATGCATTACGCCCGCCAGGGGCGTTTGTGTTTTTCGAGGTCAAGGTGGCTTACCTTGCCCAGCTGGCCATGGCTGCGTTAAGGGTCTCGGACCCCAGCAGATCGGCTGGCGCATACAAAGCGACTTTGCGCTTGCAGCCGGGTTGCTCTACCTTATCGACCACCTTCAGCTCATTGCGCTGCAGGGCCAGCCTGATGGTGTTGTCGGCGTCTTTCATCGTCCAGCCCATGCCGCGCAAGAGCTGCCCCATCGTGAAGCGCCCGTGAGCTGTGACCCACTGAGACAGCGCTTGGCGCTTGTCTCCGGCTGGGCGACCGGGTTTTTTGGTGCAGGTCATGGGTGTGTCTCCTGAGTGGGTTTGCTTGCCTGGTTGCGGCGGGCAAGGGCTTCGCGCAGGGTGCGCAGGCTGGACATGAGTTCGCCGCATTCGCGGTCGATGCGGGTCATTTCGTTGTCGCTGATCGCGCCGTCTACCAAGTCGGTGGCCACCTCTGTGCAAAGGTCACCAAACTCGCGGGCGGTGTCAGCCAAGCGCGCCATACAGTCATCGGGGTGGCCGTCATCGGCACTGGGCAGCGGCACCAGCAGCTGGCCGCAGTTAAGGGCGAAGGCCTCCAAGATGCGCAGGTCGCCCGTGCGCAGGGTGATTTTTTCGGCATCGAGCAAGCCCAGCTTGGCAGTGCCCGTGCCGTTGAGTTCGTGCGCCAAGGTGGTGGCGTTTTTGCCCACACGCGGAGCCAGGCTGGGCGCACCGCCCGGGTAGTCGTGCACGACGTTGGCCGCGACATCACGTAGATCCATGATCACACCCCTTTGAAATTGTTGTGAGAGACAAACCGGGCCGCAGCGGACACACTGAGCCCATGAAGAAAAACACTCGCCGCCCCGGACTGACCAACAGCGCGAACCTGCCCGTTCGCGCCGACAGTGGCAGGGAGACACCCACTGGTAGCCCAGACGGCAGACCGGTTTGGATGGCGGTGGGTGGAAAACACGAAACGGGTGGGGGCAACACGGTGCAAAAATGGGCTTCTCACAACTTCAAAATGCACAGGCACCCCCATGAAACTTTCACCAGAACTGACTTGGATGACCATCGTCATGCGTGCCTTGTGCGCCACGCATCCAGACCCGGCGCTTTTGCGAAAGATCTTTGGAGAGCTGGCGGAGGCGAAGACAGCGGAGACGCTGGGTCGAGAAGAAGACGAAGCCTGGTTGCAACACCTACTAAGGTGTCGGGCTGGATACGAAGCCTGGCTTCCAGATCTCGAACCGCGAACAGGGGCAGCTGGTCGACCCAAGGGTTGAAGAGATCGCAGAGGTGCGCCCGGGCTTTGCGCCGAGCTGCCTGCGTGCGAAAAATGCGGGGTGGATTCCTGGTCATCTCAAGCCCCCTGCCCTTGCGCTTGCGAATCCACGCCGTTGGCATCGGGTTGGTCAGCCAGCTCGGGCCAGATACGCTGCCAGTCATCGGGGCGCAGCTCCTTTCTGGTAACCAGTCCCTTGGTGGCTTGCTCAATAGCCCCGCAATAAATAGGGCCGGGCTTTCGGCCTCTGTAGCTGTGCTGCCATTGCCGGATCTGCATATCCGACTTGACACCAACAGCAACTGCCAACTGCCGCACGGACAGCGCACCAGGGCTCTTCAGATAGTCATTGAGTTTCATGAAGCTGGAGCATATAGCAAATGCTAAAGAAAAACAAGAGCCAACGCTCTTTTAGCAATCGCTATGCTGAAATAATGGGTGAAAACAGTGAACACAAATGGCGGCAGAGGCGCCTAACCGATCTGGCGCGAGAAAAGGGAGGCAATGCCAGTCTTGGTCGTCTGCTTGGGTTCAACGACGGGGCCTACATTGGGCAAATGATCAGCGGGCATCGCCCAATCACTGAAAAGCTCGTCGAAAAGGTGCATGCCTTGCACGGCCTGAGCGGATGGTTTGTCAGGGACCCACTCGTTACCGTGCTCACGGCGCAGGAATCGTTGCCAGCACCTTTCCGAAATGCCCGAGATTGCTTAGACTCGCTCCAGGCAATACTGACAACCATTGATCCAGCAACGAGGGAAGAGGTAGGCGATCTTTTGAGCCACTTCGCAAGGGGCCTTCGCCCCGCCACCAAGGAGGCCATCATTGCGGTGATTGATGGAGCGGGAAAATCCGGCCTACAAAAGGCAGCGTGACCGTTATCGGAAACGTCTTTTTTTTGTCCTGAAAATTAACTTTTTTACTATTTATGACATTTTTTAAATGCAAATTTATTGCATTTGCATTGCTCATTTCTTCTGCACAAGCAACACTTGCAGTGGTGATCGAAGAGCAAATACCAAGTGCGCCATCCATTACTGAGGTCAATGGTGTGACTGTCGTCAAGTTGAACGGCGCGAGCTTCTCGATCGCAGATGTGCCAACATTTGCAAATGGATTTGAAAACAGCACGACTACCGATACCAATGCAGAACTGAAAGGGAAACTCCCAAGGGGTGAACTGGCCAATCGAGAGGAAGTGCTGACAGTGATCAATGCCTACTACGAAAAAAATGCATTTGACAACGCATCCGTCGTGATCAGAGGGCTAAAGGTCGGGACAGAGACATCATGGGCCATCTGGTGCGCAAACCCGTGGATCTTTGGGTGCCTTGAACATCGTGGGTCTGGCGGTACATGGGTTGAATTTGAGGCTAATGGCCGAAACCGCTCAGGCGGTATGACGGGGTTTCAAAGAACCATTTGGATGGTGCGGAAATTCAGTCAACCACAAGAACCCAGTGCGGTGAAGTAACAATCCCGCCATACGCAGACCAGCACCGACAGGGTCATAACCAGCACACAAAAAACATCATGCCAGATACGTGTAACTATTTTATGGTTACAATACGCGGTTGACTTGGCGGGAACACATGTCAAAGATTTCAAAAATAATTCAAAAAATCACCGTCAAGCCAACGCCCAGCAACATCAAATGGGATGAACTGGTGACGCTGCTTGAGCATCTTGGCTTTAAGGTGCTCAAGAACTCTGGCTCAAGAAGAAAATTTTTTAACAAAGAACTGGATCGCATGATCAGTCTTCATGAGCCACACCCCAAGCCTGAGGTTTTGCCGTGCTACATCAAACAAGTCGTAGGCAACCTTCAGGACTGGGGACTGATCTGAACAAAGGAGAAGATCATGGGAATGATGGAATACAAGGGATATAGCGGTTCTGCTGAGTTCGATATCGATACAGGAATCATCCACGGGAAGATTCTTTTTGTGAATGACTTGATCACGTATCAGACAACAGACGGAACAAAAATCAAGGCCGAATTTGAAGCGGCCGTTGAGGATTACTTAGACACCTGCAAGGCCTTGGACAGAGAGCCTCAAAAGCCTTTCAATGGCGTCTTCAATGTGCGAGTCACTCCTGGGATGCACAAAGCAGCGGCCATTCGTGCTGCAAAAGACGGCGTCAAGCTCAATGGCTTGGTTGTTGCTGCACTTGAGCAGTATCTGTCAGACCAAGAAGTGAAGCACACCCACACGCACTCGCATCATGTGGAGGTATCGTTTACCTCGACCAGCATGACACGCGTTGAAGCTACTGCTGGAACTTATAAAACCATTACGATTGCCGAGCCTGCACGCCATGCCCACCACTGACATCGCCCTGAATGTTGACATACAGGATCTGACAAAAATCCTGATCCGCCATTTCGACCTGCATGAAGGTCGCTATCAGCTGACTTTGGGTTTTCGAATTGGTGTTGGAGCCGTAGGAGGCGACCAAGGCGGTGAGAAACCCGTGCCCGGCGCAATGATAGGTATTGAAGGCTTGGGGCTTCTAAAGGTTGCCGATGATATAAAAGCCCCCAACATAGTTGACGCGGCAGAAGTCAATCCTCTCAAAAAGAAACGATCAAGATCAGCCTGAGGCAGCAACACAAAAACCACCTACGGGTGGTTTTTTTTCGCCTGGACCATCCGAGCGCTGAAGAATTTTCGCACGAAATATAGCTTTTGCTATTGACTAAAACAATAGCGATTGCTACATTTCACTCCAACCCGCCACCCCTTCGGCGGATTTATGGAGTGAAACATGTCTACTTCTTTTGCTTGGATTCCCAAGCTTCAACAATCTCTAGCGCGCCTTTTAGCGAGTTGTACATCTTCTCCAGCTCGCCAAGGTGCCAGTTCTGCTCAGCTGCAGACGTCCCCTGCCTCACCAAGTCGCCTTCCATGGCGGCACACCACTGACCAAACTGCTTCAAAACCTGATGCCTTGCAGCTGGGACGGTCGCTGGCAACAGTGTATGGACCAACACCTGAGTGGCAGCCAGCCGCGTCTCCAGTCGCGCAATGCGAGTCTCAATCTCATCGTTTGTCATCAAAAGTCCTTCACATTATTGGTACACAAGGAAGCGGAAAGTCTACATTGGCACGCGCCATCTGCGCCGACAAATTGGCGGCAGGGAAAACCTGCTGCTACATGGTTGATCTCGGCCTGCATGAGCCTGGCTTCCCGATCAACGTCAACCACTACCGAACCCACGGCGTTCGCCCGCCTTACGCACGAGAGCCGGTGCACTTTGACTTTTTGATCGTTGAGCATCTTGAAGACCCACACCCCAGCCAGGTGGCCAAAGGTGACTTGCTGATTCGCTTGGAGGCCGCATGACCTACCGAGAAGCCTTCGACGCCACCGGCAAGCCCCGCAAGCTGCCCAGCCTGCGCCGCCACTACCGCCGCGTTCTGATGCGCTGGATGTGTGTGGTGGTGGGCTTGCTGGCCTGGGCGCATTTGGTCGGCTGGCTGGATGGCCCGAAATGACCAGCCCCAACCTCAAATCGCCACAGGCCACAGCAGCCATGGAGATCAGCGGCACCTTGGCGCGAAACGCCGAGCTGCGCAACCGGGTGCTGGATGGCGCTGGCCACAACGTGCCGGTGATTTGTCTTGACCTGGTGGCCGATGGCGCGGCGCACATGCCCGTGCACGTGGAATGGCCCCAGCCAGCAGACGGTTACCAAGCTGCCGAGCGCCTGATCAAAACACTCAAGCGCGGCACCACGGTGACCGTGCAAGCCCCACTGCTTGGCATGCGACTGGTCGCAGCCAACGCCAGCCAAGTGCATGCGTCTGCACAGACCGCGCACAGCCCCGCCCCCACCACACCCGAACTTTTTTAATGGAGACCACCATGGCCCAAGTGACCATCGTTTTAGCCGACACGCCCGAAGGTGGCGTGTCTGTGTACACCGACTTCAAACCCGCGATTGGTGCGCCCTGCAGCACCGCACAGGCAGCAGCGCTCGACATCATTGCCCGCACGCGCAAGGCGTATGGGCTGGATAGCAAAAAGGAAGCAGCGCATGACCGCCCTGCCCATTGACGTGACCCGATGCCGTCCGATTTTGGTAGACCAATGGTGCCGAAACTGCAAGCGCTGGAGTGACCACCCGCAGCAAACGCCCTTCAATGTAACGCGCACCGTGAACACCACGGGCAGCCGCGACGAAGCGTGCGCCTATGTACCCATCAGCCTCCTGAAAGAAGCTAAGCCATGACCGTAAAACTACAACGCGTGCGCATTGACGAGCAGCTGGCCAAGGGGATGGTGCCCAAGCCAAAACCATGGCCAGCACCGCCAGAGCAACTTGATGAGCCGCCAGAGCAGTTTGTTCCCCAAACCAAAGGCCGAATCCATCCGGTGGTGGGCTTTGCAGTCATCGCGGGCATCGCAGCTTTGCTGCTAAACGCCTTTGGCCAAGAGATCACGATGACCGCCTCTTACGCCAACGCTGCCCTTCTGCTGGTCAGCACATTCGCCCTGGTGTTTGCGCTGGGCCTGCAGAGCCAGCTGGTCAACAACGGCCATTTTGCAGGGGCCTTTGTCAACTCGCTGGCCATCGGCACCGCCAACTTGGTGCTGTTCAAGCTGGCCCCAACGGCCAGCGGCATCGAGATCGCGGGCTACCTGATCGGCGGGCCGTTCGGCATCGTCTGCAGCATGGTGGCTTATCGATGGCTGGGCCGCATTCTCAAACGTCAACAACCCCACCCAAAGGGCTAACCATGAACCCCACCTTCACCCAAGCGCCCTTGCCGCTGATCGTCACCAGCCTGACGAACCCCCGCAAGACCTTTGACCACGACAAGATGGTCGAGCTGACCACAAGCATCCGCGACATGGGCGTGCACCAGCCCGTGTTGTTGCGCCCCCTGCCCGCCCACCGCCTTGAGGACACAGCACGCCTGCAACCCCGGCCCGAATACGAGCTGGTGTGTGGCGAGCGCCGCTACCGTGCCAGCTTGGCTGCCAAGATGCTGACCATCCCCGCGATGATTCGTGAGCTGACCGATGACCAGGTGCTGGAGACTCAAATTGTCGAGAACTTAATACGCGACGACCTGAGCGAGCTTGAAGAAGCCGAGGGCTACGAGGCCTTGATGCAGCACAGCCACCTGAACGCCGACCAGGTGGGCGTCAAGATTGGCAAGAGCCGCAGCTATGTGTATGGCCGCATCAAGCTGCTGGACCTGTGCCAAGAAGCCCGCACCAGCCTGCGTGATGGCACGGTGGACGCCAGCCGCGCCCTGGTGGTGGCCCGCATCCCTGACCACAAGCTGCAGATCAAGGCGATGAAGGAGATTGTGCAGGGCGAGGGCTATGGTGCCGACCGTGAGCCAATGACCTACCGCCAAGCGCTGAACCATGTGCAGCGCAATTACATGCTCAAGCTGAGCGACGCCAAGTTCAAAATCAACTGCGTGGACTTGGTGCCCGAGGCCGGTGGCTGCATGTCTTGCGCCAAGCGCACGGGGCATGACCCGGACCTGTTCAGCGATGTGAAGGGGGCCGACATTTGCACCGACCCGCCCTGCTTCCACAAAAAGACCGAGGCCCACACCGCCAACTTGGTGGCCGAGGCCAAGGCCAAGGGCCAGACGGTGATCACCGGCCGTGAAGCCGCTGAGCTGCGTGGCGACGGCTACACCGACAAGTTCAAAGGCTACCGCCGCTTGGACAACGCCGAAGACAGCCCCACCGACCAGCCGCTGCGCAAGATCATCGGCAAGCTGATGCAAAGCGAGGGCATCACGCCCACCATGATCGCGCACCCCCGCAAAGAGGGCGAGCTGGTGGCCTGCCTGCCCAACGAGGTGGCGCTCAAGCTGCTGAAGATGGCCGAGGCCCAGTCCAAAGACTCCCCCAAGGTCAGCAAGGAAGTGCAGCAGCTGGTGGACGACAAGAAAGCCAAGGCCGAAGAAAAGGCCAAGGCGAAGTTTGAGCAGGGGTGGCGTGATTTGTTGGTGAAGGATACGTGGGTGGCATTGAGAGACGATGCAAGCGCACCCACTTTCACAGCAGATGTTCACCGCTACCTGGTGGTCCGCGCGGCCAAAAGCCTGAGCACCGACAACGCCGAGGCACTTTGCAAGATCTTGGACTTGGGCAAAGTGTCACCCATCAGCGCATTAGTGGACTACGCCAAAGAGACGGACAACCCCGATCTGTTGCATATCCTCATCATCATGCAAGAGGCCTGCAGTGCATACGAGCACGGCTACAACGGCACCGCCAACGAAGGCTTGATGCTGATCGCAAAAAACATGTTCGGCGACGCACTGGACGGCATCATCCAAAGCATCAAACTGGAAGTGAAAGCCCAAGTTTGGCCCGAAAAACCGCAAAAAGCGCCCACACCCACCGCCCCTGCTGCGCAAGCGAAGGGGGGCGGGGGGGAAGGCAAAAAAACCGAAAAGGCTGCGCTGCGCGCCCCGAAGCCGAAGCTCGGCGCGAAGGATGCAATGCAAGGCATCGCTGCCGCGCTGCAAAATGACGAAGCCCGGGGCGACTGCGCCCCGGGAAGTTATCTGGGCGCTGGCGCGCAGGGCAACGATGTCGGGCCTGCTTCGCGTCCCGACGGTGCCGCTGATGCGGTCGGTGGTGAGCATGCAGGGGCTGGCGAAGCAACCGACACCGGTGTGCATGCAGATGCGTCCGACGCGGCACCTGATGCCTCTCAGGCGGCTGAGGGTGATCAGACAGAAGGTGCGCCCAATGCGGTCCCCCAGCCAGCAGGGGTCGACCGTGAGCTGCTGGACAAAGCGGTAGCGGTGATCAAGCGCGAACAGAAGGCGACAGTGCGGCTGCTCAAGACCGAGCTGAGCATTGGCACCACCAAGGCGCTGCAGCTGATGGACTGGCTGCAGGAGCTGGGCCATGTGGGCCCCACCGATGAACGTGGTGCGCGGAAAGTGTTGGTGGCAGCATGAGAGACGCCAAAATTCACTTGGCCAAGACGCTTTGCGCGATGCGCTGGATTGCCTTACTCACAGGTCGCCACGACGTTGCAAAAGCCATCGAGCGCGACCAGGCGAGCATCGACTGGAGTGCCGCATGAGCCGCAACAAGAAACCCCGCAAGGCCTACCGGCCCAAGCCGGTGAGCACCGACACCATGACGCTGGCCCGCCACTTCGCGGCCAAGCCATCCAAGCAAGACCGCCAAGAGGTGCTGGGCGTGCTGCGCGATGCCGTCAAGGCGCTGCGTGAAGGCGTGGCCACTGAGCTGCAATGGTCCATCGCGGCCGGTGGTGTGACGGTGGCTCAGGCCATCGAGCGCCAGGGCATCGTGCGCGGCCTGCATGAGCACATCACGACCGCCGAACAGGCACTGCAAGCCATCTACGACCGCGCCCTGTGCATCGGCGGTGGCCGCTACATCCGCGCCACGCTCTACTTCAACGAGATCGACGCGCTCAACGAGTTTGTCGAGCTGCACACCTTCCAGCTCGACCAGCTGGGGCGCGCAGAAATGCTGGCCGCGATCGACGAAGCCCAAAAACACACCCTCGCCCAGGGGCATACCGCCACGCTGGTGCACAACATCACAGACGAAAGAATTGCAGCATGAGCAACTTGACCAAAGCATTCGACGACGTTTTTAAAGACCTCCGCACAGACCCCTACGCCAGCGAGGCTGAAACCGCTGCGCTGATCAAGCCCGACACACGCAGCCCAGCAGAAAAACGCCTGCACACCATGATGGATGAACGCGAGGCATGGGAGCAAAGTGCCGAATCTTTTTCAGTGCTGCGCGACATTGCGCTGGAGCTGCTGACCGAGCAGATCAAAGCTTCGACGAACGACCGCCGCACAAAGGCTTGCTTGATGGCCTGCGAGGGCGTGAGCACCGAAGACTTGGAGGCAGTCATGGTGAACACGGGCCCGCTGCTCAAAAACAAGCTGGCTGAAGTCGATCTCCTGCGGGCTGAAAACGCCAATTTGAGAGCACAGCCAGCCGTGCCCGAAGGGTGGAAGCTGGTTCCAGTAGAGCCGACACGCGAAATGGTGGATGCGGGTGTGGCAGACCTTCGCCTGCGTGGGTACGACCGCGCCCTGATCGTGGCCGCTATTGAGTGCTACGGGGCCATGCTCGCCGCAGCACCAGAGAAAGGCGGTGCAACGTGACTGCCGCAGCAATCATCATCTTGGCAATCGCCGTGCGTGACGCCGGAGTACGCATAGCCAGAGCCATCAAAGCCCACGGCATCACAGAGAAAGGCCAGCCATGACCACCACCGTAAAAATCAAAGTCACGGTGGTGCACCGGACGCCCCTGTCCATCCTGGTCAACGATGGCCGTCGCGAGGCGTGGGTGCCACTGAGCCAGGTGGTCGAGGAGATCGAGGAGCCCACCGGCCCCATGAACATCGTGGGCACCGTGGCCATCGTAGTGCAAGACTGGGTGGCCGAAGAAAAAGGCCTGCAGCCGAGCGCCGAGGACGACGCGACGCTGGATCTGTTTGGGGGGGCAGCGTGAAATACCCACACCAACTCACCGCCTGGTTCCCGGGCAATGTGAAGCCTGTACGACAAGGAATTTACATTCGAAAAAGCCATTCTGGCCAAGAGTTTTATTCCAAATGGGACGGTAAATCTTGGGTCGCATACGCTTCCCACTTGTTTGTTGCAGAGAAGTTCACCGAGGCATCCTTGTATCAAAACTGGGAATGGCGCGGTCTTACGCAAGACCCATCGAAAGGCACAGCTATATGACCCCCAAACGTGGCCTGACTCACGCAGAGGCCATGGAATACGTGGGCGTGAAGCGGCGCACCTTTGATGAGGTGTGGCGACCCAAGTTGGTGGGCATGCGTCAAGGCGCCTGCATGGTGTTTGATCGGCTGGATCTGGACCGGCTGTTTGACCAATTCAAGCAAGAGGCCGGTGCGGCGCACAATGGCGACCGGAACGAACGGCCCGCCAAACCAAAAGGAGAGAAATCATGGGCCAAAACACAAGGGGTATCTACCCCGACACAAACGGGTTGTGGCAGGTTGACAAATGGAAGCGTGGCACTCGATTTCGCCAGCGCGGCCTCGCGAGCTATGACGAAGCGGAGCGCTGGCTAATTGCCCAGCTGGCCGCTCAGCGCGAGGTGCTGGTGCATGGACAGCGCACCGCCGCCACTTTCAACCAGGCTGCAGCCCACTACATCAGCCTGCACGAACAGAAGGCCTCATTGGAGACTGAGATCTACATGCTCAAAAGCGTCATGCCCCACATCGGGCACTTGGACTTGCGCCAGGTGCACGACGGATCGCTTGCGCCATTCAAGGCTGAGCGGCTGGCCCAGGGGCGTGCGCACAAGACCATCAACTTAGCCCTGGGCGTGGTGCGCCGCATCCTCAACTTGGCAGCCACCAGCTGGCGAGACGATGCGGGCAAGACGTGGCTTGAGCAAGCGCCCATGATCACGCTGCTACCCCTCGTTGGGCACCAGCGCGAACCCACGCCCATCACCTGGGCTGAGCAACGCGCCCTGCTGCCCAAGCTGCCCACCCACTTGGCCAACATGGCGCTGTTTACCCTGAACACCGGCGTGCGGGACGATGTGGTTTGCAGCCTGAAGTGGGAGTGGGAGATCAAGGTGCCCGAGCTGGGGATCTCAGTCTTTGAAGTGCCCCGCCAGCATGTGAAGGGGCGCAAGAAGTCTCGGGTGGTGATCTGCAACAGTGTGGCGCAGTCGGTCGTGGAATCGGTGCGGGGCCAGCACGATGAGTTTGTTTTTGTGTACCGGCGCGAGAGGGTCAAAAACCTGTCTGAAGCGCCTGCGATGCCCTACCGGCGCATCCAGACCATGAACAACACCGCGTGGCAGACAGCCCGCAAAGCCGTGGGCTTGGGCGACCTGCATGTGCACGACTTGCGCCACACCGTGGGCATGCGCCTGCGTGAGGCTGGGGTGCCCGAAAGCACGATTGCCGACATTTTGTGGCACAGCACCAAGACCATGACCCAGCATTACAGCGTGGGCCAGATCGTGGAACTGCACCAGGCGCTGGAGAAGGTGAAAGACGACGCAGGCCGGTGGAACAAATCACTGGCGATGCTGAAGAGGGAGCAAGCGGGGGAGTCTGCGGGGGCCAATCCCCCAAAAGTCCCCCAGTTGAAAGTGGCGTAGAAATGGAAAAAGCCCTAGAACATCACTGTTCTAGGGCTAACCATTTGGTGCGGCTGGCAGGAATCGAACCCACGACCCCTTGGTTCGTAGCCAAGTACTCTATCCAGCTGAGCTACAGCCGCGCTATGCATCGAATTATAGCGGCATTTTCAGCCGCTTTCGGACAGACGCCAAAATTATTGCCAGGAAACGGCCGAGATGTCATTGGCAAAGATGGGCGAGCTGGACCACAGACCTTTGAGGCCTTTGCGGTACACCGCCGTGTTGGAGGCATTGAACAGGAACACGTTGACCGCATCGCTCGCGATCAGCCGCTGCATGTCGCCAAACAGCTTGGTGCGGTCTTTGCCAGAGGCTTCAGAATGCTTGGCCGCCAGATCGCGGAAGGCCTTGCTGTCATAGCCCCAGTAGTAATTGGGGTTGGCGTAGTTCATATAGTCCAGCGGCTCGACATGGTTGATCACCGTCAGGTCAAAGTTGCCCTTGAAAGTACCGCCCAGCCACTGGGCCCATTCCACGTTTTCGATTTTGGCCACGATGCCCACTTTGGCCAGCTGCGCCGCCAGGATCTCGCCGCCCTTGCGTGCATACGGGGGTGGAGGCAAGGTCAGCGTCACGTTCAACGGCGTTTGCACACCGGCTTCTTTGAGCAACGCCTTGGCTTTTTCTGGGTCAAAGGCGTATTGCCCACTCAACTCCACATAACCGGCATCGGTGGGTGCCATGTGGCTGCCGATCGGTTTGGCCAGGCCTTCAAACACGCCATCAATGAAAGCTTTCTTGTCGATCGCGTGCGACAAGGCACGGCGCACGCGCACATCGTCAAACGGCTTCTTGCGATTGTTGATGGTCATGATGCCCTTGCCCGCCGTGCTGCCGACTTCCACCACAAAGCGCTTGTCGGCCTGGAACTGCTTCAAGCTCTGGGGTGACTGAAAGCGCGGCATGCCATCGATGTCACCAGCCAGCAATGCGGCCACTTGCGCGGCCGAATCGTTGATGAAGCGGAACGTGACCTTCTTGATCTTGATGGCCGCACTGTCGCGGTAAGCGTCTGACTTGGACAAAGTCACCGCCGAGCCCTTGACCCAGCTGTCGAGCTTGTAAGGGCCTGTGCCCACAGGCTTTGTGGCCGCATTGGCCGCGCTGCTGGGGTGCAAGATGACAGCGGTGTTCTCGCCCATCCGGAACAGGAAGTTACCATCCGGGTTGCTCAGCACCAGCACCACCGTGTGGGCATCAGGGGTGGAGATGTGGCTGATGTTGTTGAACACTGCGCCTTTGGCTTTGTTGGTGCTTTTTTCGGCTTTGGCGCGCTCAAAACTGAACTTCACGGCTTCGGCATCGAAAGCCGCGCCATCCGAAAACGTCACGCCCTTGCGCAGCTTGAAGGTGAAGGCTTTGCCGTCGGCGTCCATTTTCCAGCTCTCGGCCAGCAAGGGCGAAATAGAGCCGTCCACGTTGATCTTGGTCAGACCCTCGAGGATGTTGTAATGCACGACCTCGCCAATGGCCGCAGCCGGGGCCATGGTCGGGTCCAGGCTGGTGGGCTCCAAAATCATGCCCAGCACCACGGTGTCTTTGCGGCTTTGCGCTTGCGACAGCGCTGGCGTCAGAGCCAGACTGACGGTGGCCAGCAAGGCCACAGAACAGGCGCCCATCCAGCGGCGGGAAAACAGGGGTCGATCAAACTTCATGCTTGCTCCTCAAAAAAGTGGGGCGTTTCCCTGACCGGGCACCGCCGAAATCAAGGCCCGAGTGTAGGGGTGTTGGGGTTGTTTGAAAATCCGGGCCGACGGCGCATGCTCCACCACATGCCCCGACTGCAAAACCAGCACATCGTCGCACATCAGGTTGACCACTGCCAGATCATGGCTGACGAACAAATAGCTCAGGCCATAACGGTCTTGCAAATCCATCATCAGGTTCAAGACCTGCGCTTGCACCGAGACATCCAGCGCGCTGACCGGCTCATCGGCCACGATCAAGGCCGGGCGGGTGATCAAGGCGCGGGCAATGGCAATGCGCTGGCGCTGGCCGCCCGAGAATTCATGCGGGTATTTGTCCAGATCTGCTGTCCTGAGCCCGACTTCGCTCAAGGCCTGTGCAGCACGCTCATGACGCTCTGCGCGGCTCAGGCGCTGGCCTGCCGCATTGACAGGCAAGGACTCCAGGGGCTCGGCCACAATGCGCCCCACCGTCTGGCGCGGGTCCAAAGAACCATAAGGGTCCTGGAACACCATCTGGAAACCGCACCGTGCCTGACGCAAATCGGCCGTGCCAAGCTGATGCAGATCGACCCCGTTCAACAGCACCTGACCCGCGCTGGGCCGATCGAGCGCCATCACCAGTCGCGCCAGGGTGGATTTGCCAGAGCCCGACTCGCCCACCACGCCCAGGCTTTTGCCCACCTCCAGCTTAAAGCTCACACCCGACAGGGCCTGCAAATGGTCTGCGGGGCCCCAAAGCCGGGTCCGAGGCAAATCAAAGCGTTTAGCCAGCTGCCTCACTTCGAGCAATGGCGCTGCGGTACTCATGAAAGCCTCCAACGCGGACAACTCACTTGATGCGCAGTGTCGCCGGAGACCAGCGGCGCAATCGTCAATACCTCCGGCGCATGACTGCGGCAAGCCTCGACAGCATCGTGACAGCGGTCCGCAAACGCACAGCCCACAGGCAAATCCACCAAATCGGGCACGCTGCCTGCAATGGTGATCAAGCGGGTGCCGCGTGCCAAGCCCAAACGAGGGCGCGCTGCAAACAGCCCACGCGTGTAAGGGTGCGCCCTTTGCGCAAACAATTCAGACGTGGCCGCGCTCTCGACCACCGACCCACCGTACATGACCATCACCCGGTCCACCTGGTCTCGCATCAAGCCCAGGTCGTGGCTGATCAACAAAAGACCCATACCGTCTTCGCGCACCAGTTGCTGAATCAGCGCAAGCACTTCTTTTTGCACCGACACATCCAGCGCGGTGGTGGGCTCGTCGGCGATCAGCAAATCCGGGCTGCACGCCAGCGCCATGGCGATCATCACCCGCTGACGCTGGCCACCCGACAACTGGTGCGGGTAGGCATCGAGCCGCTCACGGGCGCGGGGCAGTTGCACGCGCTCCAGCAGCGCCAGCGCACGGGCTTTGGCCTGGGCTGCGCCCATGTTCTGGTGCAGGCGCAAGGGCTCGGCGATTTGTTGCCCGATCGGGTGCAGCGGGTTGAGTGCCGTCATCGGCTCCTGAAAAATCATGGCCATGCGGGCCCCGCGCAACTGGCACAGCTGCGGCTCGGGCATGCCCAGCAGCTCGGTGCCATTCAGGCGCATGGAACCGCTGACTTGAGCGCGCTCGGGCAACAAGCCCATCAAGGCCAGCGCGGTGAGCGATTTGCCACAACCGCTCTCGCCAATCAGGCCCAGTGTCTGGCCTTTGGCCATGCTGAACGACACCCCACGCAAAGCCTGCGCCCATCCACGCGCCGTGGGCAAGCCCACACGCAAATCGTTCACTTGCAACAAAGGCGGTGTCATCGCATTCACCTTTGCCGCGCCAGGCGGGGGTCCAGCACATCGCGCAAGCCGTCGCCCATCAGGTTCAGACCCAGCACAGCCAGTGCGATGGCCACACCCGGGTACACCGCCAACAGGGGCGCCTGGAACATTTGCGATTGCGCCTCGTTGAGCATGCGCCCCCAGCTGGCCTGTGGCGGCTGCGTGCCCAGGCCCAAATAAGACAAAGCGGCCTCGGCCAAAATCGCAATGGCAAATTGAATCGTGGCCTGCACGATCAGCACACTCGCGATGTTGGGCAAGACATGGTCGAAGGTGATGCGCCAAGGCCCTTTGCCTGCAGCATGCGCGGCCAAGGTGAAATCACGCGACCACACCGCCTGCGCCGCCCCACGCGTGATGCGTGCGAACACCGGGATGTTGAAAATGCCGATCGCCACAATGCTGACCACCAGACCCGGTCCGTAAATAGCGGTCAGCATGATGGCCGAGAGCAAGGCCGGAAAGGCAAAGGTGAAGTCTGCTGCTCGCATGACCAACTCCTCCACCCAACCGCGCCGGGCTGCGGCCAGCAAGCCCAAGGGTACGCCTGCACCCAAACCAATGCCCACGGCGATGAAGCCCACCAGCAAGGAGTTTTGACTGCCCACCAGCAAAAGCGACGCGATATCACGACCTAGGCTGTCGGTGCCCAACCAATGCGCAGCACTGGGCAAGGCCAACTTGTTCGGGATGTCGATGTCGCCCACCGGGTAAGGCGACCACACCAGCGACAGCAAGGCGCTGACCACCAGCAGGGCCACCATGCACCCGCCCGCCACAAAGCTGGGATGACGCCAGGCGCGTTGCCAAAAGCCTTGCTCAAGCATGGGCCACCTTCAAGCGCGGGTCGATCCACGCGTACAACACGTCGATGGCGAAATTGATCAGTATCACCAAGGCCGACAAAAGCATCACCACATCGCGCACCACGATCAGATCGCGGTTGGCGATCGCCTGAAAAATCAAACGCCCAATGCCCGGCAACACAAACACGTTTTCAATCACGATGGCGCTGGTGATCAGGTTGCCAAACTGCAAGCCCATCACCGTCAGCACCGGGATCATGGCGTTGCGCAGCACATGGCCCCACAAGACCTGACGCCGCGACAAGCCCTTGGCACGCGCCGTGCGCACAAAGTCTTCGCGCAGGGTGTCCAGCACCGCCGAGCGGGTGACCCGCGTGAGGATGGCCGTCTGCACAGCTGCCAGCGCCATCGCGGGCAAAAGCAGGGCCTGGATGGCAGGCCATACACCGCCGCCGCTGTCCTCGGTCCAGCCCGGGAAACCGCCCGCACTGACCCACTGCAGGTGCACCGCAAACAGCAAGATCAGCAAGATCGCCAACCAGAAATTCGGAATCGCCAAGCCCAACTGGCTGAGCGTCATCACGCCCACATCGCCCGCCTTGTTTTGCTGAGAGGCCGCATAAATGCCCAGCGCCAGCGCTACGGCCACGGTGAGTGCCATGGCCATCACGGCCAAGGGCAAGGTGACCTGCATGCGCTCGGCCATGAGCTCTGCCGTGGGGGTGTCATAAGAAATGCTGATGCCGGTTTGTCCCTGCAGCAAGCCGCCCATCCAGCGGGCGTAGCGCAAAGGTGCGGGCTGATCGAGGCCCAGCTTTTCTTCCATCGCAGCGATCGATTCAGCGGTGGCGGTCTCGCCCAGAATGACTTGCGCCGCATTGCCCGGCAGCAGCTCCAGCACGGCAAACACGATGACCGAGGTGGCCACCAGGGTCAATGCAAAACTGATCAGTCGTCTGAGAATGAATAATGACACGCTCTCGCCTAAGATGAATGACCGCCGACAACACGAGTTCGACATGACATCGCCAAAGATTGTAAACACCGCCACCGGCTCCATCGTGGATGTGCCGGGCCTGC
>JACCDU010093419.1_pt1 | contig 18783 bp, 19 predicted proteins | sample 7446081 | NCBI WGS metagenome assembly JACCDU01 (sample SAMN15323447, study PRJNA562643) | freshwater metagenome | isolation source: river surface water | place: USA:Blue River Watershed | collected 2017-08-17
CAGGCCGCACCACGTTTGAAACCTGGGGCACGATGGAATTGGTCGATAAGCCCGGTGTGATTTACGCGGCAGGGGGTGCCACCACGATTTGGGTCGACTTTCCCAACCAAAAAGCGCTCGACTTGCCGGACTGGATGCGCGAGATCGTCACGCCCTAGACGCTGCTGCGTCACGTACCGATGGTGTTGTGGCTGCATCCAACTGGGTGAGCCACAGCAACGCTGCGGCGCGGTCTGTGCCGCACATCTCCAAGTGAGGCTGTAGGCCACCACAGAAATCGGGGCGCTCGGCTTGGCCAAACACCGCGCAGCGCATGTCTGGCATCAACTGCACGCAGGGCACACCAGCTGGTTTGCCCTGTGGCATGCCTGGCAAGGGGCTGGTGATGGACGGTGCAATGCAACACGCACCGCAGCCGCTGCGGCATTCCATTTACTTTTGTTTGGGCACGCGACCCATGAGATAGAACTCGGGGTTGGGCATCATGTGGCTGAAGCTGGCCATGCGGTTGCTCAAACCAAAGAAGGCCGTGATGGCCGCAATGTCCCAGGCGTCTTCGTCGCTGAAACCGTGCGCATGCAGGGCGGCAAAGTCTGCGTCTTCGATGTGGTCGGAGTGCTGGCAGACCTTCATCGCAAAGTCGAGCATGGCGCGCTGGCGCGGCGTGATGTCGGCTTTGCGGTAATTGACGGCGACTTGGTCGGCCACCAAGGGTTTCTTTTCGTAGATGCGCAAAATCGCCCCGTGGGCCACCACGCAATACAGGCAGTTGTTGGCGGCGCTGGTGGTGGTGACGATCATTTCGCGGTCGCCTTTGCTCAGACCGCTTTCGCGCCCGACTGACTGGGGCACCATCAAGGCATCGTGGTAGGCGAAGAAGGCGCGCCATTCGGCGGGGCGACGTGCCAGCCCCAAGAACACATTGGGCACGAAACCCGCTTTTTCTTGCACTTCCAAAATCTTGGCGCGAATGTCTTCGGGCAAGTCTTTGAGTTCGGGTTGTGGGTAGCGGGTGTGCATCGGATCTCCAGGCTGATGGTTTAGCTTTTGATTATGCTCAGAGATTTTGAAAGACCTGTCATGTCCAACACACCTGCCACACCTTCGCAACTCGCCCGCGACGCACGCCCCGATGATGCGGCGTTTCAAGCCGGATTGAACACCCGCACCCAAGTGATGGGCCCCGAGTTTGTGGACCGCGCCTTTGGCAACGCCACCGAATACACCATGCCTATGCAAGAGTTCATCACCCGTAACGCATGGGGCAATGTCTGGCAGCGCCCGGGTTTGGAGCTCAAAACCCGCAGCCTGATCACAGTGGCGATGCTCGCAGCCCAAGGCAAACAACATGAGCTCAAAGCCCATGTCAGAGGGGCACTCAACAACGGCGCCACACCTGAAGAACTGCGCGAAGTCATGCTGCACGCGACGGTGTATTGCGGCTTTCCAACGGCGATTGATGCGTTTCGCAGCGTGATCGAGGTGGTGGAAGGACCTCAGTAATTTACTCGTACTGAGCGCCTTTGGCCAGGAGTTCGGGCGTGCCAATCACGGCATTCAAGCCATCAAAATCCAGCATCTGTGTTTGCCATGGCAAGGTGGTTTGATGTTGATGCAAGCTCGCGTAGTAGCCCTGTAGGGTGTGGGCCACCGCACGCGCTGTGCCGCCCGGGAAAATCACCATCTTGTAGCCACGTTGCCCCAGCACATCGGCGCTTTGCACGGGCGTTTTGCCGCCTTCGACCATATTGGCCAGCATCGGCACGCGGTGGGCAAACCGTTGGCAGGCGATGTCCATCTGTTCGGGCGTACGAACGGCTTCGATGAACAAGGCATCGACGCCGCAGGCCAAGTAACGCTCTGCACGTTCGAGTGCGGCCTCAAAGCCTTCGACGGCCACCGCATCGGTGCGGGCCAGAATCAAGGTGTCGCTGGATTGGCGCGCATCCAGTGCGGCACTCAGTTTGCCTTCCATTTCAACCACAGGAACCACGTTTTTGCCGTCTAAGTGTCCGCAACGCTTGGGAAAGGTTTGGTCTTCCAGCTGGATCATGGCGGCGCCCGCACGCTCTAAATCGCGCACGGTGCGCTGGGTGTTCAAGGCGTTGCCAAAGCCGGTGTCGGCATCCACGATGACAGGCACCCGCACCCGATCGGTGATGTGTGCCAATGTGCATGCCACTTCCGTGGCCGTGGTCAGACCAATGTCAGATCGTCCCAGCAAGGTGTAAGCAATCGATGCGCCGGACAAATACAAGGCTTCAAAGCCAGCTTGCTCCGCAATCAAAGCACTGAAGGCGTCGTACACGCCAGGTGCGAGCAAAACCTTCGGTTGGTTCAAACGTTGTTTCAAGTGTTGTGGGGCGTGCATCGTGTCATCCTTGGGTTGGGGAGTTGGCCAGCACAGCTTGGTGTGCTGCCGTGTGTGCCGCGAGGTAGCCCCCGGCGATGGCGCTGAGCAAACCATTGCCAGACAAATAACCCCACACGGCATCGCCCGACACGCCACGTGCTGCACCACCAGCGGCCAGCAGGTTGGGCAGGGGGCTGCCATCAGGGCGCAGGACCTGGCATTGGGCATTGATGTCCAAACCGCCTTGGGTGTGGAACAGGGCGCCTGTCACGCGAATCGCGTGAAAGGGCACCTCGAGCTTGCGCTGAAAGTGACGGCCAGTGACCGCGTCTGTGCCTGCCTGCACACTCTCTAAGGTGCGTTGCAAGGTGTCGACAGGACAGCCGATGTGCTGTGCCAGCGCGGTCACATCGGCAAAGCTGTGCACGGCACCCGCAGCTTGGGCTTCGCGAAAGTCTGGGAAATCTTGGGCAAACGCCAGCAAGCGGTCGTCGAACACATTCCACGCGGTGCTGCGCGGTTGCGCCAGCACATGCACCGCGGCCTCAGAGTAGCCTTGCGTTTCGTCATGAAAGCGCTGCCCGTCGGCGTTGATTTGTACCGCACCTTCCATCATCAAGGCCCATGAAATCAAGGCGCCTTGCGGTACGGCCCAAGAACCGTGGCCTTGGTAGCCGCCCAGATCGGCCAGCTGCGCGCCCAGCTGCTGCCCCCACTGAATGGCACTGCCATCGTTGCCGGTGTGACCGGCGTACAGCGCGTCACGCATCTCGGGCAGCAAGGCTTGGACCAAGGCCGCATTGCCACCAAAACCATTGCAAGCCAACACCACTGTGTCACAGCTGAGTTGTTCCAGTGCACCATCGGGCCGCACATAGCCCAGGCCCAGCACCTGATCGTCAGCGTTCACGTACAGCGTGCGCACATGGGCTTCGGTCAACACCACCACGCCTGCTGCTTCGGCCGCATTGTGCAAGCGCATCATCAAACCGGCGCCGGTTTTTTCAGGCACCGCATGCATGCGGTGTACGCTGTGGCCGGGGTACAAAAACGTGTCCAACACCTGCCAAGCAATGCCATGGTGCTGCGCCAATGCATCCATGGCAGGGCCAATGGCTTGGCTGTAGGCGTGTACCAGCACAGGTGCGGCGCGCCCATGGGCTTTGGCTTGGATATCTTGCGCAAAACGCGCGGGCGAATCGTCGATGCCTTGTGCTCGTTGTGCTTGGGTACCTGCTGCTGGCACAAAGCCAGAGGACAAGGCGGTCGAGCCGGTGGGCAAGGCATCACGCTCCAGCACCACGCAGTCCATCCCCAGTTGGCTCAAGGTCAAGGCGGCGGTCAAGCCACAGGCCCCACCGCCAACAATGGCCACGGCCGTGTGGACTGGCGCATCAATGTGTGTGACACGCTCAATGTGGGGCGTCATAGCGTGGCGAGAAAGTGGGCGCAGGTCATCACCTCAGCCACCGAGGCCATGTCGGTCAATGCCGCTTGGTGGGCGGTGTCAGAGAAGGTGGCACAGCCATCACTCAGCACCACGGTGCGGTAGTCGCGCATGTGGGCATCGCGCACGGTGCTGGCCACGCCACCGTTGGTGAGAATGCCGCACACGACCACGGTGTCGATGCCAGCGCGACGCAAGACCCAGTCGAGTTGGGTGTTGAAGAAGGCCGAGTACGCCACTTTGCACACCGACACATCGACCCAGGGCGCAATCGCATCCACATTGGCTTGGCCCCAGCTGCCAGGTGCAAAGTCACCGGCCCGTAAAAACGGACGACGCGCGAGCAAGTGCGGCGAAATCATGGGTTGCCCCTGGGTGTCTGGCCACAGTGTGAACAAACTGGCGGCCACCAAACCCTGATGTTGCTTGACCGCTTGGGCCACTGGCGCCACACGCTCAGGCAGTAACAAGGCTTCTGGGCTGACTGTGTTGCCGCGTGCATACGCCCCTTCAGGGGCTAGAAAGTCGTTTTGCAAATCGATGATGACCAGGCCGATGCGGTGCCTCAGCGTTTGGGTCTGCGTCATGAGGCGCTCCTCTCTACCAACAAATTACCCAAGGTGTCGACGCGGGCGCTGAAGCCTGGTTCTAACCACACGGTGGTATCGGCTTGCTCCAAGATGGCAGGCCCCGCGACTTGTGCGGCAACCGGCAGGTCCAAACGTGCGTAGCGTTGTGCGTCCCACCACTGGCCCGCGTGGTACACGCGTTGAACGCCGAGCGGTGCCGTGCTGCCTTTGCCTTGCGGTGCCAGCACGGCCAAATCGAACTTGGGGCGAACGCCGATGCGTGCATAACGCAGGTTCATGACCCGAATCACCATGCCACTGAGCACACGGCCAAACGACGCGGCATAGGCTTTTTCAAAAGCGGCTTGAATGCTGTCGCGGCTGATGTCGTCGGCATTCAACGGCACTTGCAAGGTGTGGGTTTGCCCCATGTAGAGCATGTCCAGTGCCACCACTTCTTGCACACGCTCAAAGCGCACGCCGGCTGAGTCGAGTCGTTTTTGGCAGGCTTCGGCCAAGCTCGCCAGGCGGGTTTTGAGTTGTGCCAAGTCCAACTCGTTGAGCGATTTGTTCAAGGTTTGCACTGCGTCATGGCGCATGTCGGCCATCACGCAACCCAGGGCCGAGGTGACGCCGGGGTAGCGTGGCACGATGCCGGTGGTGACGCCGACTTCACGCATCATGGCGCACACATGCAAGGCACCGCCGCCGCCAAAGGGCATGTAGGCAAATTGGCGCGGGTCGTGACCGCGTTCGATCGACACCACGCGGATGGCCCCAGCCATTTTGGCGTTGGCCACGGTCAGGATGGCTTCGGCCGCCGCCAAAACATCCAAGCCCAAAGGCGTTGCCACATGGGTTTGTATCGCCTGCTCAGCCGCTTTCGCGTCCAAGGCCTGCAACAAACCACCGCCCAAAGGACGGTCTGCGGCAATGCGACCGAGCACCACGTTGGCATCCGTCACGGTGGGGCGGGTGTTGCCACGGCCGTAGCACACGGGCCCTGGAATGCTGCCTGCTGATTCGGGGCCCACTTGCAACATGCCACTGGCGTCGACCGAGGCAATGGAGCCCCCGCCAGCACCGATGGTTTCAATTTGGATCATGGGTGAGCGCACCACCAGGCCAAACTCAATGGAGGTTTGGGCCGCCAAGGCGGCTTCACCTTCGGCCACCAAGGACACATCGAACGAGGTCCCGCCCATGTCGCCTGTGATCACATTGGGATAGCCCGATGCGCGTGCTACGGCAGCACAGGCAATCACGCCGGCCGCAGGGCCCGAGAGGGCGGTGCGCACCGGCACATCGCAAGCGGTTTCGCGCGACATCACACCACCGTTGCTTTGCACAATCAACAATTCACCGCTGAAGCCTTGGTTGCGCAAATCGTCCTCGAGTTTGGCCAAGTAGCTGCCCACCACGGGCTGCAAGGCGGCATTCAAGGTGGCGGTGGAGCAGCGCTCGAACTCACGAATTTCAGGCAGCACTTCGCTGGCTGACGTCACATAGGGGTTGGGCCACATGGCGCGCACGGCCGCCACGGCTTGTTGTTCGTTGATGGGGTTGGCGTACGCGTTGATGAAGAACACGCACACGGCTTCGCAACCCGCATCCAGCAGGGCTTGGGTTTGCGCGCGCACTTGCGCCAAGTCGACCGCTGTGTGCAAGCTGCCGTCGGCTAGCACGCGTTCGTCCACTTCCAGGCGCAGATCGCGTGGTACCACGGGGGTGAAGCTGCCGCGCAAGCCCCAGGTTTGCGGACGATCACGACGACGCATTTCCAACACATCGCGAAAACCACGCGTGGTGATGATGCCGGTGCGTGCCACTTTGCGTTCCAACAAGGCGTTGGTGCCGACGGTGGTGCCATGCACGATGGTGGCCAGGGTGGCGGCCACGCCCTGCGAGGCGGTATTGGCGTCTGAGCCATTGCCTTCGCTGACGCGCACCACGCCGTTCATGAAACCGCGCGCTTCTTCGCCACGGGTCGAGGGCACTTTGACAATGCGTGCCGAGCCATCGCGCTCATCGAGCACAAACAAATCGGTGAACGTGCCGCCCACGTCCACACCGACCACCAGATGTGGGGTGACAGGGGGTTGCGTGCTCATGGTTTGACCTTTGAAGAAGTGGATGTCGAATCGCTGACGTAACCCAAGGTCACGTCGTGTGCACGCGCTGCGGCGTCTCGGCCAGCGGCGGGGCCCCAGCCACCGCCACCGGGTGTTTCCAGACGCACGCGCTCGCCTTTTTTGAGTTGGATGCCGAGCATTTTGGAGACCATGGGCGGTTGGCACCATTGGCCCTTGTGTTGGTACGAAAACACATTGGGCAAGGCGTTGCCGCCGCCTGCAATGCCCTTGGGCGGCGCTTTGCCACGCTCGCCAAAAATGAAGGCTTCGGCGCTTTCTTCGAGCAATTCAATTTCATACACCGCACCCAAACCACCGCGGTGTGTGCCGTCGCCGCCTGAGTTGGCGCGCAGCGACCATTCGGTAAAGCGCACAGGGTAAGCCGCCTCCAAAATCTCCAACGGGGGAATGGTGGCGGTGGAAATCGGTGCGTTGCTGTGGCTCAGCCCATCGCCCGTGCTGTGGCCGCCGTGGCCGCCGCCAAAGAAGCTGAACATCACCCAGCGTTGGCCTTTGCGTGCGCCATCGCTGCGGTGTCCGGCGATAGACAAGGCGTTGATGGTGCCGTAGGCGTGGGCCACCGCGCGGTTGGGATCGGCCAGCGCGGTGGCGCTGAAGATCACATCAATCATGCGCAAAATGGTTTCGGTGTAGCCACCCACCGGGCGTGGACGCTCGGCGGTGATGACCAAACCATCGGGCAGCACAAAGTCGACCGCGTCCAACACGCCGGCGTTGGCGGGCACATCGGGGAACACATGTTTGAGGGCCACATAGCAAGCGGCCACCGCAGTGGCGCGCGAGATGTTCACGGGGCCTGCGCATTGCGCCGAAGTGCGTGAAAAATCAAGCGTCAAACGATCGCCCTGGACCGTCATGTCCAAGGCGATGGTGAGCAGCTCATCTTTGACACCATCGTTGTCAAGCACATCCTCAAAGCTGTAGCGCCCATCGGGTAAGTTTTGAATGTGCGCACGCATCAAGACCAACGCACGTTTGCGCAACTCACCCATGGCTTGCAACACCACAGCGTCGCCGTATTCGTCGAGCAAACTGTCGAGACGTTTGACGCCCAGTTCCAGCGCAGACAGCTGACCGTTCAAGTCGCCCCACAAGCTGTCGGGCAAACGTGTGTTGGCGCGCAAGATACCCAACACATCGCCGTCGAGCTGGCCTTGACGCACGATGCGCACGGGTGGAATTTGTACCGCTTCTTGCCAGCATTCGGTCGCCGCGGGGTTGTAGTTGCCAGGGACGGCACCTCCCACATCGTGCCAATGCGCGGCAGAGGCCAAATAGCAAAACAATTGGCCATTGCGAAAAAACGGACGCACCAGCTTGAAGTCGTTGGCATGGGTGCCACCTTCATAGGGGTCGTTGAACAGCCAGGTGTCACCATCGACCATGCCACCCCGTTCTTGTGCCACGCGTGCGGCCGCACGCACAGCAAACGCCATGGCCCCCACAAACACAGGCAGGCCTGATTTGCCTTGTACCAAGGTGTCGCCGCTGTCGGCGTCGTACAAGCCATGGCAGGCGTCGTGCGCTTCGGCAATGATGGGGTTGAACGCGCTTCGGTAGAGCGTGGCATCCATTTCATCGGCAATTTGTTCTAAGCGTCCCTTGAGCACGGCCAGCGTGACGGGATCGAGGTGGACCGTGTTGGTGTGTTCACGCATGGGGTGTTCCTTGGCTGCGTTGTTTCAAGACATTCATCAAACCTCCGGCATGGACCATGTCCATCAAAAAATCGGGAATCGGTTGACAGGCCAACACCGTGCCATCGGCACGCTGCACGCCTGCAGGCAGGAGGGTGACGGCATCACCCTCCTGCAACAGTTGGGCCTCGGGGCATGTCAACAGCAACAAGCCGAGGTTGAATGCGTTGCGAAAGAACAGGCCGCTGAAGGAGGGGGCGATCACGGCACGCACGCCCAAGTGCACCAGCGCGCCGGCGGCTTGTTCACGCGAGGAGCCAATGCCAAAGTTGGGGCCAGCCACCAACACGTCGCCAGGGCGTACACCGGCGGCAAAGTCAGGACGCAGGGCTTCAAGGCAGTGCTGGGCAATTACGTCGATGCCATGCTTCATGTACCCACCAGGGGCTAATGCATCGGTGTCCACATCGGCGCCGAGTTTCCACACACGTGATGTCGTCATAGCATCTCCCGCACATCGCTGATGCGACCGCGCAGCGCCGAGGCGGCCACGGTCCAAGGGGACGCCAAATACACCTGCACACTGGCGGGGCCCATGCGGCCTTTGAAGTTGCGCGCGGTGGTCGAAATCACCCGTGCGCCTTCTTCGAAGGTGGCGCCATAGCCTGCACATGCGCCGCAGCTGTTGGGTAACACCAGCGCACCGGCATCGCGCAGGATTTGCATCACGCCTTCGCGTTCGGCTTGGGCTTGGTCACGCGCGCTGGCAGGTGCTACCAGCAAACGCACGCCTTGGGCCACGCGCTGGCCGTGCAGCACATGTGCCGCAGCGCGCAGGTCTTCGAGCTTGGCACCGGTGCAGGCGCCGATATAGGCCACATCCAAACCCACATCGGCATAGTCGCCCACGGCACGCGTGTTGGCCGGGCTATGGGGCGCGGCGACTTGGGGGCTCAGGCTTGCAGCATCAAACTGAAAGTCTTCGCAGTCGGCGCCTGCATCGCTGTGCCATTGCTCGGCGTGTTGCAAAGCCTCTTCGCTCACACCGACACTGCGCAAGTAAGCACAGGTGGTGGCGTCGGCGGCAATCAAGCCTGCTTGCGCACCCATTTCTGCGCTCATGTTGGAGAGGGTCATGCGCTCTTGCATGCCCAGGGCCATCACGGCGTCGCCGGCAAACTCCACGGCTTGGTATTGACCGCCGTTCATGCCAAAGCGGGCAATCATGTGCAGCATCATGTCCTTGGCGCACACGCCTGGGGCCAGTTGACCCGACCACAGCATGCGCAAGGTGCGTGGAACTTGGACCCAAATTTCACCGGTCACGACCACGCCCAACATTTCGGTGGCGCCAATGCCGAACATATAAGTGCCGAACGCACCACCTGTGGGCGAGTGTGAGTCGCCCCCCACGCACAGCATGCCAGGACGCAAATGGCCGCGCTCGGGCAGCACGACATGACAAATGCCTTCGGAGTCAATCACGTGGGGCAAGCGCCACGCGCGTGCGGTGTCGCGTGACATTTGCACAATGCGTTGGGCATCGGCATCTTGTGCTGGCACGTAGTGGTCCATCACCAGCACCACTTTGTTCGGATCCCAAATTTTGGCGCCCAAGTCATCGAGCATGGGTTTGAGGCGGCGTGGACCTGAAGAGTCATGGAACATGGCCAAGTCCACTTGGCAGGTCAGCACCTCACCCACCGCCACCTGCGAACGGCCTGCCGCACGGGCGATGAGCTTTTGCGCTAGCGTTTGCGGTGTGTGCGTGGAAGAAGAAACGCGGGTCATTCGGGTTTGGCTCCAGAAAACTTCACCACCTCGCGCCAACGCGCGATGTCGGCCACCACAAAGCGAGAAAACTCGAGCGGGCTGTTGCCCACCGGCGTGGCACCTTCGGCTTCGATGCGGCGGCGCACCTCTGGGTTTTGTACCGCCGAGCGGGCGGCATCGCTCCAGCTTCGGACCAACTCAGGAGGCATCTTGGCGGGGCCGAATAAACCAAACCAGGCGTTGGATTCAAAACCGGGCAAGGTGTCGGCAAGGGGGGGCACATCGGGCAAAGCGGCCAGGCGATGCAGACTGGTCACCCCCAACGCTTTGAGCTTGCCCGCACGGATGTGTTGCTGCACATTGCCGACCGCTGCAAACATCAGCTCGACTTGTCCTGCCAGCACGTCTTGCACGGCGGGCGCGGTACCGCGGTAAGGAATGTTGACGATGTAGACACCGGCTTTGAGTTTGAAGGCTTCGCCCGCCAAATGCAGCGACGAACCCAAGGCGCCAATGGCAAAGTTGAGTTGACCCGGATGGCCTTTGGCCCATGTGATCAACTCGGCCACGTTGTTCGCAGGCACGGAGGGGTGAGCCACCAACACAGAGGGTGAGGTGGAGACCATGGTCAATGGTGTGAAATCTTTGACGGGATCGAACGGCAGGCGCGGGTAGAGCGAGGCGTTGATGGCATGGCTGGTGAAACTCATCAACAAAGTTTGACCATCGGGGGCGGCGCGCGCCACCGCTTCAGCGGCCAAATTGCCGCCCGCGCCGGGCCGGTTTTCAACCACCACAGCACGGCCCAGTTGTTGGCTCATGGCGTAGGCCACGGCACGTGCCATGGTGTCGGTGCTGCCACCCGCTGGCGCGCCGACCAAGATGCGGATGGGGGCTGTGGTGTTTGGCGTTTGCGCCCAAGACGTGCCCGCCACGAACAAGGCCAACAGGCACGAGACACACCACAGACAGAGACGGTACATGGTGTGCCTCACACGCCCAAATAAGCTTGACGCAGGGTGTCGCTGGCCAACAGCTCAGCCGAGGTGCCGGAAAAGCGGATGCTGCCGTTTTCCATCACATAGGCGCGATCTGCAATTTCCAGCGACTGGCCCACGTTTTGTTCGACCAACAAAATGGCCAAACCGCTGGCACGCAGTTGGGCAATGAGGGTGAACATTTCTTCGACGAGCAGGGGGGACAAACCCAGTGAAGGCTCGTCAAGAATGAGCAACTGAGGTTCTGCCATCAGGCCGCGCCCAATGGCCAGCATTTGCTGCTCACCCCCACTCATGGTGCCTGCCAGTTGTGTTTGGCGTTCACGCAGACGCGGGAAGGTGTCGAACACACGTGCCAAATTGGTGGCGCGGCGCGCACGGGCGCGGGTGAAGGCGCCCAACTCCAAGTTTTCCAACACGCTGAGGTTGGGAAACACCTTGCGGCCTTCAGGCACTTGGATCAAGCCGGCTTGCACCACCTGTCGGTAGTGCGCGCCGGTGAGGTCTTGGCCATCAAACACCACACGTCCTGCCCAGGTGGGCACCAGGCCCGAGACCACCGAATTGAGCGTGGTTTTGCCAGCGCCATTGCTGCCGAGCAAGGCCACCAATTCGCCAGGTGCCAGATGCAGATCGACCCCGCGCAACACCTCCACAGCGCCATAGCCGGCGCGCAGGCCTGTGATGGTGAGCAAATCACTCATACGGCCTCCTGCTGGGTTTTGCGCAACCGTGCTGCAGTGCCATGACCCAGGTAGGCCTCGATCACTTGCGGGTTTTGCGTCACTTCATGCGGGGCGCCTTGGGCAATGAGTTGGCCTTGGGCCAGCACCCACACATGGTCTGCCAAGTTCATCACGGCTTGCATGACGTGTTCAATCATCAGCACCGTCACACCGCTGGCGACCAAACCACGCACCACGGGCAGCATGTCTTGAATTTCTTGGGGATTGAGTCCCGCCAACACTTCGTCGAGCAGCAAGAGCTTGGGTTGGGTGGCTAAGGCGCGGGCCAACTCCAGGCGTTTGCGTCCGGCCACGGTCAGGTCTCCGGCGGGCTTGTCCAGTTGCGCGTGCAAGCCCACGCGCTCGGCCACGGCTTCTGCGGCGTGCAAAGCGTCGCTGCGCTTGGCATGTTGCAGGTGCGCCCCGACCGCGATGTTCTCGCGCACAGTTTGCGAGGCAAAGGGCTGCACGATTTGAAATGTGCGTGTGAGCCCCAACGCCGCATTGAGGTGAGGGGCTTGACCCGTGATATCGACGCCATCGAAAACGACGCGACCGGTATCGGGCACCAAAAAGCCCGACATCAAGGCAAACAAGGTGGTTTTGCCAGCGCCATTGGGGCCAATCAGGGCCGTCAAGCTGCCTGCAGGCACTTGCAAGCTCACATCTTGCACGGCGCGCAAACCGCCAAAGGCGCGCGACACGTGGCTGACGTCTAACAAGTTCATGCGTCCTCCTGCTTGTTGGGCGCGCTGAGCTTGGCGCGTTTGAACCAGGACTGCCCAATGCCGCCCACACCACGTGGCAAAAACATCACGATCAAGACCAGCACACAGCCATAGACCACCATGTTGATGCCAGGCAATTGACCAAACAAATTGCGTGTCACATCGGCCAACACATGCAAGGCCAAGGCGCCCACCACCGGCCCCCACAGCGTGCCCATGCCGCCCACGATGGCGCCCACCAAGGCCTCCACCGATGTGTGTGGTCCAAAGGCCAAACCAGGGTCGATGTACTGAAACACTTGCACATAAAAAGCGCCGCCAGCGCCCATCAAGGCACCTGACAGCACGGTGGCCCACAGTTTGACCATAAAGGGGTTGACGCCAATCGCACGCGCGGCGTCTTCGTTGTCGCGCACGGCCTGCAGGTAAGCCCCAAAGCGTGAATGGCGCAACCAAGCGGTGACGCACAAGGCCAGCGTCACCAAGCCCAAGATCAACCAGACATAGCCAGCACGCGAGGCGAATTGCATATTGCTCACCGACTCACGCAAAGGCAGCATCAAGCCCACGCCAGCGCCCGTGAACGGCACCGACAGCGCGACGATGCGAAAGACCTCGGCAAACGCCAGGGTCACGAGCGCAAAGTAAGACCCTTTGAGGCCATAGCGAAATGACAACGTTCCCACGAACCATCCCACGAGTGCAGTGACTCCCATGGCCAGCACCAAGGTCAGCCATGGGTTCCAGCCTGCATGGACTTGGGCCATGACTTGCACATAAGCGCCGGTGCCAAAAAACAGCGCATGGCCAAATGAGAACTGACCACCAAACCCGCCCAACACGTTCCAGGCCTGTGCGAGCAAGCACGCATACAAAGCCATCATCACAAAGTTGAGGACGACCCCTGAATCGGTGACAAAAGGAATGCTGCCGACGAGCAACACAAACGCCGCAATGGCACGGAGATCTTTCATGCGCGCGCTCCAAACAAACCTTGTGGACGGAACAGCAGCACCGCAATGAAGATGGCAAAAATGCCGACCTGGCCAAGCGACTCGCCCAGGTACAAACCACCGATGGACTCCACCACGCCAATCAGCAAGCCACCCACCAAGGCACCGACAAAACTACCCATACCGCCCAACACCACGATGGTGAAGGCCACCAGCACAAAGCCGCTACCGACCAAGGGGTTGACGTAATACGCCGGCAACAAAAAGCAAGCAGCGGCCCCCAAGCACGCCAAACCAATGCCAAAGCACATGGCGTACACATGGTCCACATCAATGCCCATCAAACGTGCGCCGTGTTTTTCTTTGGCCACGGCGCGGATAGCGCGACCCAAGTCGGTGTAGCGCATCACCGCCAATAACACCGCTGACACAACCAAGGCGCCGACAAACGACACCAGTTTGGGTAAGGCGATCATGGCCGGACCGATGCTGACGGTGGTCAGTGTGTAAGCCGTTTCAATGTTGCGGGTGTCGGATTTGAAAAACAGCAGGGCCAAGTTTTCCAAAATGATGGACAGCCCCAAAGTGACCAACAAAATGTTTTCGTCTTTGCCATGGCTGGCGCGGTTGATGACGCCGCGTTGCAACGCATAGCCCAAGGCAAACATGGCCGGCACCATGATGGGCAGGGCCAAGTAGGGATCAATGCCGAGTTGCTCTTTTAAGAAATACACCCCATACAAAGCCACCATCAACGACGCCCCATGGGCGAAGTTGATGATGTGCAGCACGCCATAGATCAGGGTCAGCCCCAGCGCAATTAGCGCATACACAGCACCCGTGGTGATGCCGTTGAGCACCGAGGCAAACAAAATAGACAGATCGAACATGGCGTGACTTAGCCGTGAGGCTTAGGCTTTCAAGGGGAAGATGGGTTCGACTTCGCGGTAGTCGCGGGGAATGATCACCTTGATGTCGCCTTTGACAACTTGCGTCATCAAAGGCTGGGCGCCCATGTTTTGGCCGTTCACAAACTGGGTGGTGCCGTAGGGCATGATGTGATCCGAGAAGGTGCTCTTGTTCAGCGCGTCAATGATGGCGGCGCGGTCGGTTGACTTGGCGCGTTCAATCGCATCGCCCAACAAGCGCATGGCGGTGTAGGCCATGAAGACTTCGTAGCTGAAGAACAAGCCCTTGGCTTCGACGCGTTTTTTCAGTTCTAACGAGCGCTTGTCACGTGGGTTGAACCAGTGGTTGCAGTCGATGATGCCGTTGGCGGCCTCTGGAAATTCTTTGACAAATTTATAGCTGGACGCAGCACCACCCAACACCGAGTAAATGGCTTTGGGCACGACTTTTTGTTGTTGCATGGTGCGCACCAACAAGGCGTACTCGTTGTAGTAGTTGGCGGGAATCACGATGTCAGGGTTGACTTGCTTCATGCGCAACACGATGTTGTTGAAGTCGCGCGTGGGGTTGGCGTGTTTGACGATTTCTTTGACGTCATAGCCGTAGCCAGGCAATTCACGCGCCAACAAGTTGGCAGTACCGGTGCCAAACAAGGACTCTTCGTGGATGATCATCACGGTGCGTGCAGGCTTGCCTGCGGCGGTGTTGAGCACGTGCAAATTGGCCACCGCGACTTCAGCGCATTTCTTGTAGCCGGGGCCAAAGCGGAAGGTGTTCTTCAAACCACGTTCCACAATTTGGTCCGCCACACCCACATCGACCACGTGGGGTAAGTTGTATTTGGCTGCGGCTTGGGTGGTGGCCAAACAGATGGCCGAGGCAAACGCACCCACGATGGCGCTCACACCTGCTTCGTTCATTTTTTCAACTTCAGCAGCACCGGCTTGTGGGGTGGACTGCGCGTCTCCCAACAGCGCTTCAATCTTGGCGCCGCCCAGCGACTTGATGCCGCCCGCTTTGTTGATGTCCTCAATGGCCATCATCACGCCTTCACGGCATTGTTGGCCCGAATAGGCGAGCGCGCCTGTCACGGGGTGCAGCACACCCACTTTGACGGTTTTCGGCTGCGCGCCGCCTACCAATGGAAATGCCAAAGCCGAAGCTGCGGCTGCCGACTGCCCCATAAACTGACGACGTGAAGTCATGATGTGCTCCTTTGAAAAATTAATGAAAATTGGCCGATAACTCTTTGCTGACCCACACCTTGGCATCAATGCTGCCAACGCGCGACAACTGCATTTGGTACTCATAGCGGTCTGGGCGATACAAGCCGTGCAGCCATTGAATGGGCTTGTCGTCGGCGTCATAAATCAAACGATGCACCGCCAGCAAGGCCGAGCCCACAGCCACATCCAAATGGCGCGCCATTTGGGCGTCGGCCAATTTCGCTGAAATGCTTTGTTGGGCACGACCTACTTTGACGCCTGACTCTTCGAGCAACATCAGAATCGGTTTTTGTGCCAACTCTTTGCGGCCAAAGCCACGCGCAATCCGCTCAGGCACCCAGGTGGTGATGTGGGAGAGGGGGCCTTCTTTGGTGTAGCGCACGCGTTCGGCCTTTTGCACCCATTCGCCATCCTCAAGTTGCAAGGCCATGGCCACCTCATGGGGCGACGCGAGGCGCTGCACCGACAGCACCTTGACCGAGGTGCGCAGTCCCATGCTGACCAAGTTTTCCAGCAAACCGGTTAATTGGGCTTGTTGTGATTTATGAGGCGGTGCTTCACTGGCATGCGCGCTACGTTGCAGCAGCGAACGTGTGCCACGGCCGGGTTCGCGACTGATCAAGCCCTCTTGCGCCAGTTGAGACAGGGCGCGACGAACCGTGACACGGGCGACTGAAAACTGCTGCATCAGCGCCAATTCGCCCGGTAAGCCTTGTGCAAATTTGCCCTCGTGCAATTGCTCACGCAGCACCAGATAAATCTGGTGGTACTTGGGCAAGGGCATGACTGAATTCATGGATGGTCATGGTGTATCAGTTCTAATGACCTGTCAATAGGACATTTGATTGGGGCATTCCCTTACGTCTCAGCTCAGCGGGTTAACCCACCACCAGCTTGTGCACCAAGTCGGCCGTGGTGGAGGCTTTGTATTTGCGCATCAGTTTGGCGCGGTAAATCTCGACGGTGCGATGGCTGATGCCCAGCACTTTGCCAATTTCTTTGGAGGTCATGCCGTCGATTAAAAATGCGGCGACCTCGCGTTCGCGCGCGGTGAGCTCGGTGCGCACAGGGCGTGTGGCGCTCAGGTCCTCAAAGCTCCAAATACCGGCCTCATGCGGAGCAGCGCGGTTCAAGGCGCGGCCTGTTACATGGCACCAAAACGGCTCGCCTTTGAGGCGGCCATCGATGCGCTTCATCACGCGGTCGTCGGCGTAGAGGCCTTTGGCGTTCAAACTGAGTTCAATCCGTGCGCCTGTGCGCTCGTATTCATCAGCGCTGGGGTAGAGCACCTGAAAAGATTGGCCGATCAGCTGCTCACGCGTCGCCCCAAACATGTCGCACACGTGTTGGTTGCAGTCCACCATGGTGCGGTTGCGTGACAGCACCAGGCCCACCGGGGCAAAGTCAAAGGCTTGGCGGTAGTCAATGCTCATGGCGTGTCGGGGCAGGGGTCTGTGCTTACGAAAAACTACGTAGTTAGTTACGTAGTATCGTATACCCACTCTGTTGCATTCTTACTGGAGCATCCCTTGAACAAAGTTTTTCCTTCTGCTGCTGAAGCACTGCAAGACATCGTGGCCGACGGCCAGTTGATGGCGGTGGGTGGTTTTGGCTTGTGCGGCATTCCTGAAGCCCTGATTGACGCCTTGCGCGACAGCGGTGTGAAGGACTTGACCGTGATCTCTAACAACGCTGGTGTGGACGGTTTTGGTTTGGGCAAGCTGCTCGAAACCCGGCAAATCAAAAAAATGATTTCCAGCTATGTGGGCGAGAACAAAGAGTTCGAGCGCCAATACCTCTCAGGCGAGCTGGAGTTGGAGTTCACCCCGCAAGGCACCTTGGCTGAAAAGCTGCGCGCTGGCGGTGCGGGCATTCCCGCCTTCTTCACCAAAACCGGTGTGGGCACCTTGGTGGCTGAAGGCAAAGAAACCCGCGAGTTCGATGGCGAAACCTATGTGATGGAACGCTCGCTGGTGCCTGAAATTGCGCTCATCAAAGCCGATGTGGCAGACCGTTCAGGCAATCTGCGCTTCAACATGACTGCACGCAACTTCAATCCTGCAGCGGCTACCGCTGGCAAGATTTGCGTGGTCGAAGTCGAGCGCATCGTGGCCACGGGTGAATTGGCCCCAGACGACATTCACTTGCCCGGCATTTATGTGCACCGCATCGTGCACAACCCCACGCCCGAGAAGCGCATCGAAAAGCGCACCACCCGTGACCGCAAATAAGGAATAGACATGGCTTGGACTCAAGACGAAATGGCCGCACGTGCGGCAAGCGAACTGCAAGACGGTTTTTATGTGAACCTTGGCATTGGCATTCCCACCTTGGTCGCTAACCACGTGCCTGACCATGTGGAAGTGTGGCTGCAAAGCGAAAACGGCATGCTCGGCATTGGCCCGTTCCCCTACGAAGATGAAGTCGATGCCGACCTCATCAACGCAGGTAAACAGACCGTGACCACCATCAAAGGTTCGGCGATTTTTGGCAGCGACCAGTCGTTCGCCATGATCCGTGGCGGCAAGATCAACTTGTCCATCCTTGGCGCCATGCAGGTAAGCGAGAAGGGTGATTTGGCCAACTGGATGATTCCCGGCAAGATGATCAAAGGCATGGGCGGCGCCATGGACTTGGTGGCCGGCGTCAAGCGCGTGATCATCTTGATGGAACACGTGGCCAAGAAAAAAGACGGCACCGAAGATTTGAAAATCTTGAAAGACTGCACCTTGCCTTTGACCGGCGTGGGTGTGGTGGACCGCATCATCACAGACCTTGCCGTGATGGACGTGGTGCCTGAAGGCCTCAAAGTCATCGAGCTGGCACCTGGTGTGACCCGTGAGTTCTTGCAAAGCAAGACGGGCGTGAACTTGATTTAATTCAGCGTGATACGCCCCAAAAAAAAGCCGCTCGTAAGAGCGGCTTTTTTGTTTGGAGCGGGTGATGGGAATCGAACCCACGTTATTTGCTTGGGAAGCAAGAGTCCTACCATTGAACGACACCCGCAGGTGTCTTTCTATTTTAGTGGGCTTGCGCCATCGCCTCTTGCATCGCTTGACCGATGTGTTCGAAGTAATCGTGTGCGGCTTGCGTAGGCACCAAGTACTTGGTGCGGCGGTTCTTGCCTTCGAACACGGTGTCGATCATGCCGAGCTCGCGCAACTGGTCCAACTTGCGGTGGATCGTGGCGGGCGAGGCAATGGTGGCCAAAGCCATGGCTTCGGTCACAGTCAGTGGTTTGTGCTGTTCATGGCGCATGGCGATGAATTCCAGCAGTTTCTTCGCGTCCAAATCCATGGACGGCGCGTGTTC
>JACCDU010981489.1_pt1 | contig 18783 bp, 11 predicted proteins | sample 7446081 | NCBI WGS metagenome assembly JACCDU01 (sample SAMN15323447, study PRJNA562643) | freshwater metagenome | isolation source: river surface water | place: USA:Blue River Watershed | collected 2017-08-17
ACATTCAATTCTGCATTATAAGTATACTCAGGTTTTAGATCCTTATTTGGCACTACTACATATCCAGTCCTAGTATCAAATACTTTAGTTAAATCATCCACATTGGGCGCTCTAAATCCACTGCTTAACCCAAAAGCAACCCTTAATCCATCTGAACCATTGTAAGCCATACCTAAGTTGCCAGTTACTGCAGTATTATTTTGTTCGGCATCCGTAAATGGGAAATGCATCAGTGCTGTGTCTTTAAAGTTAGCATTCAATTGCACATTGTTCAAACGTATGCCAGTATTCAATACCCAATTACCGACCAAAAACTGAGTATGTTGCGCATAAATTGCATGATTGGCCATGTTCGTTGGTCCATCACTATACCTTGTTGTAATTGCAGTGCGTAAATTGCTTGCAATATTGTTTCGATATGCCTTGGAGCCTACAATGTTATAGTAAGATTCTACACCAAAATGCAATTCACTTGATTTACCTATATGTAAAAGATCCACGTTTAAACCGACTAAATCTACCGCTTCAAACCTGTAATCTTTGTTATTTGATTGGAACTTTCTACTTATCCTACTCTCTTCTAAATGTTGATAGTTGACATTGGCTGTCAATTCTTGAAAATAGCCACTCAATTGCTCTTTTGTCAATTTATACCCAACCATATTACGTACCTGAGGTCCATAATACCATTCTGCATATACAGGCATACCTCTATTCGTTTCAGTTAAACGATCATAACGATTGATATTAGAAGAATTAGAGATTTGCACATTCAATAAATGAGATGTATGTTCATTTGGTTGATATAATACTTTCTGCAACAGATCTGTTTGATTGTATCCGCTTAACTTTTGACTATTGACTGATGCACTATTGTCTTTAATAACATCAGTGTTGTTTTCTCTAGCGACATAAAAAAATCTTTTACCAAAATCCGGATAGGCTGACAATCTTTTATTCCCCTGACGCATATCTCCAAAACTACTTTTAGTAAACGAAGTAAGGTAAGCCCATTTGTTGTTGGCAATATTAAAGTCAATATGCTGACGATGTTCATTTTGACCATTGCCATATCTATAAATTACATTTCCATTGGCTTTCCAAGGTGCTTTTTTTGACGCAAGATTAGATTTAAAAAGCTGGGGCTGTTTCGTAAATAAATTAACTACTCCACCCAATGCATCACTACCATATAAAGTGGAACTTGGGCCATAATTAATTTCTACACGATCTAAAATTAGATTATCAATTGTGATGATATTTTGCAAATGACCCGCTCTAAAAATAGCGCTATTCATACGCACGCCATCTACCATCAATAAAACCCTACTCGCTTCAAATCCTCTCACCACAGGGCTTCCACCTCCGGCTTGACTTTTTTGTACAAATACTTGACCAGAAGCGGTTAAAATATCTGCTGTATTGGCTTGTTGTTGAAGCAATACTTTATCGGTTAAGGCAACCACCCTTTGTACGATATTTTTTGATAATGTTGGAAACTTATTGGCATAAATAACAACGTCTTGTAATTGCTTACTTGTAGTATCAGATTGCGCCATCAAGTTCAACGTCAGACAAAAAACAATAAGTACGCTTAATATTAAACGCATTATAATTATTTTAAAATGAAAATGAACGCCTATCAAATGAATAATTCCACTTGACAAGCCTGTCTTATGAATTAGACAGCTTCTGGCGGGTGTAAAATCTCTCCTGTATAGCTACTCAAAATGGGCGTAGCATAGAATGGATATGTATTGATTACTAAGCTGGCATAAATAATCCTATGCTTGCTTAATTGGAGAGATTCATATACTGAGTAGGTCGGATTCAATTTGATCTTGGAATCCTTAGATTTCGAATTAGAGGTGGAGGAAGCATCTAACTCTTTGCTAAAATGATGTGCTTTATTTTGATTGGCAACAATAGCTGCTTCTTCCTCATCGGATGCAGCAATCATCTCCCAACCAGCTGGCGTCTTAGTAATTGAAACAATATCATAGAACATCCCTTTGTAGCTAAATTCACGGCCCTTTTCTTCCCAATGATATCCCTTGGGTAAAATAGATTTATCTTTCAACACCAATTTAATTTGATTTTCGTTACCATCCTCTTTTGAATGGTTGTTTTCGACATTTATTTGATACAATTGACCCGCATCAATCATGGCAAAGCGTTCCTGCTCATGTACTTTTTCTTGAAGCCAATAAAAATAACTTAAACTACTTGTAGATAATAACAAGGCAGCAAAACAGCATATGGCAATAGCTTTTTTCAATGAACCTAAGATACGGAAAAAGCAACAATTTAAAATTCATCTACCTAACCCAATACCAAATAATTCCCGGATTAGCTGCATTTCCCCCTAAAGTTCCAATCCATGGAGCAGGAGCATAATATTGGTTATTTGCGATTAATGTACCCCACCAATAACCTGATCCACTAGCTAGTGAATAGAACCCAGCATTAGACCCAACATATCCATACCATGGCATTCTTTCAGATACCCCATCATTATTGGTATTATAACTCCATCCTCCATAATTTGTATTTAAAGTAATATTAGTTTTTGCATTGCTTGTACTGATAAAGCTATAGGCAGCATTGGCTGTCCAAATTCCACCATAACTATTTCTAGTATAAGCATCTATCATATATTGAAAACCACTTTCACTCTTTTTAATATAATCGGCCCATCCAATAATGGAATAACTAGAAGTAGCCGTACTAGTTACATCTGAAGTTAAAGTAAAAGGCAAATAAGTATTTAGAGAAATCGCATTGGCATAAGTCCAAATCGAATTAGAAGAATTTTTCAAAATCAAAGTCCACCCCCCTCCATTTGTAGTCATGTCGGCATAAATTCTAAAAGGTTGACCACTATTAATATTGGGATTTTTTATCCAGTAAAACCCATCTATTGAATTGGGATAGTCCTGTTTAATTTGATACGCACTCGTTGAAGCAGTACCTGGACTTAATCCATCTTTTTCGGCATAAAATCTTGACTTATTCGTGTTGAAGTTATTCGTAATTTCTTGTGGAGTTAATTCTCTATTATATACTTTAAAATTAGCCACATGCATATTCATCTTCCAATCAGTATTATATCTCCAACCAGATATCCTTCCTATCCCTGAATTAAATACCGCATTAGAAGCGTTAAAAGAACCAGCTACTTGAGACATAATTTGACTTTCTCCATTTACATAAATTTTATTATTTGTTTTTGCACTTGCATGCATCACAAATACAAAATGTTTCCAACTCCCTGTTATACCTAATTTATCTGATTGCAAGCTATTAAAACCATATTGATCACCTGCTGAAGTGTTATAACCAATACTTCCACCACTCGTCCAAACATCATATGCATTAAAACCAAAGAACATCGCCCCCGAACCACTGCTTCCTAACATTGAAATGGATTTTACCCACATCTCCACTGTTACCACATTTGTGTTTCCAATATTTGCAGTAAAATCAGCATAACTTGTTGAATTATTAAATACAATGGAACCACCATTCGCTGAATTAAAACTTGTATTTGTTAATGTAACATTAGAACCATTACCTGATAAATCATTCCAAGTAACACCACTGCCACTATAACTTGCAAGATTCCCCGCATCTAGATGTAAAACCAATCCTGAATTAGAAATACAAGTAATTGAAACGCTACCATCACCAGTTGTATTCAAAGTTCCAAATGAATTAATTCCTGAAATAGACTTTGTGGAACCACCCCCACCGCCGCCATTTGCTGTTCCACCTCCTGCACCACCTCCACCTCCATAAAATCCACCACCACCGCCACCTGCACCTTGCCAAATTGTACCTGATCCACCATTACCTCCATTAATGCCATTGCCATCACCTCCATTTTGTGTGGGCGCATTATCAAATGCATAGCCACCCACACCAGCAGCCGTAGTAGTTGCACCATAACCAAATTGATATCTGGATGAAACAGGATATGCTGCGGATCCTTGTCCATTCGCTGCATTGGTTCCACTTGAATTTAAAGCAGCACCACCGTTATAGCCAGTCGATCCTCCAGTTCCAGATCCACCACCACCACCTCCAGCAACAACTAATGCATTTGATGTTAAAGGCGAACTAGAAGTAAATACACCAGACAAACCACCGCCTGCACCGCCAAAGCCGGCTCCACTATTGTCATTACCTCCATTTCCAGCGAAACCATATTTCGCTACTGCAGATTGTCCAGAGAATCCTCCAACTACTATGTACAAAATTTGCCCTGGAGTAACATTTAATGTTGTAGTAATATTTGCACCTGCTCCACCCGGTTGACCTCCACCTCCCGTTCCACCTTTAGCCCCTATGGCATTAATCTGAATAGCGGTAACTCTGTTGGGTACGATAAATTTTTGAATATCTCCTGTATAAGAAAAAGTCTGGGTATTAATACTAATTGGTTTTCTTAATGCAAGATTGCGTGCTACGCTTTGAGCACTTATGTGCATCTTGAAAGAAAGAAAAAATAATATGTAAATGAAATGACGCATGATTAATAAATACTATCTCCAAAAACAAAACCAGTTGAAGTAGAGTTCATCACTAATCCAATAACACTATTCGTTGCTCTTGTTGTTAAGCCATTTGACGAATTCAGTGTTACACTTGATCCAGCCAAAGTGATTGTACCCGCTCCCCCTTGTATTATCTGACAACTAAATCCAATAGGTAAAGAATTAGGCACTATGACAGTAACTGGGGATGCAGATGTGATTAAAAAAACTTTGTTATTATCAGTAGCAGCTAATGAAAAGCCAGCACTTTTACTATTATCTATAATTAAACCATTTGAAATTTGAATCCAGGTTTCTCCATTCCAATAATAATAACCCGGAACAACATTGTTTGGAGTATTTGTTGTAGTAGCTGTATTATAAACTAGCAAACCAGCAGCAGTAGCAAGGGCCGTTGCTCCTGACAAACCTGTCACAGGTGCAAAAATATTGGTCGCAGTTAAAGCTACTCTTGGAGGTAAAAATCCTTTATTCGTGGAGCTGACATCCAGCTTTGCAGAAGCATTAGGCGTGGTTGTACCAATACCTGTTTGTGCTTTCGTTTCACGAGCAACAATTAGCAACACGACAATATATATTAATACTTTTTTCATGAATTTATTGATTCAACTTTGTTTCTAGTTTTAATAATCGTTTTTCCATATCCAACTGCTTCTTTTTCAAGGTATCAATTTCCGCTTGTTGTGATTGTATTACTTTTAAAGAAAGCGCATGGAGTGCTTGATAGTTAACAGACTTTGTCTGCATACTGTCATTTGCTACTGAAACGATATCAGGAAAAATTTCCTCTACTTCTTGAGCAATTAATCCATACTGTTTATGCTTATTATCAGACTCATCATTCCAATAATAATTTACAGGTCTTAATTCAAGATATTTGTAAATCATACTTGAATCTAAATCAACAATTGAATTCTTTAATCTTTTATCAGATCTGGCTAATAAAGTTGTATAATAAATACCTGCACAAGAAAAATCATAGGTAATTAATCCACCACCCCAGCCACTTGGCCAACCTGCCGCCAATGCACCTCCTTCAGTTGGTATCGATACCCTTGACTGTCCTGATCGGTTAATGGTGATGGCGTTATTACCTGCACTTCCTGTATTAAAATTCCAGGTTGAATTAATTATCAATTGATCGGTTGGATTATTAACTCCCATGCTGTACCCAAATGCTCCATTCACGTCTATGCTATAGTATGGTTTCCCACTTCCAGTCCCAGCAGTTCTTACCAAACTAATTGCATGAGCTGAAGTAGAACTATTATTATTGTTCAATATATACAAACTAGGCACTGAGTTATTTGAAGGATCGTCTGAACCACTAAAAATATTTCCATTCTGGATTTGAAAAGCAACTAAAGGGCTTGATGTTCCTAATCCAATTTTTCCATTTGCATTAATTCTTAACCTTTCTGTTCCTGCAGTTCTCATTACAATATTACTACTCATATCATACACATTAGAATAACCACTTAAGTCAATAGAGGCTTGTGTATTTGAATTAGTGCCTCCTCCTGCCGATAATCTTAAAAATCCATCATCAGCACCATCACCTTGTGTTACACCTCCACCAGCACCTACTCCTCTAATCTCATAATTACCAACGGTACTTGTGTTAATTGCGGGTCTGTTTGTTGAATTACCAAATCCGCTAAATATTCTTACTCCGCCACCCGAAATATTTAGTCTTGAAGTTGGCGAATTAGTTCCAATACCAACATTGCCACCATTAGGATTGAGTGCTAAATTATAATAAGTGCCATAGGCTGATTTTGACCTTGCTTGTAACCAAGCGAATGTTGAAGATCCACTCAAACCAAAATCTAATATATGTGCTCCACTAGTGCTACTTAGTCTTAAATTACCATTTGCAGAAGTACCAGAAGTTGCTGGATCTGCTGCTGTTGCTTCAATATGTAATTTATTTACAGGCGTAGTTGTACCAATACCTGTTTGTGCATTAACAATTGAATAGGTCAACATGAATAAAATTGATAAAGTATTTTTATAACCCATATTTATGTTTTGTTGCATTATAATTTTGAAAAACTTCATCAGCAGTGATACCTCGGTTATATATTAAAATAGAACCGACATTTCCTATAAAGCCACCTACACTTGATCTAGCATCACCTAGCCATAAATTAGATTGTGGATAGTTTGTTCTACTATTTGTTCTTAAGGCACCATCGGGTGCTCCATTTAAATACATTTGCATATTTCCACCAGCAATTACAAATCCCATTTGATACCAGTTATTAACCGAAAGTGGGATTGCTCCAAATAAATTATACTGGGTAGCAGTATATAAATTTTGATAATAAGCCACTCCACTTGGATAAATTGCAAAATGGAAATCACTATACCCTCCAGTATTTACATCTTGAAACCATTTAGTTAAAATTATATTCCACCCATTAGCTAGTGTAGTAGGTCTAACCCAAACGAAGACACTTATGTCTCCTGTAGGAAAATTATTTGGTGTTTTTCCAAAATCAATATAATCTGCATTTCCATCTAATAAAAAAGTGCCCCCTGCAGTACTACTTAATGACAAACTTCCTCCAATAGTTCCTGTTGAATTTCCTTTTAAATCTGATACAGCAGTCCCGTACTTTGGATAAGTATACCAATTGCCTGGATCCACAGAAAAAACAAGGCCATTTGGAACAGCCTCCTCTCCAGATAATTCTTCAATATCTTGATACCAAATTGAACCATTTGATTCAGAAGGTTTTTTCCAAAATAATTGCATGACTTCTCCCCCTCCTCCTTCTTGCATTCTCGCTCGGAATAAATATTTCTTACCTGCTATTAATGAAATGGTTCCAATATGAGTACCTATAGCAAAATTTCCGTGAGCGCCATAATGATTGACTACGTTTTGATCATTAATGAATAAATCTACTGCATCATCGCCTTCAATTGAAAAAGTATAAGTGCCTGTTTGCTTTGGGATAAAATATCCTGAAACTACAATTGTAAAACCATCTCCATTAAATCCAGTATAAGGTGCCTGATTACCTATGGCATTTTTCAAATCCGTTTGATTCAAAAAATTAATTAAGTTCGCAGCATAGCTAGAAGATGAATTTAAATTTCCAGTATTACTTGTTAAAGCTACATATCCAGCAAGTTTAAAGTTTGCCGCATTTGCAAAATTGGATTCAAATTCAGCTGAATTAGCCGGGAAAGTAGAAGTTGAAGTACTATACAAACGATAATACAGAGACTTGTTGCCCTTTGGACGATTGCTTTCTAGCGTAGGATAATAACTGGGCATTATTTGAGCAAACGAACTATGCATTAATAATAAAAGAATAAGATGTAAAAATATTTTTCTCATTATTAATTACTCATTTCTCCTGAGACAATATAAACGCCCCCAACGTATAAAATAGTTGCAATAGCAAACTGCCCTGCTGTTTTTGTAAAACTATTTCTGTTACTATATGTTCCTCCAAATGTTATTTGTCCTGTAGATGCTTGCAAAACCATACAATTAAATCCTTCGGGCAAATTACCAGCTGACGGTAGCGTAAAGGTAGCGGCTATGGTTCCAGTATAGCGTAAAATCATACCATTATCACTTACAGCAATATTTCTACCAGCAGTTTCATTACTCACATTGGAAACAAATCCACTGAGTTTTGAATTAGCGGCATTGCCTCCTGTTAAATTACCGCTTATTGCCACATCGCCTGTAACATCTAAAGTTTTTGTTGGAGCAGAATTCTTAATACCCACATTTCCGTTTTCTAAAATATTAATCCCATTAGTTTCGGTTGATCCACTAAATAAACGCAATCTTGCGTTTGCTGAGGTAGTTCCATATTGGTCAATGGTCCAATCGGCAAGACTTCCAGTTAAAGATTTTTTGATAGTAATTTGTCCGCCCTCATTAATAGTTCCTGTTGGAAATAAAGATATTTCTCCAGGTATTGTTCCAGCAGCATTTCCTACAGTCAAGGTTGTTAATGGTGAAGTAGTACCAATACCAACCATGCCACCATTAGGATTGAGTGCTAAATTATAATAAGTGCCATAGGCTGATTTTGACCTTGCTTGTAACCAAGCGAATGTTGAAGATCCACTCAAACCAAAATCTAATATATGTGTTCCACTAGTGCTACTTAGTCTTAAATTACCATTAGCAGAAGTGCCAGAAATTGCTGGATCTGCTGCTGTTGCTTCAATATGTAATTTATTTACAGGCGTAGTTGTACCAATACCTGTTTGTGCATTGACTTTCGCTAATGCACAAACAGCTAATATGATTAATATAAGTTTTTTCATTTTGTTTAACCATTCAAGTCCTAGAACAATGCTCTGAAAATATACCAGTTGGTACCATCAGAAACCAATTTCATCCAGTTGTTAGATGCTTCAATCCCTAATGTAGCACTGGTTGATGTTAATGTTAAATTATCTTGAATTAAATATCCTGCTGCAGATGCAATACTTACAGACACAGAAGCTACATTTTTAATTGTAATTTCTCTTCCCACACCTAGTGTAACTGCACTTGGAATTGTAATAGTTTGAGATGCAGTTGTTCCAGTGAAAATAATATAACTAGCTGTTGAAGTTGCTGTTCCAGTTGCACTCATAGTTACTACTGTTCCACCACTGTTTTGCCAGCTTGCGACACCACCTGCATCAGAAGTCAAAACTTTACCAGCACCTGGAGAACCACCATCAATTTCTATCGTTCCACCTAATTTAAGGTCATTTGCAATTCCTACGCCTCCTCTTACAATTAATGCACCTGTACTAGTAGAAGTTGCGTTAGTTGTATTAGAGATGGTTGCAGCACCAGTGGTAGTCAATGTTGTTAATGTTGAGGCACCTGTTATATTCACTGTAGAAGAGAATGTAGCGGCTCCAGCTGCTAAAGTTGAGCTCAAGCTTAATGAATTACCAGTCGCTGCTCCTATATTTGGAGTTGTTAAACTTGGGGAGTTAGACAATACTACACTACCTGATCCTGTTGATGTAGTAACACCAGTTCCTCCATTGGCAACTGCAACTGTTGATCCACTCCAAGTACCTGAGGAAATTACACCTACACTTGTTAAACTAGAATTAATTACATTACTTGCCAATGTAGTACCTGTTAAAGTTCCAGCATTTGCAATAATACTTGCACTACTAGCAGCAGTTAATCTTCCTTTGCTATCTACTGTGAAAGTTGGAATAGTGCTTGAAGATCCATAAGAACCTGCAGCAACTGCAGTATTAGTTAAAGTTGCTGTTCCTGTTACATTTGCCGAACCGTCAAAGCTTCCACTTGTATAAGTTATATCTCCAGTTGTTGAAATAGTTCTTCCAGTAGAAAGTGTTGTTGCTGAACTCGCATTACCTGTTAAAGGACCAGTAAAACCTGTTGCACTAATTACACCACTTGTAACAACACTTGTCACATTTGAATTACCTAACTGAATTTTATTGTCAGCATTTACAATTGCTCCATATCCAATAGCAGTTGCATTAGTTAATGTCGCAGAAGAAACATCTGCACCATTTCCTAAAGCAGTATTATTAGACCCAGAGGTAACAGTTCTTAATGCAGCCTTACCAAAAGCTGTATTATTTGAGCCAGTTGAACTAACTAACGCATCATATCCAAATGCACTATTCCCACTACTTGTTGTATTGTAAACAAGAGAATACATACCATAAGCTGTATTCATTTGACCTGTTGTGTTATTCTGCATTGAGAAGTAACCTGCTCCTGTATTATATTGTCCAGTTGTATTTTTCATTAAACTTTGATGACCAATTGCAGTATTGTAACTACCACTAGTATTTAAATTTAATGCTTCAGTTCCCAATGCAGTATTATATGTTCCACCGCTATTAGCATTTAAACTCCAATTACCAAAAGCTAAATTTGTAACTACATTATCAGCACCATAACCAAAATAAACTCCATTTAATCTTTTATATGTATTATCCCAAGTTAAAGAGGAGGATGAAGAAAAAGCATTAGTACCATCTCCATAAGGAATGCGTCCAGAAGCGAGACTTGTAATACCAGTTCCCCCATTTGCAACATTAATAGTGCTTCCACTCCAAGTACCAGTAGTTATTGTACCTACGGTTGCTAAATTTGGCAATGAAGTTAAAGTTGTGTTAGATGTTGCAGTGATATTGCCAGCTGTTGTTGAAGTAGTTGCATTTCCAAGAAAATTAGGTGCAGTAACATTACTATTAAATGTTTTCGCACCCGAAATTGATTGAGTGCCTGTTGAAATCAATCCTGGATTGTTTACATCTGCTGCAGATAAAGTTAAACTTGTTCCACTTATAGTGCCACCTGAAGCATAGGATGTTGTTGATGTATAGTTTAATGAATTTACACCTGCAATAATGCCTACAGTACTAGCAGAAGTTAATCTACCTTTGCTATCAACTGTAAATGTAGGGATAGCTGTAGAAGACCCATATGTACCCGCTGTTACAGTAGTGTTTGTTAATGTTGCTGTACCTGTTACATTAGCAGAACCATCAAAACTACCACTTGTAAAATTAATATCTCCAGTCGTTGAAATAGTTCTTCCAGCGGCAAGTACTGTTGCAGTACTTGCATTACCAGTAACATTTCCAATTAATGCACCAACAAAATTAGTAGCAGACACAGTACTTAATCCAGCTAAAGTTGAACTAGTTGCACCTAATGCTATATTTGTCGAACCAATTGTTAAAGCACTATTCGCTAATTTATTATTTGCGATTGCTGTACCACTCCATACACCAGTTGTGATTGTACCCAGCGTAGTGATATCTGTTCCAATTAATTTACTCGCTGCAATACTTCCTGCTAGTTGTGCATTCGTAATTCCTGCTGTAGCACTGAGATCTGTTGTAGTAATAGTGCCATCAACAATTTTGGCACTTGTTATTGTATTGTCTGCAATACCACTCGCATTGACGTTCGTAATACTACTTCCATCTCCAACAAAAGCATTGGCGATGATGGTGCCTGTTGATGTAATATTTCCTGACACTACAGCAGATGTCGCACTCAATGTACCAATATTGGTACTTCCAGAAACACTTAAACTACTTAAAGTACCAACACTCGTTAAGCTTGAACCAGTTACTGTTGATTTTAATGTAGCACCTGTTAAAGTACTTGCATCTGCAGTTACAGTAATATCTGCACTACCATCAAAAGCAACCCCATTGATATTTTTAGTTGCCGCGAATTTTGTTGCTGTACTTGCATTTCCAGTTAATGCACCAACAAAATTTGTAGCAGTCACCGTACTTAATCCAGCTAAACTTGAACTAGTTGCACCTAATGCAATATTTGTCGAACCAATTGTTAAAGCACTATTCGCTAATTTATTATTTGAGATGGCTGTACCACTCCATACACCAGTTGTGATTGTACCCACCGTATTAATATCTGTTCCAACTAATTTACTTGCAGTAATATTTCCAGCTAATTTAGCATTTGTAATACTTCCGTCAGATACACCTGCTGCTGCAGTTTGCGCATCCACATAAGTCTTTACAGCTTTTTGAGATGGAAATAAAACATCACTAGGATTAGTGCTGCCTAAATCGGTAGCAGTACTTTTATTTGAAGATGCTTCTGCACCAATGTTTGTTCTAGCACCTGCTGCCGTAGTTGCACCTGTTCCTCCATTTGCTAAAGCAATGGTTGTACCGCTCCAAACACCACTTGTAATTGTTCCCACACTTGTTAGACTAGAACCAGTTATAGTGGAAGCTAAAGTAGTTCCAGTTAAAGTACCTGCGCTTACAGTTGATAAATTTGCTTTAACAAATTCAGTTGTTGCAATAGTTGTTGAATTGTCACTAATTGAAGGTGTAGGCGCAGTCGGCACACCAGTAAAAGCAGGTGAAGCTATTGGCGCCTTTAAAGAAATATTTGATGTATTAGTCGTAATCGCTGTTGCGTTTGCAGTAATGCTTGCTGTATTGGCTGCAACACTGGTATTTAAAGTGGTAATACTATTTGTATTTGCTGTAATACTTACTGTATTTGCATTCACACTTGTTGTAAGAGCCTGCTCTGCAGCTCTCGCAGTCGTTGCTTCTGTAGCTATCGCTGTTGCGTTTGCAGTAATGCTTGCGGTGTTGGATGCAACAGCTGTAGGTAAGCCTGAAATAGTAGCCGAACTTACACCGCCTACACTATTGACAGTTGTAACGAAACTTCCATTACCCGAACCACTTACATCACCTGTTAAAGTAGTAGTTGCAGTAGCAGCCATTACATCTGTTCCAATTACCAAACCTAAATTCGTTCTTGCAGCAGCTGCAGTTGTAGCACCAGTACCACCTTTTGTAATAGCAATAGTCCCACTAATTTTTGCTGAAGTAATACTATTGTCAGCAACACCTGCATTTGCGCTTTGCTGATCAACATATTCCTTAATAGCTCTAACTGTAGGGAATTTTGTTGTAGAAAGTGCATCTGCTGAAATATCATTACTTTTATTAACTGTAGGTTCTGCACCTAAATTTGTTAAAGCACCTAATGCACTCGTTGCACCAGTTCCACCTTTTGCAATGGCTATTGTAGTACCACTCCAAACCCCGGATGTAATAGTGCCAACACCTGTTAAACTTGAAGTTGTTACATTACTCGCTAATGTATTTCCTGTTAAAGTATTTGCATCTGCATCAATATTAATACTAGCACTACCATCAAATGGAACACCATTAATATTTTTTGTTGCTGCTAATTTTGTTGCAGTAGCTGCGTTTCCAGTGGTGCTTTGATTTAATATTGGAAAATTTGTTAAAGCAATAGCACTCCCATTAGGTGCTAAATAATCTGTCCCAGCAATTAAAGTATTTTGTTTATTGTTGAATGTGGTAAAATCTGATGATGTTAAATATCCATTATTACTTGCAGACGCAGCTCCCATAGCAAATGTTCCAGTTGAAGTATTAAAACTTAAAGGACTAGTTGCATTCAAAGCACTTCTAACTCTTGCATCTGTATAATATTTATTATTTGAACCTTCACTCACATCATCAGAAGTCAACACCACGTTTGGTCCAACAGATCCATTCACACTTGTCACTGAACTTGGGGTTGCTAACTCGATCCAGTTGGACAATGTACTAGATGGCAATGCACTTAAAACAAAATTCTTATTTACATCAGTCCTAATTGCAATACTTCCAGCAATTGCACTTGACAAGCCTAGCATAGCAGCTTGACTATTTACAACTGTTGCGCTTTGAAAAGATATAGCAGGAATTTGATTAGATGGAATTTTTCCATCATTACCTAAAGTGGCTACTCCATTAATCGCTGCTTTTTGAGTTGCATCAATTTTATTATTAAAATTTGTGAAATCAATTGCACTTAAATAACCATCTAAACTTGTTGTAGCTTGACTAATACTAACAGTGTTTGCATTTTTCACCAAAGGTGAAGTAAAATTTAATGGTGCTTGAACATCAGTACCTATGACTAACCCTAAATTAGTTCTGGCTGTAGCACTTGAATTTGCACCAGTACCGCCATTCAATATACCTATTGTACCTGTAACATTAGAAGCTTTTCCAGATATGTCACCAGTTATTTTTGTTGCATCAATTCCAGCTGCCAATTTTGCATTGGTAATATTGCCGTCAGCAATTTTTGAAGTTGTTACCGCATTATTCGTAATAGCAGGCAAATCTGCTGTACCTGTTAAGTCTCCAGATAATCGTATTTTACCTTTTACTGTTGGACTTGCATCTACAATAGTTGCAATACTTGAAGAAACTTGTAAGTCCACATAATCTTTTACTGATTTGACTGTTGGATACTTTGTATTTGAACTACCATCCGCAGAAAGATCAGTACTTTTATTCACCGCATTTTCTTTTAATGCTAAAGCAGAATTAACATCAACCGAATTGGCTTTTAATCCTAGCTGATTATATATTGTTGTACTATCAAATGTTTTTGCTGCAAGCTGAGCAGGTGTTACATACTTTGTCAAACTATCCGCCACATTTAGTTTTGTTGCAATTGAATTTAACAAAGGTGTTTGATCAAAAGTCTTTGCAGCAAGCTGAGCAGGAGTTACATATTTTGTACTATCTGCAATGTTTAATTTTTTGTCCAAACCAAAAACATTACCAGCATATAACGCATAAGGAACTGTTCCAAAAGGGGAAGTGCCTAGCTCGATCAAATCTTTGGTATAATCCCAATTTGATACTGGTGCAATTGGTGTTATGGCAATTTTTAAATTTAAAAAATAAGGACCTTGAGCCCAATCAATTAAATTTAAGGCTGTAACTGTTCCGCCAATCCTTTTACCTTGCCCCACGCTGATACTAAACACACCAGAAGCATCTGTAACTGCCTCAAATTCCTCTTGCAAGACAACATTACCTGTAGCAGTTCCTTGAAGAATGCTTGACTGAACAAATAACTTTCTGTCTTTTGCTGGGTTCGCATACTGATCTCTTGCAACCGCTTGAAAAATGATTCCCGCAGTCGGTGTCTGAGCAATAAGTTTGTCTTGAAACAAAATTGCCCCTATTAAAATCACTACAAATCCAACCTTCAATTTAAAATTTTGTATCATGCTTATACTTTTCAAATTCTATAATTAGTTTGCTTTAATAAATTTAATGGCATCAACATATGCGGGAGATTCAATCTTTAACACATATGACCCATTTGTTAACCCACTTAAATCAATATTTAATCCTTGAAATAAATTGTATCCCGTTTCTTTTTGAGATTTAATCAATGCGCCTTCAGTAGACCAAATTGTTAAATTAAATGTCTCAGTTAAAGGTGGCATGTTGTTTAATTTAACCCTCGCATATTGATGCACTGGATTGGGAAACAATCTTACCCCTAAACTATTTATCTTCATTGTTACTTCACATTGCATTGCAAATTGACCGTTTCCTCTTGCACCATTCAATACTGCAACACCCGTTTGCACATCAATACATGCTGTAACACTATTGAATTGAATAGCTAAGCCATTACTTGCTGTTCCAGGAATAGCACCAACAGTACTCATAATAAAATTTGCATTTTGCGCATTAGCAATATGCAAGCACCCCATAAAGATTAAAATACCAAATACTTTTTTCATACTATTTGCTTGTACTGAAATACAATTTTGTTGGGATAGTCGCACCAGTAGTGGTATAAGTCAAAATCAAATTATCAGCACCAATCGTCTCAATCGTATATATGTATTCAACCGGATTGGTATTGGCCGTTTTTGCTTGAACATGAATTTGCAATTCGCTTCCCACTTTTTCTATTGAATAAGTACCAAACAATCCATCAGAATCTATGGTCGTTTTATTTTTCAAAAAATCAATAAAATAGGTCGATTGTCCCACGTAGGTTCGCTTAGTTGTTCCAACAATGCTAAAATCCAGATACCAAGTCTTGTCAGACAACATTTGATAAGTAAGTTGAACGTCTGCGATTCCAGTATCTTTTTTACATCCAGCGAATTGTGTGGCAAACGAAATCAATAAAACGCTTATGATGGATAATTTTAATATCTTTTTCATATACTTTTTTTTAAAATAAATCACTTGCTTTAATCATCATACCCAAATTAAAATTTGAAAATTGAGTTTGAATTGGAGAGGCAGTTATAGAATGTAAGCCACGATGATAGTGGAAAAATAAGGTATAGTAATCTTTGTTATTGAATTCAAGACCTAGATTCGCTCCCAATAATAATTTTCTATAATTATCACGAACCTGATTGTCTATACTCTGACCTGACAATCGAATATTTAAACTAGGTCCACCAACCACATACAATTTATATTTACTTGTATCCTTGATTGGAATGATTTGCTTGTACATTGCAGCAAGGCCCAAATTAAATAATTGGTCCTCTGCTTTAAAATTTGAAAACTCTCCTACAAATGGATCTAAACCCAGGACTGTTTTGTAGCTCACCCCTGTAGATAACTTGTTTAAGGTAATATCAACCGCATAAGGGTGTTTTGCTTTGAATTTTCCTTCAAGCCTTAAACCACCCATAAATCCAGCCTTATAAACATTTTTTTGCTCCACTTCATAGACAAAAGGAGTATTAAAATTGCCAGTACTTACGGTTTGTTTACTGAAATTGATTCCTGCCATTAAATACACATCTTGTTGAGCCAAACTGCCTCTCAACTTACCAACTGATTGTACAAAACTCTGCTTCACCTTATTGTATGGAATTGAAAGTTTTGGTTTTTTTAAATGAACCACCGGCAACTTAAAACGATTAAAAAAACCTTGTTTTGAAGAATCTGGAGAGTTTTTTAGAATCTCGTTATTTTGAGCATGCAGCGTTCCAAAAGAACACATTATTAAAAAATAACATGTAAATTGTCTTAAATTCATATTTAAAATATTCTAAATGTAAAAAAACGCCCTTGACGATGCTTGAACAAAATCGCGCGCGTGCGAGGGCGCGTAAGGTAGAACGAAAACAGTCTCGTTGTTGAATTGGCAATAAAATCCTTGTACAAGTTTAAAAAACTTGTACAAATTCTAGATTATATTCTGTTTATTGAGGAACTCTGAGGGTGTTAAACCCATCTTTTGTTTAAAGGCGTTAAAGAAAGTAGTCCTTGAACCAAAACCTGCCTGTTTAGCTAAGGCATCTAAAGTCAATAATTCATTGCTTCCATTGTCAATCAATTCGATCACATAATTGATTTTATGGTCGTTTTTCCACGTATTAAAATTAATATTCAAGTGTTCATTGAAATAATAACTCAAATGGTGCACCGGAATATCCGTGTCGGCAGACATAGTTGAAAGACTAAAATCTGGATTTAAGTAAGGCTTTTTTTGACAATAATTTTCAATTTTATTATGCAATAATTGAAGCTTTTCATCTGAGATTTCGAAACTTCTTACATTTTTTCTTGAAAGTAGTTCTGTAGCAGGTTCTTTTATCTTATTCGGCAGCACGAAATCAAGTTGTGGCAACCCGTACAATATATTAGGAAAAAATAACAAGGATACATTAAATAAAACCAAACCAATCAAAGTCACATTTAAAAAATAATACCCCTTCACTTCAGCAATTTTATAATCTAAAGTTTGAAATGAAAAAATGGTAAATATTAGAAAGCTAGTATAAACGAGTAGTGTGTTGAAAATTAAAAAAACTAACCAAGTATAAATCAGTTTAGCTTGTTTATTTTCTGGTCTTTCATATTTAAATTTCAAAAACATTAAACGTATGCAAATCAATACGTAGATCAATCCAATTAAGGGTCTAAATATAAAATTGACCACTGAAGGGACAAATAAATTTTTATTTTTTAATATTTCTGATGGATTTTGGAGGACCCTTGTTGCATACTCAATCTTATCTTCATAACTACTAAAAAGATGGGGTAAAATATTAATACATAATATTAAGGCTGGAATAAAATGTAACCAATCTGATTTAGACAATCTATAGTCATCTCTTAAAACCCCTCGAACATAAAAATAAAGTATTGGTCCAACAGTTAAAAAAAGCGGCGTAAAATTAACCAATAAAATAACAATCATTGTTTTACTACCAGAATAAATTGTCGCATAGTGCGCTAAAGAATACAAGTTATTGATAGAGAAAAAAATAAATAAAAACAAATTCACCCTATTGGACTCTTTAATATTGATGAGCAATAGGAATGAAACAATAAAGCCTAATATGGTGATGTACAATAACAAAGTGTGTAAAATTAAATTATATAGCCGAAACTCTAGTAAAAAATATAGATTTTAGTCGAATTTAAAAGGATAAACATGTAGCCAAGCCCAGGATCGAACTGGGATTTAGCGCTTCGGAAACGCTTGTACTAACCATTGTACGACAAGGCCATAAAAAAATGGACAATTCAAACTAAGATTACCGTCGTAACAACACTTTAATTGCAGCAGGTAAGAAGGTAAATGTAGGAAGGCTGCTCATTATTCTAATATCTTCTAATAATGAGGAGGTATTTGATAAAAACCTAAATATGGTTGCAGCATCATTTTTCTTAAATATTCGGGCAAAAATTTCATCACCTGACATTTTTTTATGCTCTAGTATAAATAACAATACAGCGTCGTAAAAATGATGTCTGGTGAAATGTACTAAAGGGTTTAATGATTGCTTTAATTTTAATTGTTGCACCAATTGGCGCGTTTGTTGTTGAATAAATTGAAAAGCATAACCAGTACTCGCTTTTACTGCCCCTCCCATTGTTCCTA
>JACCDU010737959.1_pt1 | contig 18782 bp, 20 predicted proteins | sample 7446081 | NCBI WGS metagenome assembly JACCDU01 (sample SAMN15323447, study PRJNA562643) | freshwater metagenome | isolation source: river surface water | place: USA:Blue River Watershed | collected 2017-08-17
CACGATCAACGACCGTGCCGGATTGAAGGCGGTGTCGTGCAGCTGCTACGAACGGGACCGGGCGAGCTACCGCTTGGGGATGAACTTCGCGCCGGATGGCGGGCTGCTTGCGCCAGCGCACTGACGCCAACCGTCACGCTGGCCGCCAATCTCTACCCATGACGCACGATCAGCCCAGTTCCGCAGCGCCGGCTCTCGCCATGCTGCCTCAGCGCGATCCGGACCCGGACGACAGGCTGCACCAGGCGCTGCTGCAGCTTGCCGCGGCGCAGCAGCGCTGCCAAGAGCTCGAAGTGCAGCTTCGCGAGGGCCTGCAGCGCGAGCACCATCAGCTGCACCGCGCCGAGCACGATGACCTGACGGGGTTGCTCAACCGGGCCGGCTTCTGCGGGCGCCTGGAGTCGGCCCTGGCCCGCGACGCGCCGGTTGCCGTGGTGATGCTGGACCTGGACGGCTTCAAGCTCGTCAACGACCACCACGGCCACGCCGCGGGCGACGAGGTCCTGCGCATCATCGCGGCGCGTATGGCCCATGCGTTGCGCGGCGGCGATGTGGTCAGCCGTCTTGGCGGCGACGAGTTCGCCTGCCTGTTGGAGAACGCCGGAGTGCCTGCCAACCTGCAGGCGCTGATGGCCAAGCTCGGCGCGTCCATCGCTTCACCCATGCAGGTGGCCGGACAACGCATGCGCCTGCGAGCCAGCCTAGGCCTGGCCGTCAGTCCCGACGATGGGGCCAGTGTCGACACGCTGCTGACCCGCGCGGACGCCGCGATGTACCGGGCCAAGCGGCGCCGGCACGCGCGTGCCGCGACGCCCGCGCCGGCGGCGTTGGCCAGCGCACAGACCCCTCACCCGACAGGCCTTAGAAATGGTTCTTCACTGTGTGGAGACGCTTGATGACTGCCTTGTTCGAACCGGGTTGCCCCGCGCCGCGCCAGCTGACGCTGGATACCGAGGCCATGAACGCCGCGCGCCGCGGCCAGCCGGAGGGCGACGACGCCTGGCGGCAGGAACTGGTGGCGCTGTTGAACGGAGCGCTTGCCACCGAGTTGGTGTGCGTGTTGCGCTACAAGCGCCATCACTTCACCGTCCATGGGCTGGCGTCGCCCCGCATCGCGGAGGAGTTCGCGGTACACGCGGTCGAGGAGATGGTGCATGCAGACCGCCTGGCCAAGCGCATCGTGCAGTTGGGTGGCCAGCCCGACTTTGACCCCGACACACTCACGCGCCGCAGCCATGCGGGCTACGACGCCCAGCCGGCGCTGACGGCCATGATCCGGGCCAATCTGGCTGCCGAGCGCGTCGCCATCGAAAGCTACAGCCAGATGGTGTGCCTGGTCGGCAACCGAGACCCCAGCACGCGGCGGCTGCTCGAAGACCTGCTCGCCGACGAGCAGCGGCATGCCGATGAGCTGCAGGGGTGGCTGTCGGAATGATGCCCTGGTCCGCACCCAACGAGAGCCCCGCATGAAGCCACGCCACCGCGATCAACGCCGTCCCCGCCCTGGCGAAGCGCCCGGCACTCCGCCCAAGGCACGGCAGGAGGACGACTTCACGGCCGAGGGCTCGCCGCCGCCCGGCATGGTGGGCGCCGAACGCCCCGCGCTGCCCGAGGAGAGCCCACGCACGCCTGCGGCGGCGGGCAGTTGCGGCAAGCGTTGAGCGCGGCTGCTGCGTGCGCCGCAGGGCCGCGGCGCCTCGCCTCGCCATGACGGACGTCAGCGCGCGAACGGCATCAAGACGGTGTCGATCGCGTGGATGACGCCGTTGGTGGCGAGGATGTCGCGTTCGACGACGCGGGCCTTGTTCACGCGCAGGCCGTGCTCCATGTGCAGGCTCAGCGTCTCGCCCTGCAGCGTGTCCAGCACGGTGGGCTGCTCTGCGGCGGCCGATGCCGCGACATGGCCGGGCACCACATGCAGCTTCAGGATGGCGGCGAGTCTGGCCTTGCTCTCGGGCTTGAGCAGGTCGGCCAGCTCGTTGCGGGCGAGCCGGTCGAAGGCCTTGTCGTTGGGCGCGAAGACCGTGTAGGGGCCTTTGCCGTCGAGCGTCTCGTTCAGGCCTGCGGCCCTGACGGCTGCCATCAGATGCTTGAAATGGCCGGACCTATGGGCCGTGTCCAGCAGATTCTCGCGGGGGCTCACGGTGGTCGTTGCGTCGGTGATGTCAGTCATGGCGGCCCTTTCAAGGCGGTGGCGATTCAGGCTTGCAACTCACCCGGCATGGTGAGCCGCGGTCGCGCTCGGCTTGCCGTCGGCGGCAGCTCGCCACCGGGGCATCTGCCGGGTACTGGCCACTGGAGCGCGGCACCCAGCAAAGGAAAATGGCGGAGTTCCGGTTGCTGGCCGGAGCCCCGCCAAACAGATACGGCGATGGCCTACTTCCTGGTGCTGTCCTTGACAGCCTCCTTGACGTCGCCAACGGCCTTCTGCGTCTGGCCCTCGACCTGCTTCTTGATGCCGTGCAGTTGCTGGTCGGTACTGCCGATCAGCTTGCCGGTGGCCTGTTGCACCTTGCCGGCGGCATCCTTGACGGTGCCCTTGACCTGGTCTTTGTTCATGCGGTTCTCCTTCACTGGGTTCATGAGAAATCCACGCAGCCTGCGCCGCGTGGGGCGGATCATTCGGATGCGTCGGGCCTGCGGTAGAACTTGTGCAGGCTGTCCGCCCAGCCCTGGTCGGACATCGTTGGCCAGTGGTCCTTGTCGAAGCCTGGCGCGTCCTTGAGCGAGTCCTTCAGCGCGTTGAGCGTGAAGCGCTTGGCCGTGGTGTCCAGCGTCAAAGCCGTCCACGGAACCGCGAAGAGCTTGTTGCCAAGACCCAGCACGCCGCCGAAGGACAGGACCGCATAGGCGATGCGGCCGGTGGCCATGTCGATCATGAACTCCTTGATGTCGCCGAGGTCCTCGCCCTTCTCGTTGTAGACCTCGTTGCCCAGCAGGGTTTCGGCGCCCATCAGGGCCGGGCCGGGGCCTCTGCCGTCCCTGGCGTGCTTGTTGGGGCTGTCGCGGGTGATGTCTTGGGTGGTCATGAGGAATCCTTGATGCGTCGGCCTGCAACGCTGAGCTGGCGCGAGAGGATCTCGCGGCCTTGTGTCGGACCTTAGGGGCAAGACCTGCGGCCGTCTGTGCGCAGCACCACGCAGGCGCGGCCATGGCTGCGAACAGGCGCCGTGGTTGCGCGACTGCAGTGCGTCGCCGCACAGACCCGGCCAGAGCCTGTGACCAGACTCAATCCGCATCCTTCACGGCAGAGGCTCCCGATGAACGTCAGCAGGCAGCGCCCCGGTGACCGAGCGCCTGAGCTCAGCGACGCCGAACTCGCCTACGAGGCTCAGGTGGCGTTGACGTGGAACCGTGACCTGCCACCGGGCGCGGTCAGGGCCAGCGCCTTGGCGGGCTGGCTGACGCTGTCGGGCGAGGTGCTCTGGCACTGCCAGCGCCAGGACGCGGCCGAATGCGTACGTCATCTGCCCGGGGTGGTCGGTGTCAGGAACGACATCACGCTGCGCCCCAGCCGGGCCAGTGTCAAGGACGCGCGCTGAGGTCGCGCGATGCGTGGAGGAAGGCGCCGCGCCTACAACCGGCCCATCAGCCACAGCACGACGATGATCAGCAGCACCAGGCCCAGTCCGCCGGAAGGCAGATAGCCCCAGCTGCGACTGTGCGGCCACGTCGGGAAGGCACCGACGAGCATCAGGATCAACAAGATCAGCAGGATGGTGGTGAGACTCACGAGGTTCCCCTTGCGTTGGAACAGCGGGCCGGGGCCATCGCGGACGGCAACGGGTGGGGCAGGGGACAAGGTGGCGCCGCCGCCCGGTCAACCGCCATCGCCGTTCGGGCCGGGCAGGGGAGCGGCCTTGCGGGGCAGGGTTTCGTGAAGCTTGTCCATCTGCAGGGTCAACGCACTGATGGTGGTGCAGGCTTCCAGATAGTGCTCTTCGCCCGCCAGACCTGCGGCACGCCATGCATCGCGGGACCTTTCAGCGTTGGCGATGCGTTGCTTGAGCGAAGCGAGTTCGTGTGAGGGGTTCATGTGGGGAGCCTTGGGTTGGGTAGGGCGCCCAGACAGTGCGCCGGGTCGGGACTGCCGGTCGGTGCGGCGGCATACACAGCCGTGCGCCTTGATCGCCTCATCCGCGGTCGGAGCGCATCGACCGTCACAGCGTCCGCTGCACCGAGTCGGTCATGGGCATGCGTGCGGTGTCCCGTGGTGACGCGCATGTCGGCTCGCCCGCCGCGTTGCCCGTTGGCCTGCAGGCGGTCACCGTTCCGCCGTTGACGATGGCAGTGGGTCGAGCGTCAGCACGAATCGCAGGCAGTCGTCATCCGACTCTGCACGGTCGATCTGGAAGCCGCTGCCCGCAGCGAGCTCGCGCATGGTCGTGTTCTGGCGGAGCACGAGCGCCGACATGCGCCGTGTGCCGCGACCCGCCAGGTAGCGGATCATCTTGTCGAGCAACAGTCGGCCCAGCCCCTGCCCCTGGGCATCGCCGCGCAGGATGATGGCGAACTCGGCCTCGACGTTGTCCGGATCGGTCACGGCCCGCGCGACGCCCAGGGTTCGCGTACGGCCATCGGCTTGGGGTGCCAGCGCCACGAAGGCCATTTCGCGTTCGTAGTCGATCTGGACCAGTCGGGCCAGCTCGGTGCGGGGCAGTTCCCGGCGCGCATGGAAGAAGCGCAGGCGCAGGTCCTCCGGCGACAGTTCAGCGGTGAATGCGCGGTGCTGGGTCTCGTCCTCCGGACGGATCGGCCGCACCAGGATGTCCTGCCCCTGCCAGCGCAGGGTCTCCTCAAGTTGAGCGGGATAGGGCTGGATGGCGAAGCGCGCCGTGCCCGGGTCGCGGGCGGGGGCAAGGCGGATGCGAACGTCCAGCGCCGTCACGCCGTCGGCATCCGCCCAGAGCGGGTTGATGTCGAGCTCCACCAGCTCGGGCAAGTCGGCCAGCATCTGCGAGACGGCCACCAGCACGTCCAGGATGGCCTCCAGCTGCGCAGGCGGGTGTTGGCGATAGCCGGCCAGCAGGCGGGCCACCCGTGTCCGCGAGACCATGTCACGCGCCAGCACACGGTTCAGCGGGGGCAGGCCGATGGTGTGGTCTGCGACCACCTCGACCGCCGTGCCCCCCTGGCCGAAGAGGATCACCGGCCCGAACACCGGATCGGTGCTGGCACCCACGATTAGCTCCTGGGCGAAGGGGCGGCGCACCATGCGCTCGACCATGAAGCCAGCCATACGGGCCTGCGGCCGCCGATCCCGCACGCACGCCCGCATGGTGGCGACGGCCTGTCGCAAGGCAGGCTCGTCAGCCAGGTCGAGCATGACGCCACCCACGTCCGACTTGTGGCTGATGTCAGGCGACAGGATCTTCAGCGCGACGGGGAACCCCATGCCATGCGCGGCGTCGACCACGGCGTCGGCGCTGGCCCGCGCGGCCACGGCCGCCACGACCGGGACGCCGTAGGCCTTGAGAACGGCCCTGGCCTCCAGCGCGTCCAGCATGAGGCGCCCGGCCGCCATGGCGGCGCCGATGACCGCTCGCGCGGTCTCCCGGTCCGGCGCCTGCAGTTCGCTGGATGCGGGCGCCTCGGCCAGCAGCGTCTGGTTGGCGCGATAGGTTTCGAGCATGGAGAACGCCCGAACGGCCTGCTCCGGCGTGTCGTAAGCGGCGATGCCGGCCTGCTCGAAGATGGCGCGCGCCTGCGCCACGCCATCGGCTCCGAGCCAGGCGGCCATCACCCGGCCGCTTGCCGAGCCGGCGATCGGCGCGCAGGCACGGGCGATGTCCGCGCTGGCCACGATTGCCGTCGGCGCATGGATGAAGAGCACGGTGCCGGCCTGCGGGTCGGCCAGCAGGGCGGCCAGGGTTTGCGTGTAGCGCTCAACCGGTGCATCGCCAATGATGTCGACCGGATTGCCGCGCGACCAGGTTGGCGGCAGCGTCGCGTCGAGTTGTCGGCGCAGCGCGGCGCTCAGCTCCGGCAGCAGCACGCCGGCGATGGCGGCGGCATCGGCGGCCATCACGCCGGCCCCGCCGCCGTTGGTCATCACCGTGAGGCCGGCGCCCTGGCTGGCACGGCTGCCTCGAAAGTGGGCCAGCGTTTCGGCCGCCATGAACAGGTCCTGTAGCGTGTCCACGCGCAGCATGCCGGCCCGCCGGATGGCCGCGTCGATGACATCGTCGGCACCGGCCAGCGCGCCCGTGTGCGAGGCCGCCGCCTGCAGCCCTTTGCCGGCACGGCCCGCCTTGACGATGATGACCGGCTTGTTGCGCGCGGCAGCCCGCGCGGCCGACATGAACTTGCGCGGCGCCTCGGCCGCTTCCATGTAGAGCAGGATGGCCCGCGTGTGCGCGTCGCTGGCGAGGTAGTCCAGCAGGTCGCCGAAGTCGACGTCGGCCCGCTCGCCCAGTGACACCAGGTGCGAAAAGCCGATGCCTCGCGAACGCGTCCAGTCGAGCACGGCCGTGAGCAGCGCGCCGGATTGCGAGACGAACGCGAGGTCGCCAGGCAGCGCCTGGGTGTGAGCGAAGCTCGCGTTCAGGCCGATTCGTGGTGACATCAGGCCGAGGCAGTTGGGCCCGAGGACACGCAGCAGGTGGGGCCGTGCAGCATCCAGCACACCTTGCGTCTGGCGCGCGGTGAGGCCTGTCGTCATGACGATCGCCGCACGTGTGCCCAGGCGGCCCAGCGATTCGATGAGCCCGATGAGGGTGTCGGGTGGCGTGCACAGCACCGCCAGGTCGGGCACGGCGGCCAGCTCTTGCACCGTGGCAACGACGGGAACGCCGCCCAGCAGGCCGCGCTTTAGATTCACCGGCATGAGCGGCCCTGAGAAGCGGCCTGCATGCAGGTTCTTCCACACCGTGGCACCGACGCTGCCGGCCCGGTCGGAGGCGCCTATCACGGCGACGGAGCGCGGCGACAGCAGGCGGTCGATGTTGCGGATGCTCAAGGGCGCGGCCAGGTTCTCATGGGGTGATCGCCACCTTCAGCACGCCATCGCGCTGGTGGCTGAAGAGTTCGTAGGCGGTCTCGATGTCATCGAGCTTGTAGCGGTGCGTCACCATCGCGCCCAGATCGACGCGGCGGCTCTCGATCATCGACATCAGCCGGCGCATGCGTTCCTTGCCGCCCGGACACAGCGACGTGATGATCTTGTGGTCACCCAGCCCCGCGGCAAATGGCCCGAGAGGGAGGGTCAGGTCGGTGGAATAGACGCCGAGGCTGGACAAGGTGCCGCCGGGGCGCAAGACCCGCATGCAGGCTTCGAACGTCTGCTGGGTGCCCAGGGCCTCGATCGCCACGTCAACGCCGCGCCCCTCGGTCAGACGCATGATCTCTTCCACCGGGTCCGTCCTGCTGGCATCGATGACGTGATCGGCGCCCATCGTCCTGGCGACCTCCAGGCGATTCGAAAGCCGGTCCACCCCGATGACGAGTGCCGCGCCGCTGAGCTTGGCGCCCGCAGTGGCGCACAGCCCGATCGGGCCCTGGGCGAACACGGCCACGACGTCGCCGATGCGCACCCCCGCACGCTCTGCGCCGCTGAATCCGGTCGACATGATGTCGGGGCACATCAGGACCTCTTCGTCCTTGAGCCTGTCGGGGACAGCCGCCAGGTTGGCCATGGCGTCGGGCACGAGCACGTACTCCGCCTGGCAGCCGTCGATGGTGTTGCCGAACTTCCAGCCCCCCATCGCCTTCCAGCCGTGGCGCGTGCCGGCACCGTCCTGGGAACTGACACCGCACAGGCAGGCCGTACTCCAGCCACTGGGCGTGATGGCGCCGGCGATGACGCGCTGCCCCTCGACGAAGCCATGGACACCGGAGCCCAGCTTCTCGATCACGCCGACGGGCTCATGGCCGATGGTGAGCCCGCGTTTGACGGGGTACTCGCCCTTGAGGATGTGCACATCCGTGCCACAGATGGTCGTCGTGGTCACGCGAATCAGCGCGTCCAGAGCGCCGACGTCCGGGATGGGTTTGTCTTGCAGGACGATGCGTCCGGGTTCGACAAACACTGCGGCTTTCATCATGGGCATGAGCTCACCTCCGATGCGACGGTGCAGCCTGGCCTCGATGTGGGCAGCGGTCTGTGCGGCGCAGCACAGACGGGGTGCGAGCCGCAGACCCGGCGCCGCACGATCACGCCGCAGCGCTTCATGCGTGCGCAGGCCGAGCGTTCGCGCCTTGCCGATGGATTGGGCGCCACGGTTCACGCATCGGCCTCCATACTCGCCATGGCGGGCGACGTCCTGGCTCGCTGCAACCGACCGAGTACCCATGCCCATGTCAGACAGCCCGCACGCTCACATCGGCATGCCGCCGCCCCTCAACGGCCTGAGCGCCGCCGAGGCCGCCCGGCAGCTCGCGGCCGACGGCCCCAACACCCTGGCCGGCGGCCAGCGGCGCGGGCCTTGGGAAATCCTGCGCGAGACGCTGCGCGAGCCGATGTTCCTGCTGCTGCTCGCCGCCGCCACGCTCTACCTGACGATCGGCGATCTCCTCGATGGACTCACCCTGCTCGGCTTCGTCGTGGCGACGCTGGGGCTGACGCTCTACCAGGAGGGCAAGACCGAACGGGCCATCGACGCGCTGCGCGACCTCACAAGCCCGCGTGCGCGGGTGCGGCGGGACGGACAGCTGCAGCGCATCGCCGGCAGCGAGGTGGTGCGCGGCGACCTGCTGCTGCTGCAGGAGGGCGACCGCGTGCCGGCCGACGCCTGGGTGCTGCAGGCGGATGGGCTGCGGGTGGACGAGTCCCTGCTGAGCGGCGAGGCCGTGCCGGTCGGCAAGCGTGCGGCGCGGGCCGATGAGCCGGAGCCAACCACGCACCAGCCGCCGGGGGGCGACGATCTGCCGCGCATTTTTGGCGGCACGCTCATCGTGCAGGGCCACGCGCTGGCCCGGGTGGCGGCGACCGGCGCGCAGAGCGAGATCGGCCGCATCGGCACCGCGCTGGGCGAGGTGCCGACCGAGCTGTCGCCGCTGCACCGGCAGACGTCCCGGCTGGTGCGCACCCTGGCCTGGCTGGCGCTGGGCCTGAGCCTGGCCCTGATGCTGGCCGAGGGCCTGCTGCGCGGCGACTGGCTGCAGGCCCTGCTGGCCGGCGTCGCGCTGGCGATGGCGCTGCTGCCCCAGGAGTACCCGGTGGTGCTCACGGTGTTCCCGGCACTCGGTGCGCGCCGGCTGGCGCGGGAGGGCGTGTTGACCCGGCGCATCGCCGCCATCGAGACCCTGGGTGCCACCACGGTGCTGTGCAGCGACAAGACCGGCACGCTCACCGCCAACCGCATGACGGTCACCCATCTCGCCGCCGGCGGCGCGGCCCTGCCGGACCGGCTGGCGCTGGCCACGCTGGGTGACGCGCCGCTGCCCGAGGCCTTCCACGCCCTGGTCGAGATGGCCATCCTGGCCAGCGTCGTGGACCCGTTCGACCCGATGGAGCAGGCCTTCCACGCGCTGGGCCAGCGCTTCCTCGCTGGCACCGAGCACCTGCACCGCGACTGGCGGCTGGTGCAGACCTATGCGCTGAGCCCGGCGCTGCGGGCGATGTCCCATGTCTGGGCCAGCGAGCAGCAGGGCGTGCACACCGTGGCGGCCAAGGGCGCGCCCGAGGCGGTGGTGGACCTGTGCCACCTGCCCGAGGCCCAGCGTGCCGCCATCGCGCGCGAGGTGGACGCGCTGGCGGCACAGGGGCTGCGGGTGCTGGGTGTGGCGCGGGGGCGTTTCGAAGGCGCGCACTGGCCGGCCGTCGAGCACGACTTCGACTTCGACTTCGTCGGCCTGCTGGGCCTGGCCGACCCGCTGCGACCGCAGGTGCCGGCCGCCGTGGCCGAGTGCCGCCAGGCCGGCATCCGGGTCGTCATGATCACGGGCGACTACCCGGCCACGGCCCGGGCCATTGCGATGGCGGCCGGGCTCGCCGACACCGACACGCTCAGCGGCGACGAGCTGGCCGGCCTGAGCGACGCGGCGCTGCAGGAGCGCATGGCCACAGTGGGCGTCTGCGCCCGCATCGCGCCCGAGCAGAAGCTGCGCATCGTGCAGGCCCTGCAGCGCCGCGGCGAGATCGTCGCGATGACCGGCGACGGCGTGAACGACGCCCCGGCGCTGCGGGCCGCCCATGTGGGCGTGGCGATGGGCCAGCGCGGCACCGACGTGGCGCGCGAGGCGGCGTCCCTCGTGCTGGTGGAGGACGACTTCGCTGCCATCGTGCGTGCCATCCGCGCCGGGCGGCGCATCTTCGACAACCTGCGCAAGGCCATGTCCTACATCCTCGCCGTGCATGTGCCGATCGCCGGCATGGCGCTGCTGCCCGCGCTGCTGGGCTGGCCGACGCTGCTCTATCCCATGCACATCGCGCTGCTGGAGCTGATCATCGACCCGGCCTGCTCGCTGGCCTTCGAGAACGAGCCCGCCGAGGGCGGGCTGATGCAGCGGCCACCGCGCGACGCGAGCGCACCGTTGTTCGGGGGGCGCACGCTGGGGCTGGCGCTGCTGCAGGGACTGGGTGTGCTGGCCCTGGTGATGGCCGCCTTCGCCTGGAATGCATCGCGGCTGAGCGAGCCCCAGGCGCGCGCGTTCGCCTTCGCTACGCTGGTCGTCGGCAACCTGGCGCTCATCCTGTCCAACCGCTCCGCCAGCCGGCCGCTGTGGCACAGCCTGCGCACACCCAACACCACGCTGTGGGCGGTGATCGGAGGCGCAACGGCCTTGCTGCTGGTGGCGCTGCACCTGCCCTGGGCGGTGGGCGTGCTGCGGTTTGCGCCGCTGCCGGCCGGCGAGCTGGCCGTGGCCTGCCTGCTGGGGCTGCTGAGCGTGGCCTGGTTCGAAGTCATCAAACGGTGGCGACAGCGCTGAGTGCGCGCCGTCGCACGCAGCATCCCGGCGCGCATCACTCCGGTGGGCCTGGGTTCGAGCATCACCGGCAACGTCGTCACCTGGCCAGGTCGACCGGCTGGCCGGGCTGCAGCCGGCAGGCCAGGGCGGCGACCTTCGTCGCTGCTTCAGGGGGCGCGGCTGGCAGCGGCGGTGGCGCCGGTCCAGTAGCCGTCGCGGCGGTAGTGGCGGTACAGCGTGCTCTCCTGCTCGCGGCTGCAGGGCAGGCCGGGGTCGTAGGGCGGTGCGTCCTTGATCGCGTCCCGGGCCAGGCCCACGGAGACGGTCTGGTTCTCCCAATGCACGCCCTCGATCCACGGGGGCGCGACGAGCGCCATGGGGCTGCCCCACCAGTTGCTGGTGTCGATGACGAGGTAGCGGATCGTCCAGGTCTCGTCGTCCACCAGGAAACCTGACACATGGCCGATCTCGCCGTCGCGGGCCAGGATGCGGAAGCTGACCACGGTGTTGCAGCTGCGCAGGTGCGGGTCGTCGTTGGGGCGGCGGCGCTGCTCGATGCGCGCAGGCGTGCGCGGGTGCTCGGGTCCGTCGACTGCCTCGGTGGCGCTGGCGGGAAGCATCGTGTAGGGCGAGTGCCCTGCGCCCCAGAGTCCTGTGCCGCCCCAGTAGCCGGGGTAGCCGTAGTGGTCCAGCAGCGCTTCCTCGTGCTGGCGCGAGACGGGCTTGTCGGTGTCGATGTCAGGGCTGCGCCGGACCTGCTCCTGGGTCAGCGAGACGGGCAGCGTGTGATGCACCCAGTCCGGGCGGTGTACCGACATCGGCGAGACCAGCACCCGGCGGCTGGCCAACCAGGTGCCGGTCTCCACCACGAGGTAGCGCACGACCCAGGCGTCGTCGTCGAAGTAGAGATCCTTGATCTTGCCGATCAGGCCGTCGGTGGCGCGCAGGGAGTAGTGCTCGAGGTCGTTGGTGTGGTGCAGCATGGCGCTTCCTTCCCGCAGGACGCAGCCTGCGGCTGTCGAATTCCGGAGCTGAGGTGTGGGCGATGCCTGCCTCAACCTGCGGGGGCTTCGAAGGACTTGCGCAGCCGGGCCGTGGCGGCATTGACGCCGGCCTCGAACTCCTTCCATCGCGCCGCCGAGGCCTGCTTCATCTCGCCGAGCCTGGCTTCGGCCGACTTCACATCGCCCTGCAGCGTGGTGATCTCTCCGTGGAGGCGGGCCTTGGCCTCGGGCGCGGCGGCACCGACCGCCTTTTCGAGCTCGGCCACACGGGCCTTGCCGCTGGCGATGTCCTTGTCGGCGGCGGCGATGAACCGATCACGGCGCGTCGAGTCGCTCAGGTAGGCGAACTCCGGCATGGCCTTGATCGAGTCCTTGGTCGCGCCGGCCATCACCAGTCGGCCGGCGCTGTCCTGGATCTGCGAGACCGGGATGGCGACGTCGTGGCGGCCGATGCCGATGAAGCCGCCCGCGCCGATGATCACGTACGACACGTTCTTGTCGGGCGCGATGATCAGGTCTTCAACCTTGCCGACCTTGGTACCGACGTCGTTGTAGATGGTCTTGCCCATCAGCGTCTTCTTGACGCTCCAGCCCATCGCGATCTGCGTGGACTCGGTGACGCTGGTGGTGGCCCCGGCAACCTGGGCCGATGCGGGCAGCACGCCGCCGAGTGCACCGGTCAGGGCGAGGGCGGCGATGGCGATGCGGGTGGCTTGGGTGTTCATGCTTGAAGTCCTTCTTGGGCTGGCAGTCACCGAGGTGCCGGTGGCGGATGCCGACGCCAGGGCTTTGTACGGCGGCAGTGGCGGGCGGTCTGTTCGACAGCGCACAAGTGGCGTCACTGCCAGCCGAACTGCCGGATGTAGACGCGCTTCATCAGCGTGACCAGCGTGCAGTCGCCTGCTTCTGACGTGGCGGAGTTACGAGGCAGCAGGTCAGGGGCAGCCCGACTTGGTCCCGTGATGGACGCGGCGGCCCCTCATTGGTGATGGGCGACATCGGCTCCCACGCACACAACCTCCTGCGCTTCGTCACCGGACTGGAAGGTGCCGAGGTGGCGGCCGAGATCGGCCCCATCGTGCCCGGCTGCGTCGTGCACGATTTCGCCGGCGCACTCCTGCGCATGCAGGGCGGCGCGCGCGGCAGCTTCTGGGTCACGCAGACGGCCGCTGGCGTTGAAAACTGCTTGCGACTCAGAGTCAGCAGGACGAACGGCACCATCGAGTTGATGCAGGAGGTGCCACAGGAACTGCACTTCAAGCCGCAGGGCGCGCCGCAGCAAAAGCGTACCCCGAACGGACCCGGCACGCTGCCCTTCGCTGCCCGCTCCTGCCGGAGCGTTGCAGGCCATCCAGAAGGCTTCCATGAAAGCTTCGCCAATCTCTATCGTGACGCCGGCGAGGTCATCGCCGCACGCCGCAGCGGGGCAATACCTGCCCCTCTCGCGCTGCTCTTTCCGAACGCCGTGGATGGCTTGCGCGGGATTGAATTCATTGATGCAGTGATTCGATCGAGCGAGGCGAATGGAGCTTGGATGGCGACGGGCTGGCGCGATCGAACATTGGAACAAGTCGGGTCAGGGCCACGAGGCCATTGCGTAGCTGGCCAGCTGTGCGATGTCCCCGACAACCTACGACGAGCGGTGGTGGTGTTGCCTGGTCAACGACCCAGCGCCGCCAGCGCTTCGTCGGTTCTGATGGCGTCGGACATGTCGAAGTCCTCCACTGCTGGCGGCTTGATCAAGGGCAGCACGTCTTCGTGTCGACCGCGAAGCCAGGTCTCCCAGTCGCTGGGGTCGACGTGGATCAGCGACCGCTTGTCCTGCGCGTCAGGCGGCAGTTCGGGGTCGGGCTTGTGCAGGCGATTCAGCAGCGGATGGCTGTCGCAGTTGGTGGTGATCCGCCCTTGACGAACAGCAAGAGGTAGCCAGCGTCTGCTTTGGCGTCGCTCCGCGCTGGACAGTGAAACCAAGCGACTGCGCACCGTGCCACCGCCCATTCTGGGCACGTGGATGTAGATCATCGTGATCGCCTGGTCGAGTGAATGTGGTCAGTGTTTCTCAATCGGATGAAGGCGTAGCAAGTTGATTTCGTTGCTTGAACCCAGGCGAATTCGTTGCACGAACGTCCCAGCGCCGGCCGAGACGAACATCTGCATGCGGCCCTCCTTGTAGAGGCCGTGGTTGAAAGGAAACATCGCAGCGGCTATCAGCGTTGATGGGACCTGATTAGTAAGTTGCCTCAGGTCGCTCATCTGGCGAGCTACCTGGCAGATAGCCTGAGCGGTATCCACTCTGGGAGCCGAGGCCATGACCTTCAACACGATCCAGTTCCAGCGCGGCATGTCGCTGCCGGAATTCATCGAGCGCTTCGGCACCGAAAAGCAGTGCGCGCAGGCCGTCAAGGCCGCGCGCTGGCCCGACGGCTTTCGCTGCCTGCGCTGCAACGCGGCTGAACATTGGGTAGTCGGCCACGGTGCGCGCAAGCTCTTCGAGTGCCAGGCCTGCCGCTACCAAACCTCGCTCACCGTGGGTAGCTTGTTCGAGCACACCAAGTTGCCGCTGCGCACGTGGTTCCTGGCGATCTACCTGCTCAGCCAGGCCAAGACCGCGCTGTCCTCGCTGGCGCTGAAGCGGCAACTGGGCGTGAGCTATCCCACCGCCTGGGCCCTGCAGCACAAGATCAACCACGCCATGGCGCTGCGCGAGGGGCAACACCAACTCGCCGGCACGGTGCAACTCGATGACGCCTACCTGGGCGGCGAGCACCCAGGCGGCAAGCCGGGGCGCGGCTCGGAGAACAAAACGCCGTTCGTGGCGGCCGTGTCGATCGACGACAAGGGGCGTCCGCAGTTCCTCAAGCTCAACCGAGTCAGCGGCTTCACGGCCGAGGCGATCAAGGGCTGGGCAAAAGCCAACCTGGCGCCCGACGCGCTGGTCATCAGCGACGGCCTGGGCTGCTTCGCGGCCGTGACGGCGGCGGGGTGCACGCACACACCCGTCGTCGTGGGCAACCGCAAGCCGCGCGAGCTGCCGCAGTTCCAGTGGGTCAGCACGATCTTGGGCAATCTCAAGACGACGTTGCACGGTGCCTTCCACTCGCTGGGCTGGGCCAAGCACGCCGACAGCCACCTCGCCGCGTTCGCCTATCGCTTCAATCGCCGCTTCGATCTGCGTGACTTGCTCGCCCGGCTGATCGTCGATGTCGCTCGATGTCCGGCCCGCCAAATCCAGACGATTAGGGGCGGGTCTGAGGCACATTACTAATCAGGTGATGGGAAGACTTGCCCTCCATGCGTATGGCCCGCCACGAAGAGGTCCACTCCGGCTGCGGCCGCGTACCGGGCGCTGCGAGCACGTAGTTAGGGGGCACTCAGGAGTCGGCCAATGGCAAATGAGATGGCGTTGAAACACGCGGTCGCAGATTCATGATGGAAAACCGAGCTTTGGCAGTATCAACCGCCAAGTACGTGCATGTCGACCCGGTCAGGCCGAACCGAGAGCCACTGCTCGCGCTGCTCGGAGTAGGCGTCGTTTCGTCCAGCCCAGATCTCTGCCAGGCGCGCACGCAATAGACCATCGGTCTTTCGCGCGTCTCGCAACAATGAACGCAACTCGTGGCCCTGCACCGCGAAGAGACAGGTGAAGAGGCGCCCGTCTGCCGTGAGGCGGGCGCGCGTGCAGTCGCCGCAGAAGGCGTGGCTGACGCTGCTGATGAAGCCGATCTCGCCCGCGCCGTCGGCATAGCGCCATCGCTGGGCGGTTTCGCCGCCGCGCGTCGCCTGCATTGGCTCCAGCGGCCAGATCGCGTCGATGCGGGCGCGCAGTTCGTCGCTTGGCATCACCTCGGCCATCTTCCAGCCGTTGTGGCAGCCGGCGTCCATGAACTCGATGAAGCGCAGCACCATTCCGCTGCCGCGGAAGTGCTCGGCCAGCGGCAGCGCCTGGCCGTCGTTGACGCCGCGGCGCACCACCATGTTGACCTTGATGCGCTCGAAGCCCGCGCGTTGTGCCGCGTCGAGCCCGCGCAGCACCTCGGCGACCGGGAAGCCGACATCGTTCATGCGCTGAAAGATGGCATCGTCCAGCGCGTCGAGGCTGACGGTGACGCGGCTCAAGCCGGCGTCGCGCAGCGCCTGCGCCTGGCCGGCGAGCAGGCTGCCGTTGGTCGTCAATGCGAGGTCGGGCGGCGTGCCGTCCAGCGTGCGAAGCGCGGCGAGCTGGCGGATCAGCACGGCCAGGTCGCGCCGCAGCAGCGGCTCGCCGCCGGTCAGGCGCAGTGTGCGAACGCCCAGCGCCAGTGCTTCGCGGGCGACTTGGGTTATCTCCTCGAAGTTCAGCAGCTGAGCCTGCGGCAGGAAGCGGTGGCCGGGACCGAAGCGGGTGCGCGGCATGCAGTAGCCGCAGCGAAAATTGCAGCGGTCGGTCAGCGAGATGCGCAGGTCGCGCCAGGGGCGGTGGCGGCTGTCGCGCAGCCTTCCGTCCAACGGCGCGGCCGGCTCGGCCTGGGGCACCAGGCGGGGCATCCAGAGCAACGGGGCAGTCCTCGCGTCCATGTCGGCATTTTGCGGATGGGGCGCGTCCCGTCCCATCCGGCCGTGGCAGGACGGCGCCGCCGACCATCTAGTCCCTTTGGCGGATGGCCGCATCGTCCGCCCGCCTCACACGCGGCCCGGCTGTCGCGTTACTGTTCCCGCCATGAACATCGAGCATTTCAACGACCTGCTGGCCATGGCCCGCGACCAGCCCGAGCCGCAACGGCTACTGATGGTCTTCGCCACGGCTGATTGCGAGCCCGACGCCACGCCTGCGCAGCGCGCCGCGCATGCCGCTGGTGAAGGTGGCGTGTTGCGCCCGCTGATGTGCGTGGACAAGGATCCTGCCGAGCTGGCCGACTTCGACGCCCTGGCCGCCGAGGCGCGCCACGCCGGGCCGGCCTGGCAGCTGATGTTCACCGCCGCGCTGGCCGGGCGCACGACGGCCAGCGAGGTCGGCCGCATGCTGGAGCTTTTGGTCAAGCGCGTGGAGACTGGCGAGTTCGGCGGCCTGCTGCCCTTCAATCCGGCCGGTGAGGTCGTGCTGATCGGCTAGACGCTCGGGATGCCGCTGGCATCCATGCCGTCGTCGTCGCCGCCCAACAGATAGGGCCCGGTGCCGGCGTTGTCGGCTCGCGAGGCGGGCACGAAAGCGCCCACGGCCACGTCGAAGACATGCACCTCGCCGTCCTCGATGACGTAGTGCCAGCCGTGCAGCGTCAGCGCGCGGGCCTCGACGCGCTCGCGCACCATGGGGTAGTCCATCAGCCGCTCCAACTGCAGCACGACGGCGCGCTGCTCGGTGCGACGCATCACCTCGGGCCCGGGCTCGGCCACAGGTAGCGCGGCCTCGCGGCCCAGATCCAGCCAGCGCGTGAGGTTCTGCGCCGCCGGCGGCACCTCGCCGTACAGCGCCCGGATGGCGCCACAGTGGCTGTGGCCGCAGACGATGATGCGGCGCACCTGCAGGTTGAGCACCGCGAACTCGATGGCCGCTGCCGTGCCGTGGAAGCCCTGGCTCTGGTCGTAGGGCGGCACGAAGGCGCCGACGTTGCGGACCAGGAAGAGCTCGCCCGGCCCGGTGCCGGTCAGCAGGTACGGAACGAGACGGGAATCGGAACAGCCGATGAAGAGCGTCAGCGGATGCTGGCCGTCGTCGACGAGCTGCCGGAACAGCGAGCGCTGCTGCGGGAAGGCGTCCGTCTGAAAGCGCCGCAGGCGTTCGAGCAGTTCGTCGGGCATAGCCTTACTGAACCAGGGGTGAGGAAGCCATCTGGAGCTCGACGCCCTCCAGCCGCGCGTCGGCGGCCAGCGTCTGCAGGTACTGGCGCAGCGCGCTGATCTGGTGCTGCTTGCGCATGCGCTGGGCCACGGCCTCGCGCACCTGCTCGAAGGCCGGCAGCTGGCCGGGCTCGCGCGCATCGATGGCGGCGATGTGCAGGCCGAAGCGACTGTGCAGCAGGCGCGGCAGCACGCCGATCTCGCTGCGGCCGAACAGCTCCTTGGCGAACTCGGGGGCGCAGTCTTCCGTCGTCAACCAGCCCAGGCGGCCACCCTCGGCACCGCTGGGGCAGTTGGACAGAGTCTTGGCAGCTTCGTCGAAGGCTGCCACGTCGCTGGCGCGCAGCGCGATCAGGTGGGATTCCGCGCGCTGGCGCAGCAGGCCCACGTCCACACCGGGTGTGACGGCGAACAGGATGTGGCGCACCTGCACGCGCTCGCCGCGGGCGTAGTGGCGGGCGTTGGCGTCATAGTGGCGGCGGCAGGCCGTCTCGTCGGGCTCGGGGCCGGCCAGCTCGCGGGCGATCAGCGCCTCGATGGCCTGGCTGGCCTCTTCGCTGATCGCGCCCTCTACGGGCGCCGGGTCGTCGGTGGCCAGCAGGCCGATGGCTTGCGCCCGCTGGCGCAGCAGCTCGGTGCAGGCGCGCTGGCGCAGGGCCTCCTCGTCCAGCGCTTCATCCGCAGCGGCGATCTCGATGTCGTTCACATACGGCATGGCGACCTCACTTGGGCAGGTTCAGGCGGCGCGAGCGCACGACCTGGTAGGGGCGCAGCACATAGAACACCGACGCCAGGCCGCTCCACACATGCACGAGGCGGCTGAAGGGGAAGAGCAGGAAGATGGTCATGCCCAGCACCATGTGAACCTTGTAAGGCCAGGCCAGGTGCACGAGGCCGCTCGCGTCGGGATTGAAGGTGACGATGCGCTGGGCCCAGTCCGACAGCACCAGCATGACCGTGCCGTCGGCGTGCGCCAGTGAGAAGGGCAGCGTGATGAGGCCCAGGCTCAATTGCACCCACAGGATCCACAGGATGGCGAGATCCGTCCGGTGGCTGGTGAGGCGGATGCGTGGGTCGGTCATGCGGCGCCAGATCAGCATGCTCAGGCCGATGAAG
>JACCDU011274988.1_pt1 | contig 18756 bp, 14 predicted proteins | sample 7446081 | NCBI WGS metagenome assembly JACCDU01 (sample SAMN15323447, study PRJNA562643) | freshwater metagenome | isolation source: river surface water | place: USA:Blue River Watershed | collected 2017-08-17
CATCACGACATTGCCGAGCGTGACTTGGCCGTCGCCGCCGAGGGCAACGACATTGCCGCGACGGACGGAAAGTATGGTGGTGCCGTGGAATTGTTCCATGCGTATCCAGAAATGCAGGGCAGCCCGCACATGGAGTGCTGCAGGCCGGTGAGGCCCGCGCTCCGGTATGTCAGGGCTTGCGGTTGATAATCCCCGCCGTCGTGCTGCCGCTGGTCAATTGCAGCAGCGTCGACACGAGGAAAGAGACTGCCTGCCATTCTACCGGTTTGCCGGCGGCGAGTTCGACCAGCGAGACTTGCAAGTTGCCCGCTGCATGCACGTCAATGCGTTGCAGCCGGCTGGCATCGAGTACCAGTGCCCGGGTCGTGCTGGTTTGTCGGGCATGGGCACGCAGTGCGATGAGCAAGGGATCGATCGGCATGGTGATGATCTCTGGCAACGAAAATGCCACGTCCGATGAAACGCCGGGTCTTGCCGACGGATGATGCGCCGGACGCCAATCGTTCGGCAGTGTGTTGCGGTCGTTGATCACCGGCGGTGGTGCAGCGGGGGGCGACATTTCATACGTGAGGCTGTACGCGAGGCAGGCATCTTCATAGCGTTCGACATCGCCGGCCACCCGCAGCAATTCGATCAGCAAGCGCCATCCGGTATCGTCCTCGTCGCGGCGCCCGGACTGTATCAGCTCACGCAACATGGCCAGCAGGGTGTCGCATGGCCGCAAGTCGACGTGCATGCCGCGCTGCTGCCAGTCGGCGAGCAAGCTCAGCAGCAGTCGGCAACCGGGCAGCGTGACAGCGGTGACTGATGCCAGTTCAAGCGTGACCTGTACGACGTTGGCGCTGCGTTGTTGCCACTGACTGAAAATTGTCTGCGCACCGGCATCGAGGCTGTCGCGCAGCACCAATGCGAGCGGTGCTTCGACAGGCTTTGTGCGCGCGAGCATCTGGGGCGCGGGTTGCGGCGATCGCCATTGCGGCGGCGATGTTTCGAAGCGTTGTGCATAGGCCAGTGCAGCGCCGTCGTAGCCGGCGCGCTGACTCTGGGCTTCGTGCAGTTCCAGCAGCATCTGCCACGCCTTTCTTTCCATCTCGGTGATGTGCTTTGGTGGCGCGGCCAGTGTCGTGCCCAGCAGCCGGATGGCGGCGTCGGGCTGTCCGGTCGCAAACAGCAGCGCTGCTTCGTCCATGTCCCGGGCCAGCAGCGAATCAGGCTCGCCGGACTGTCGTGGCGATTCGGGGCTGGCAAAGGACGCGGGCTGTGCAGCTTCATCGGCGGCGGCGGCACGCGCGCGGACACCGTGCGCGGAACGCGGATCGGCGCTGTGGGCGGCGTCCTTGCCCGCCACATCGCGAGGCGTCGAACGCAAGCGGAACCTCACAGGCTTGTTCAGCAGGTCGAGAAATTTCACGGGTCGGGTCGGGTGAGTTACGCTGCCCGCATTACAACCGGTGGCTTGCGGCTGGTCAAAGCGGATGGCGGATGCAGTCACCGGGACTGAGCCCATCGCGATGCGCATCGCATCACGTGTTGCATGCGCCCGACATTCTCCACGGACTTGTCATCGCGTATTCCGGATGGCGAACAGGTTGCGGTATCCAGTGCAGAACGCTTAGCCAGCCCAAATGTGACGCAGGTCGTCGATGCAGGACGCCATGCAGGAGCATGTCGATCCGGCGCGGCCGGATCAGAAGCGCGTGCGTACGCCTGCGATGAAATTGCGTCCCGGTTGCGGCACGTAATCTTTCAACAGCGACGTGGACAGGCGAATGTCTTCATTGAGCAGGTTGCGCGCCAGCAGGAACCAGGTCAGGTCGGTGGCGCCATGGCGTTGCACGTAACTGAGGCTGGCATCCAGCTGGGTATAAGCGGCCGTTGCAGTCTCCTGCGACACGCTGGCAGAGGCGATGCGCGTATGCGAATTCGCATGCAGGGCCGACAGCGAGGATTGCCACGGACCCTGGCGATACGCCAGCGACAGGCCGATGCGGGACGCCGGTTGCAACGGCAGGTTGCCCTGGCCGTCGAGCGTGCCACGCGATGCATCGAAGAAAACGCGACCCGACAGGCCGGGTTGGTTCTGGCGGTAAGCGACTTCGGCCTCGACGCCCTGCAGCGTCGCGTCAGCCTGTGCGAAGTCGCGGTCAAAGGCCAGCCCCTGGGTGCCGGGGCTGATGCTGCCGTAAATGAAATTGGCCACGCTGTTGCGATACAGGTTGGCTTTCCAGCGCAGGTCGTCACTGGCTTTTTGCAGCGACAGTTCCATGTTGCGCGAGGTCTCGTTCTTCAGGTTGGCATTGCCGCGATCGAAGGAATCGGTCGGGTGATGCTCGCCATTCGAGTACAGCTCTTCGGCCGTCGGTGCACGTTGCGCCAGCGACAGTGTCGCACCCAGACCATAACCCTGGCGGAAGGTCCACAACGCGCCGAGCGACGCCGAGCCCAGGCTGAAATTGCGGTCCGTTGCATTGTCCGGATCGCGCGTCACATGCTCATAGCGTGCGCCGGCATTGATGCGCAGTGCGCCGAAGTCACGTTCCTCGACAACGAAGGTAGCCATCATCCGCGAGCGCGTGTGTGGCACCGTCGCGCTGCCGCCGTTCAGGCTGGCCGCCTGCGTGTCTGCATCTTCAGCTTGCACGCCGAGCTTGCCGCGCCAGCCTGCGAGCGGCTGGTGCGCCAGTTCCCAGCGGGCGTCCGCCACTTTGTTGGTGAAGCGCACGCTCGGGTCCGTGCCGTTCTCGAATTCGGTGTGCTGGTAGTCGGTGTAGCCGAACTTGAACGCGAGGCTGTCGAAACCTTCCAGCGGCGAACGGAACAAGCTGTCGATGTCAAAGCGTGTGCGCGACAGGTCGATGGTGGCGTTCTCGTCCTTGCCGTGCACGCCGTAATGCTTGTCGAGCTGCGCCAGCGATGCGCCGATGCGGCCCCAGTCCTGCATCAGGGTGGCACCGACGCCCACATTGTTTTCGCGTTGGCCGCTGAAGGACAGCTTGCCGCGATCGCCACTGCCATCGATATTGGCGGCGCCGGGGATGCGGTAATTGTCGGCATCGCTGTAACTGCCGTCGACATGCAGGCCGATATTGCCGGCCGAGCGTTCGGCCGAAAAGCCAAGCCCGCCGCTGCGATCGACGCTGCCGGCGCGCAGTTCGGCTTCGCCGGTGGCGTTCGGGGCCAGTTCGCTGGGGATGCGGTCGTTGATGATATTGACCAGGCCGCCGATCGCGCCCGAGCCATAGGCCAGCGATGCGGGCCCGCGCAGGATTTCTACCTGGCGTGCCGTCATCATGCTGGCGCCCACGGCATGGTCATTGGAAACGGCCGACAGGTCGCCGCTGCCCATGCCATTTTCCAGCACCTTGATGCGCGGCCCTTCGAGGCCGCGGATGACCGGCCGCGAGGTGGCGGTGCTGAAGCCGGACGCATGCACGCCCAGTTCGCCACCCAGCGTGTCGCCCAGCGACTGAACGGCCTTGTTGCGCAGCTCGTCGCCGGACAACACCTTGGACGGTGTCAGGATCATTGCGCCTTCGCCAGCGCCCGATGGGTCGGCTGTGACGACGACGGGCGCCAGTTCCTTGCCCGCCTCCTGTGCGGATGCGTCGCCTCCCGCGAGCACGGCCAGCAAGCCCGGCACCAGCGATGCCAGTACGGCCAGTCTCGGCATCGTCAGTGTGCGGGTCGTTTTCACAGCCTGTCTTGTTCCCCGAGGCGCGACTGTGCGCCGTAGACGGTGTTCACATGAACAAAAAACCCCGCCTTGGGGCGGGGGTTGCGGTGGGCGTCGCGCGGGCCGACGAAGGCCGGCGCTCAGTCGCCGTACAGCTTTTGCTTCAGCTCGCGGCGCTGCTGGGCTTCGAGCGACAGCGTCGCGGTCGGACGAGCGAGCAGGCGCGGAATGCCGATCGGCTCGCCAGTCTCTTCGCACCAGCCATAGTCGCCGGCCTCGATCGCCTGCAATGACTGTTGCACCTTCTTCAGCAGCTTGCGCTCGCGGTCGCGGGTGCGCAGTTCGAGCGCGTGCTCTTCTTCGATGGTCGCGCGGTCGGCGGGATCGGGCACGAGCACGGTCTCGCGCAGGTGCTCGGTGGTCTCGCCGGCATTGCGGAGCAGGTCTTTTTCGAGCTGCTGCAGGCGTGCCTTGAAGAACGCCAGCTGCGCTGCGTTCATGTAGTCCTTTTCACCCATGGCCAGAATCTGCTCTTCGGTGAGCAGTGCGCCTGCGGATGCTTTCGAGCTTTTTGTATTGGTTGCCACGTCGCTTGCTTTCGTCACTACGAAACGATGAATTTAACCCGGAGTACCTGCCAAATTCTTGCTGCCGCGCAGGCGCTGCCGGTCGTGGTTCCGGACATGCAGCTTTCCTCGTGAAAGGGTGCCCGGCTGAAACCGGCGGCTATTGTAATCGCATTGTCGCTCCGCTCGACAAGCTTTGCATGATTTTTAAGGACTTTCGCAACAGGAAGGTTCTATGCCATCAGCAAAGGTTTTCAACTTTATACCAGACACTGCATCAATCCGTCGATAAACACTTGTTTCGGCAAGTCCTGCCCGATGAAAACGATCTTGCTGCCGCGCGCTTCACTCTCGCCCCACGGCGCCCCCAGGTCGCTGCCCATGGTCTGGTGCACGCCCTGGAAAATGACCCGCCTGGTCGCTCCTGACAGCCACAATACGCCCTTGTAGCGCAGCATGCGCGGACCGTAAACCTGCACCAGGCTGCCCACGAATTCTTCCAGGCGCGGCGGGTCGAATGCAAGATCGCTGCGGAACACGAAGGCTGCAATCTGGTCGGTGTGGCCGCCCTGCCCGTGGCCATGGTGATGGCCATGATGATGGTGGCCATGGTCATGCCCGTGATCGTGCGCGCAATGCTCGTCGCAATCGTGGTGTTCGTGCTCGTCGGCCTTCAGGAAATCGGGATCGATCTCCAGCTTGTCGTTCAGGTTGAAGCCGCGGATGTCGAAGATCTCGGCGATCGCGACCTTGCCGAAGTCGACGCTCGCGATCGGTGCGCGCGGATTGATGCGCTTGAGCCTCGACTCCAGTGTCGTCACTTGTTGCGGCGTGACGAGGTCGGTCTTGGACAGCAGCATGCGATCCGCAAAGCCGACCTGCCGTTGCGCCTCTTCGAACTTGTCCAGCTGTTGCATCGCGTGGCTGGCATCGACGACGGTGATGACGCCATCCAGCAGGTAAGACGTGGCGACATCGTCATCCATGAAGAAGGTCTGTGCGACCGGGCCCGGATTGGCCAGACCGGTGGTCTCGATCACCACCCGGTCGAAATGCAATTGGCCGTCGCGTCGCTTTTGCGCCAACTGCGAGAGTGCGGCGATCAGGTCGCCGCGCACCGTGCAGCAGACGCAGCCATTGCTCATCTCGACGATTTGCTCATTGCTGTCCTGGACCAGGATCTCGTTGTCGATGTTCTCTTCGCCGAATTCATTTTCGATCACGGCAATTTTCTGGCCATGTGCCTCATGCAGGATACGATTGAGCAGCGTGGTCTTGCCGGCGCCGAGGAAGCCGGTGAGTATGGTGGCGGGGATCAGTGACATTGGTGGGGAATTTCAAAGTGTTTCTGTGAGAATCGTAAGCCCGTGCAGGCCGCGCGGCAAGTGCGCCGCCGTTTATTCGCCGAGGGACATTATTCCGGCCATGGCGGGCGACTTCATTCGAGTGGCGCGTCCGATGCGTAGCGCATCGGTTGACCCGGATGGCAAGCGTGGAATCAGTCTCGCTCGTCCTGCTTCTTCGCGCGCGGGTGGGCGGCATCATATACCTGCGCCAGGCGCTGGAAATCCAGTGCGGTGTAAACTTGGGTAGATGCGATCGATGCGTGTCCCAGCATTTCCTGTACTGCGCGCAGGTCGCCCGAGGATTGCAACACATGCGATGCGAAGGAATGGCGCAGCACGTGCGGATGCACATCCGCCGCAATGCCCAGCGACAGTGCATGCGCCTTGATGCGCGATTGCACCGCGCGCGACGTGATGCGGCGCCCGCGCGCCGACAGGAACAGCGCATGTTCGTCACCAGCGCCGGGTGCGGCCCTGACCTTGCCGTCGGCCCGGGCCTGCGGATCGCCGCGCACCGCGAGCCAGGCCTTCACTGCAGCCATGGCCGCGCCGCCGACCGGCACGGTGCGCCGCTTGTTGCCCTTGCCGGTGACGGTGACTTCGCCGGCATCGAGGTCAAGCCAGCCTTGCGACTCATGCGAGGCTTCGCGCACGTAATGCAGGTCGAGGCCGGTGAGTTCGGAGACGCGCAGGCCGCTGGAGTACAGCAATTCGAATATGGCCTTGTCGCGCAGGCTGCCTGCCACGTCGTCGTCCCGAACAGTGACGTCCGACGACACCAGCTTCACTGCATCATCGACACCGAGTGCCTTGGGCAGCGTCTTTGCGCGCTTCGGGGGCTTCACGCCATCGACGGGATTGGCGGCCAATGGTCGTTGCCAGGCGATCCAGCTGAACAAGCCGCGCCATGCCGACAGTTTGCGCGCAATCGAGCTCGCTGACAGGCCGCGCGCATGCAACTGGCTCGCAAAGCGGCGGATGTCGAATTGGGTCAACTGGTCGAGTTGCGAACCTGGCCGTTCTTGCATCAGCGACAGCAACTGTTCGAGGTCGCGCCGGTAGCTGTCCAGCGTATGGATGGAGAGCTTGCGCTGCACCCTCAGGTGCTGCAGGTAGCCGATGAAGTCGGCCGGCAAGCCCTCGGTAGCCACGATCTCAGGCTGCCAGGCCTTGCAGGCTGGCGCTGGCAGCTTCGCCGATGCGGGCGAGGAAGTCGGTTGCGAGCTCGTTCGAGAAACGCTGTGCATCGGGCGAACCCAAGACCAGCAGTCCGAAGCATTTGTCGCTGCCGGCCTTGCGCAGCGGTACCATCGCGGCCGATTGCATGCTGGCTGCATCGTCCAGCCACTCGATGCCAGGTTTGCCGGCGACCGGTCCGCAGGAGGGGGTGGTTTGTTCATCCGCCCACGCGCGTGCGGCGGCAAGGTCGCCGTCCGCAAACCATGCACCCTCGTGGCCATCGGCCAAGTCCCACAGGCGCAGCGTGGCGGCCGGAACATGGAAGCTTTCTTTCATCGCAACAATTAGCGCGTCCGGCAGGCTGTCGGCATTGCGCTCGACCAGCAGCCGCAAGATCCACTGATGGAAGTTGCTGATGATCGTGTCGTTATTGCCTGCAATGCGAGTCAGATTGGCCAGCTTCAGCTCCAGCTGGCGGATCTTTTCTCGCAGCACTTCGACCTGACGCTCCTGCAGCGAAACCGTGCGGCCGCCGAGTGCCGTCGTCAATCGCAGGCCGGAGATCAGGTCGGGGTTTTGCTCGAAAAAGTCCGGATACTCTTCGAGGAAGAGCGCAACAGCATTGGCGTCGGGCAGGGAGGTCATTGGCAGGTCAGCGATTGGAAATGGAAGATAGCCCGAATTTTAGCCGGGACCAGCCACGGCCAGCCAACTTCGCGATTACAAAAAAAGATGGCACCCGAAGGTGCCATGCAAGAGAGGAGATTACTCGCAGATGACTCTGCAGGCCGTTGACCATGAAGCTGCCGGCCTATCCGGCGCCCGCCCGACGATCCTGGCAGGTGCCGAATCCTTTGCGGGCCAGTAAGCCCGCGACATTCAGAACATGTGGCGGATGCCGATGTTGACGGCCTTGTCGCCGGTTCCCAGTTCCGAGTTGTTCCCAACCGTGAAGGTCGCGCCACGCTTGTTGTCCATGCGGCCATAGGATGCGTACAGGTTCGTGCGCTTCGACAAAGCATAGGTGTAGCCGATGGCAGCGAGATTGGCGTCGCGGTTCAACGCACTGCGGTCATCTTTCCGGATATACGACACCATGACGGTGTGCGGACCGAAGGGCAGGCTGGCACCGATCAGATAATCACGCGTCTTGCGATTGGCGAATTCGTCGCTGTCCGCATACGCGGCATGAATCTTCGCGACACCGAAATCCCAACTCGCCGTCAGCAACGCACTCGACGTTGCATCGCGTGCCGGTGCGGCCAATGTAGGTACGTTGTTGGCCCGGTAATAGGCAACGCCAATCGCAAGCGGCTTCACCTTGTAGGACACCGACGCGCCAACCACACGGCCATCCGTATTGCTGCCTGCGACTTCACCAAAGCCATAGGCGAGTTCGGCGCTGATGCCGGCGAACAATGGCGTCGTGTACTTGACGGTGTTGTCCATCCGCACACCTTGACCGGGGCGCGCGGATTGCGGTGCCAGCATCAGGTTTTGCGCGGCACCCGCCGTGCCAGCGGCGAAAGGGTCGGCGATGCCGGCCAGGGTCAGGAAGTAAGGCGTGTACTGGCGTCCCAGCGTGACGGTGCCGAAATCCCCTTGCAGGCCAACGAAGGTCTGGCGGCCAAAGGCAAGGCCGCCCTGATTGAAGCCGCCGCGGTCGGCGGCGATGCCGGTTTCGAGCACGAACAGGCCCTTGAGCCCGCCACCCAGATCCTCGGTTCCCTTGAAGCCGAGGCGAGTGCCGGACTGCACGCCGCTGGCGATGTTGTTACCGCTCGGATTGACCGCCACCGGCGTCGTCGAGCCGGCCGGAGTGCGGGTCAGTCCGGCAACCGTGCCCGTCTCTCGCGAGAAGCCCATGTCGACTACGCCATAAATCTCGATCGCCGACTGCGCATGGACGGCGCCGCTGAAAGCACCAGCCAGGGCCAGCGCAACAAAAGACTTCTTCATGTTTTTCCATCCCCAAATTAAGGTTTTTTCAAGCGATCCGCGCATGTCGGATTCGGAAACCTTAATTTCTAAAATGGAAATTTCTCGAAGATCGGCGATGCCAGAAAACGCGGTTTTGGGAATGCATGGGCAATCCGCATGACATGTTGTTTTATTGGCACCGCGTTCCGTTGAAGGTCTTCTGGTGGAACCAGCACAGTCAGATTTTTCACTTTTGATAACCCCGACTCTGCTTCTTGTTCCCTGCCCATGGCCAACCGAGAGGAATTGCTGATCATTCGTGCTGCCCGATCCGGGCAAGGCGCCGCCCAGCTTGCGTTGGGAAAGCGCTATCTGTTCGGCAGCGCCAGCTTGCCGCAAAGCCATCCAACCGCATTGCACTGGCTGGAAAAAGCCGCCGAACAAAACCAGCAAGACGCCTGGATGCTGATTGGCGAACATATTCCTTTCGCTATAGCGCAGCAGTCCGGTGACCCGCTGCGGGTGGCGTTCTGGTACGAGCGGGCGTTCGATAGCGGGTCCGCGCGCGCCGGCCTGGTGCTCGCAATGTTGGTGTTCAACAGCTGGGCGCGTGCTGATTCAACGCTGCGCCAGAAGTCCCTGCGGGCGCTGAAGGCTGCGGCCGAGGCGGGCATTCCTGATGCACAGTGGCTGCATGCGCAACAACTGGGCATGCGTGAAATCGCCGCGCAGCCGACCGCGGTCGATCCGTCACCACAGTCGCGCCAGCGCATCGAGCAGGCGCTGGACTGGACGACGAGGGCCGCGCGCAATGGCGTGCTCGATGCACAACGCACGCTGGCCGATTACTGCTGGGCGCGGCAGGACTACCTGAAGTTCCTGTTCTGGGCCGTGCCCATGGCGCAGGAACTGGACAGGCGCAATGCCGGCAATCCTGCCCGTCGCCGCCCTTATGTCGGCCACGAACTGGTACTGCTCGGACGCGTTGCGCAGGCCATGCTGTTGAACACCGACCCGAATATGCGCCTCATCGAGCGCTACCTGCGCATCGCTGCCGAAGGGGGGGCGGGTGATGCACAGCAGGCTTATGGATTGTGGATAGCGCGCATGGATGAGCAGGGCGCGCGCTTGAGCGGCGTGCCGGGCGTCGCCCATTACAAGAAGGCTTTGCGCTGGCTGCAGCTGGCGGGGGAACAAGGTTCGGCGGTTGCGTGGTACGCAATGTCACGCATATACCTGAAGCCCGAATTCTCGCGTCGCAGTGTCACCGAGGCACGGCGTTACCTGGAGTCGGCGGCGGTCGCCGGTCACGAGCAAGCGCAGCTTGAACTGGGGTTGGTCGCATGGCGTGCGCGTCGCACCGAACCGGGCGCGGATATTCGTGCGGTCTACTGGCTGCAGAAGGCGGTGGGTCAGGGCAACAAGGAAGCCAGGGTATTGCTGGACAGGATAGCGCCGCCGGTGCGCAAGGCTGACTGGGCCTACCAGGCGCGCGACAGCTTTGATCGCGAGCTCTGCAACCAGTATCCGTTTCTGGCTGCACGCATCGAACTTGGCTACTGGTTTGGCCTGACGCGCGCAGAAGCCTTGCTGATCGACGTTGAGGCAGCTGACCACGGACATTGCCTCGAAATCGACATTCGCGCGACCCATCCGCGCAGCCGGCGGCGGCTGATCCAGATCCTCAGCGGGGATCAGCGGCAGGCACTGGATCGCGCTGCCCGCATGTTTGACGTCGTCGATGGCAAGGGCGAGCATGGCCCCGAAGGAAACTATCGGCAGCGGCTATACCGCTTCCGCAATCTGATGATGCAACGGCACGCGCCCGCCAAGCGCAGCACGCTGCAGCGCACGCCGCGCTAGCCATCCCATCGAGCGCAAGCCGAATAGACACGACGCACAGGCGCCGCGGTCGTTCAGATTTCGACGCTGCCTTCGAACACGCTGACTGCGGGGCCGGTCAGCATCACCGGTGCCGTGCCTCCTGCCCATGCGATGGACAGGTCGCCACCGCGTGTGCTGACTGCGACCGGGGAATCCAGCAAGCCCTGCGAAATGCCGGCGACGACCGCCGCGCAAGCGCCGGTGCCACAGGCCAGAGTCTCGCCGGCGCCGCGTTCGAATACGCGCAAATTGATCTGGTGGCGATTCAAGACTTGCATGAAACCGGCGTTCACGCGCTTCGGGAAGCGCGGGTGATGCTCGATCGCCGGACCATCTTCGGCAACTGGCGCCGTGTCGACATCCACCACCACTTGCACGGCATGCGGATTGCCCATCGAGACCACCGCAAATTCGATGGTCTTGCCATGAATGTCCAGCGGCCACAGCCCGGCGCTGCCCACAGTGCGTGGCTGCAGTCCTTTGTCATCGAAAGGCACACGTTCGGTCGCAAATATCGGCGCACCCATGTCGACGGTGATGCGGCCATCGTCTTCGAGCCGCGGCGCGATTACGCCGGACATGGTCTCGACGCGGATCTGGCGCTGTTCGGTCAGACCCTTATCGATGACGAATTTCACGAAAGCGCGTGCGCCATTGCCGCACTGCTCGACCTCGCCACCGTCGGCATTGAAGATGCGATAACGGAAATCGATGTCTTGCCCACTCGGCTTCTCGACGACCAGAATCTGGTCCGCGCCGATGCCGAAGCGACGGTCTGCCAGTCGCTGCCATTGTTCAGCAGACAGGTTGACTTGCTGGTTGATCGCATCGATGACGATGAAGTCATTGCCGGCGCCATGCATCTTGGTGAACTTCAGTTTCATGCTGTGAGGAATAGAGCGTCAAAAGGGTCAGGCCGGCATTCGTGCGACGCAGGCCAGAGGGGCAGCGCCAGCGTGTGGCGCGCAAGGTTCGGGATCTATCGTACACGCATCGGTTGGGATTAATCGTAAACCGATGGCACACCTTCGGGCCGGGTCTTGAATCGCTTGTGCGACCAGAAGTATTCAGCCGGCGCCTCGCGTATGCGTTCTTCGATGAAGGCATTCATGCGGCGCGTCGCCGCCTCGATGTCCTCGCCCGGGAAGTCCTCCCACGGCGGATAAAAGATCACGCGCCAGCCCTGGTAGTCCGGCAGGAAGCGCGTGACCACCGGGATCACTTGCCCTTCGGTTGCCAATGCAAGCCGTGCCGGTGCCGTCAGTGTTGCGGCGGGCACGCTAAAGAAAGGCACGAAGATCGATTCGCGTGGGCCGAAATCCATGTCGGGCAGCATCAGGAACGGACGGCCGCCGCGCATCGCGCGAATGATGGGCTTGATGCCGGCGTCGCGCGACATCAGGTTGCGTTCATCGGGCGTGAAGCGCAGGCGCCCCTTGCGCAAGGCTTCGTCGAATACCTGGCTGCGCTGGCGCGAGTAGATCGAGCAGGCCGGGCCTTCCATCGTGATGGCCACGCCAGCGACTTCGAGGCAGACGAAGTGCGGGCACAGGAAGATCGTCGGCCGCTCAGCTGCCAGCGCGGTTGGCACCGCCGGCTCGACGCGGATCAGCCGGCGCAGCCGGGCTTCCGGCGCCCACCACAGGATGGCGCGCTCCAGCACGCTGCGCGCATAGCCCTGGAAATGCTCGCGCGCGATGCGGCGTCGTTCGTCTGCAGTCAGTTCAGGCATGCACAGTTCAAGGTTGCGCAACGCGATGCGACGCCGGCTTCCCATGATCCGGAACAGCAGCGACCCTACGCCTTTGCCGATGCGGCCCAGCACCGGCAGCGGCAACCAGTGCAGCAGCCACATCAGGGCCAGCAGCGCCCTCATGCGGCCTCCGTCGATGGCGAAGGAACGGGCGTACCCTTGTAGCGGTTGTAGCTCCAGAAGTACTGCGCAGGACAGCGATCCACGAGTGACTCCATGGCCGCATTGATTGCGCGCGCCTGCTGTTCGGGGCTGCCTTCGAGCGTGCCATCGAAACGCACGAAGTGAATGGCGAAGCCCTTCCCGTCCGGTAGTCGTTCTGCATACGACAGCACCAGCGGGGCACCGCTCATCTGGTGCAGCTTGGCAGGCAGCGTCATCGTGTAGGCGGGACGGCCGAAGAAGGTCGTCCACACGCCCTCGCCGAATTGCGGCACCTGGTCGGGCAGCAAGCCGATCGCGCCGCCGGCACGCAGCGTCTTGATCAGGGTGCGTACGCCCGCCAGATTGGCCGGTGCCAGCGACAGGCCGCCGCGCGCGCGCGCCTGTTCCAGCAGCGGGCGCAGCGCAGCTTTTTTTGGCGGCCGATAGAGCGCCGTCAGCGGCGCGCGGCTGGCGATCGCTTGCGCGATGATCTCGAAGCAGCCGAGGTGCGGCGTCAGGAAAATCACGCCGTGACCAGAATCGAGGGCGGCCTGGGCCACGTCCCAGTCATGCAGGGTGGCCGTTTGCAGCACCCGCTCGGGCGGCGCGCACCAGATGAAGGGCAGTTCCAGCACGTTCTTGCCGGCTTCAACAATCGCCTGCGACACCAATTGCGGGTAGCCACCGCGTGCCAGGTTTTCTTTCAGGCGGCGGCGATAGGTCGGTGACAGCAGGTAGACCAGCCAGCCCGCCGCGGCACCGAGCTTGTGCAGCAAAGGCAGCGGGAACATCGACAGGAAGCGGAACAGGCGAAGCAGCATCAGGCAGGAACGGGCACGGAATCGGGGAGATGGTGATGAATTTTGCTGGAATGAAGCAAGTTGCGTAAAATAGCACGAGCAATCACCGCCGAGTTAACAGACAACTTGCGAGGCGGTCTACAAATCTCGCTAAAGCGTCGCAGGCTCACCGGGTTGACCGCGACACTACGTCAACTTTTCTTTTGGGAGCTTGCATGTCAAACGAATACCTTTTCACTTCCGAGTCGGTGTCCGAAGGCCATCCGGACAAAGTCGCCGACCAGATCTCCGATGCTATCCTTGACGCCATCCTTGAGCAGGATCCGCGTGCGCGCGTCGCTGCCGAGACTCTGTGCAACACCGGCCTCGTGGTGCTGGCTGGCGAGATCACGACCACGGCCAACGTCGATTACATCAAGGTCGCACGCGATACCCTGAAGGGCATCGGCTACGACAACACCGATTTCGGCATCGACTACCGCGGCTGCGCCGTGATGGTTTGCTATGACAAGCAGTCGCCCGACATCGCGCAGGGCGTCGATGAAGGCAAGGGCATCGACCTTGACCAGGGCGCCGGCGACCAGGGCCTGATGTTCGGCTACGCCTGCAACGAAACCCCGGAGCTGATGCCGGCCGCGATTTACTATGCGCACCGCATCGTCGAGCGCCAGTCGCAACTGCGCAAAGATGGCCGCCTGCCGTGGCTGCGCCCGGACGCGAAGTCGCAGGTCACGCTGAAGTACGTCGACGGCAAGCCGGTCGCGATCGATACCATCGTGCTGTCGACCCAGCATGCGCCGGAGATGGAGCACAAGCAGATCGAGGAAGCCGCGATCGAGCAGATCATCAAGCCGGTGGTGCCAGCCGAGTGGCTGAAGAACACCCGCTACCTGATCAACCCGACCGGTCGCTTCGTGATCGGCGGTCCGCAGGGCGACTGCGGCCTGACCGGCCGCAAGATCATCGTCGACACCTATGGCGGCGCTGCGCCGCACGGCGGCGGCGCGTTCTCGGGCAAGGATCCGTCCAAGGTCGACCGCTCGGCTGCCTACGCCGGACGCTATGTGGCGAAGAACATCGTCGCCGCCGGCCTGGCCGACAAGTGCCAGATCCAGATCTCGTACGCCATCGGCATCGCCCAGCCGACCTCGGTCATGGTGACCACCTTCGGCACCGGCAAGGTCAGCGATGAAAAGATCGAGCAACTGGTGCGCGAGCACTTCGACCTGCGTCCGAAAGGCATCGTGCAGATGCTGGACCTGCTGCGTCCGATCTACCGCAAGTCGGCGGCCTATGGCCACTTCGGTCGTGAAGAGCCGGAATTCAGCTGGGAGCGCACTGACAAGGCTGCAGCGCTGAAAGCAGCTGCCGGCCTGTAACACCGCGGCAGCTGCCTGCCTCGTCGAGGACAGGCCGCCGGGGGAAAACGGACAAGCTTTGCTTGTCCGTTTTTTTTTGCGCAATCGGCTTTGCCTGCGCCGCATTTTGCCCATGCTGCAGCCCTGTCAATGCGCCGCTTTGTTGCATTGTCTTCTGCATTTGTCATTCGCAAAAACAGGCAGGGTTTTGCCTCTCAATACTGGCGAGTGAACGATTTCCTCGCTGCTACAGTGACGCGCCTCAACACTGCAGCACGGGAAGTCGAACATGGAAGTCGCTGTTGCATCGCGCATCACCCGCGCGCTGGAATTCATCGGGATGCTGGCGATGGCCATTGCGTTGACAACGACGATGACGCAACCGGCGACGGCAGCGCCCTTGCACCTGAAAGCCGGCGCGCGCGCCATGCAATCCCCGGCACAAGCGGCCACCGCCGAGACGCCGCAAGCGCAGCAACTGGTCGAGCGCCTGATCATCACCGCGCATCCGACGCGGGGCGGTAAGCTCAATGCGCAGCTTGAACGCAAGCACGTCGATCGCCTGAACCTGCTGGCGTCGTCGGCGCTGACGGTCGAGCGACGACTGTCGGGCCGCTCGCACCTGCTGAAACTGGAGAAGCCGCTGAGCGTGGACGAGGCGCGTGCGCTGGCTGCACGGCTTCGGGCCAGCGGCGAAGTCGAAGCCGCCGAACCGGACTTGCTGATGCAGGCGCAGTCGATTGCACCGAACGATCCGGGCTATGCGACGCTCCCCGGCCAATGGAATTATTTCGCCCCTGCGGGTGCCAACCTCGGCGGCGCCGACCTGCCCGGCGCATGGGACATGACGCTCGGCAGCGGCAGCGTGACCGTGGCCGTGATCGATACGGGTTATCGCCCGCACCCCGACCTGCAGGCCATGCTGCCCGGCTATGACTTCATCAGCAGCACCACCGTCGCGCTTGACGGCAATGGCCGCGATGCTGATGCGTCCGATCCCGGCGACTATGCGCCCGCCGGCGCATGCGGCAGTGGTTCGGCCGCAGCTGGCTCCAGCTGGCACGGCACGCATGTGATGGGCACGGTCGCGGCGCTGATGAACAATGGCTTGTATGGCACCGGCGTCGCCCCCGATGTGCGCATCCTGCCGTTGCGCGTGCTCGGCCGCTGCGGCGGCTATACATCCGATATCGTCGATGCGATGCGCTGGGCTGCCGGCATCGACATCGCCGGCGTGCCGCACAACGTCTATCCTGCGCGCGTGATCAACCTGTCGCTGGGCAGCACTGGCAGTTGTTCGGCTGCGTTCCAGAGTGCCGTCAATGATGTCAATGCGCGCGGCGCCATCGTCGTCGTTGCCACCGGCAATGGCGGCTACGATGCGGTGAACCAGCCTGCCAATTGCAATGGCGTGGTGGCAGTCACCGCGCATGCGATCGATGGCGACAGCGCCGATTACGCCAATATTGGTCCCGAGGTGACGATCAGTGCGCCCGGCGGCGGCTGTGGCACGCTGGCGTACGCTTGCTATCCCGGCCTGACGCCCGACGGCCCTTCCGTCTACTCGCTCGGCAACAGCGGACTCACGACGCCGCAGTCCGATACCTATGCGTACAAACGCGGCACCAGCATGGCCACGCCGCACGTGGCCGGCACCATCGCGCTGCTGCTGTCGCTCAATCCGTCGCTGACGCGCAGCGAGGTCATCGCCTTGTTGCGCAATTCGGCCCGCGCATGGCCCGCGGGCAGCACGTGCCGACTGCAGGAGAACAGCGGCCTGTGCGGCGCCGGCCTGCTCGATGCACGCCTTGCGCTGTCGTCGGTATCGCCGGTCGTCACGGTGGCAGACGCGAACCAGGTGGTGGCGCCGGGTGCCGTGGTGAACCTGTCCGGCAGCGCTCTGGCGCCGCAAGGGCGCAACATCGCCGGCTATGCATGGAGTGCTGCCGGCGCCAATCCGCAGGCGGTCAGCCTGTCGAATCCGGCGACCGCCAATGCGAGCTTCATTGCACCGGCAACTGGCCGCTACGCATTCACGCTGTCGGCCACCGACAGCGCCGGCGGCATCGGCACCGCAAGCGCCACCGTGCGCGTCAACAGCGTGCCGCTGTCCTCGCCGGTCGCCGAGCAGCAAGTGGATTTTGGCGCGCGGCTTAAGATACAGCTGAACGCGGTCGATGCCGATGGCGATGCGATCACGTATCACGCCACTTCGTTGCCGGCCGGCGCCACCTTGTCGCCCTCCGGATTGTTCACCTGGACCGCAGCCGCCCCGGTGGGCACGCAGCACATCACCTGGTATGCCAGCGACGATGTCGGCGACAGCCTGCCGGCCGACCTGTCGATCCGGGTCGTCGATACCGGCAATGTGTCGCTCGCAGTGCCTTCGGGCGGCGGCGGTGGCAGCATGGAAGGCGATGCGGCGCTGTTGCTGGGTGCGGCTGGCCTTGCCGTGTTCCGTCGCCGTCGCCGCTGACGTGGGCTGACATGTGGCGCTTGTTCGCCGCCGTGGCGGCAATATGCATCGCCCTGCTGCTGTGGCCGGACGCATTGTCGGTATTGCGCTGGCAGCGCGGTGCGATCGGTGCGGCGGAAGCATGGCGCGTGCTGAGCGCTCACTTCGCGCACCTCGGGCCATGGCATGCATTGGCCAATCTGGTTGGCATGGCATTGGTGATCGAATTGCTGGGCGCCGCGGCACAGCCGGCCGAGGCCGTGTTCATCATGATGGCCAGCGCGCTGGCCATCATTGCCGGGCTTACCCTGTTCGATCCGGCAGTCGGCTGGTATGCGGGCATGTCCGGCGTGGTGCACGGATTGTGGGCCGGACTTGCCGCACTGGCCTGGCGGCAGCCGACGCGAGAGCGCGCATGGCTGCCGGCCGTGGCGCTGGCATCGATGGTGCTGAAGCTCTGGCTATGGCCTGCCAACACAGGCGCATTGCCTGTCGTGCCACAGTCGCACCTGTATGGCGCGATCGGCGGCGCCATGGCCGCGCTGGTGCTGCTTGCCTGTTCGTCATCCGGCGCGAAGCAACGGGAATTTGGATTAGAATAGCGGCCTGCCAAGGAGCGTTGCGACGGAATGCCGGGTACTCCCGATCCGCCAGGCTTGGCAAGTCAACACTGCAACGGCGCTCACGTTACTTTTTTCGTTTTCAATGAAAGGAGGGCGTGATGAACGCCGTACTCAAATCCAGTTCCAACGATTACCACGTTGCCGACATCGGCCTCGCCGACTGGGGCAACAAGGAAATCAAGATCGCCGAAACCGAAATGCCGGGCCTGATGGCGATTCGCGAAGAATTCGCCGCACGCCAGCCGCTGAAAGGCGCACGCATCACCGGTTCGCTGCACATGACCATCCAGACCGCGGTGCTGATCCAGACGCTCGAAGCGCTGGGCGCGCAAGTGCGCTGGGCTTCGTGCAACATCTACTCGACGCAAGACCACGCTGCGGCGGCGATTGCTGCGGCCGGCACTCCGGTGTTCGCGTTCAAGGGCGAGAACCTCGACGAGTACTGGGACTTCACGCATCGCATCTTCGAGTGGACCGATGGCGGCTACTCGAACATGATCCTCGACGACGGCGGTGACGCGACCCTGCTGCTGCACCTCGGTACCCGTGCCGAGAAAGACCTTTCTGTGCTGGCCAATCCGGATTCGGAAGAAGCCGTCTGCCTGTTCAACTCGATCAAGGCCAAGCTCAAGACCGACCCGACCTGGTATTCGACCCGCCTTGCGCAGATCAAGGGCGTGACCGAAGAGACCACCACCGGCGTGCACCGCCTGTACCAGATGCACAAGGAAGGCAAGCTGGCCTTCCCGGCAATTAACGTCAACGACTCCGTCACCAAGTCCAAGTTCGACAACCTGTACGGCTGCCGCGAGTCGCTGGTCGATGGCATCAAGCGCGCGACCGACGTGATGATCGCCGGCAAGGTCGCGGTGGTCTGCGGCTATGGCGACGTCGGCAAGGGCTGCGCGCAGTCCCTGCGCGGCCAGGGCGCGCGCGTCGTGATCACCGAGATCGACCCGATCTGCGCGCTGCAGGCGGCGATGGAGGGTTACCAGGTCACGACGATCGACGAGGTGGTTGAAACCGCCGACATCTTCATCACCGCGACGGGCAAC
>JACCDU010022044.1_pt1 | contig 18733 bp, 20 predicted proteins | sample 7446081 | NCBI WGS metagenome assembly JACCDU01 (sample SAMN15323447, study PRJNA562643) | freshwater metagenome | isolation source: river surface water | place: USA:Blue River Watershed | collected 2017-08-17
CCATTCTTACAGGAAAAATACTATCGTCAATTGTTGATCCGCCGAAGTTTCCACCAATAGCCAAATTCATTAGTAAATATTGTGGTGCAATAAATGGATAAAAATCAACTCCTCTTCCATCATTATTAACAGTGAAATATAGCACATCGTCAATATAAAATTGTAAACGCTCTTTAGTCCAGTCTAATTTAAAAACACGAAAATCATTAGATATGCCATTGACTCTTTTACTAAATGTTTGTTGTGTTCCTAATGTCCAGTTAAGTCTTTTTGTATGTATGGACCAAAACATAACATCTTGATCTTTACCAACATGTTCCATGATATCAATTTCACCACAAGCTGGCCATCCAACTGAATTGATATTCTCTCCTAACATCCATATTGCTGGCCAAGTTCCAAACCCTTTTGGAATTTTAGCTCTCACTTCAATTCTACCATAGGTCCAAGTTGTTTTTCCTAAGGTGATTAATCTTGCTGAAGTATATGACTTCCCTCCTCTATTTTCTTTTCTTGCTTCAATGATTAATTTACCATTTTCTATTCTTGCATTGGTTAATTCATTGGTATAAAATTGAGCTTCGTTATTGCCCCATCCATTTGAGCCAGTACCGATATTATATGCCCACTTTGTAGAATCTGGTGCACCATCCTTACTGAACTCATCAGACCAAACTAATTTTCTAGTTGTATCAGTGGTTGGAGTAGGTGGAGTTGGTGTAGTCGGGACAGTTGGTGTGGTAACTTCTGCAATAGGAGGAGGTGCAGGGGTTTCTTTTTGAGCACAAAAGCTTACAGAAACAATACAAATAATTAAACTAAATGGCAGTAATCTCATAGATCTGTGTATTTTAATAGTCGAGTTTATGTTATTATAATCTACAATTTATGTAAAAACCTTGTTTTTTGTTGCTTAATTTATAAAAGCTGCCTAAATTTGCGCCATGAACTTAAACAAACATATCCATCATCATCATTTGCTATCCAAAAGGTAAGCTGGGATGTAGGTATGTATATACTATATTTAACCAAAGGGCTTACTAACTAGTAAGCCCTTTTAATTTATAATGAAACGAACATGAAACTAAAATTAGCTATTCAAAAATCCGGAAGATTGCAAGAAGACTCTATGAGACTTCTAAAGGAGTGTGGTATTGATATAGGTGCTGGTGTAAATAAGCTAAAAGCAGAAGCAAACAATTTTCCATTGGAGTTGTTTTTTTTAAGAGATGATGATATTCCTCAATATGTAGAAGATGGGGTTGCTGATATTGGATTTGTGGGAGAGAATGTTGTGTTTGAAAAAAATAAAAAAGTAGACATTGCCTATGCTTTAGGATTTGGAAAATGCAGATTAAGTTTTGCGGTAAGAAAAGATGAAAATTATACCGGTGCTTCTTTTTTACAAGGCAAAAAAATTGCAACAAGTTATCCTGTTATTGTACAGAACTACTTGGATAATAATAATGTTAAAGCAGAGATACATGAAATTAGCGGGAGTGTCGAAATTGCTCCAGGTATTGGACTAGCAGATGTGGTTTGTGATTTAGTAAGTAGTGGCTCTACCTTATTTATGAACGGGTTAAAAGAAGTGGAAACTATTTTACAATCTCAGGCTGTCTTGATAAAAAGAAAAGAGTTAAGTGTTGAGGCAAAATTAATATTAGAAAGTTTATTGTTTAGAATTGAATCAGTTAGAAAGGCTAATAAAAATAAATATGTGTTATTGAATGCTCCTAATGATCAATTGCCTAAAATTATTTCTTTATTACCTGGTATGAAAAGTCCAACTGTATTGCCTTTAGCATCACCTGGATGGAGTAGTGTTCACAGTGTCATTGCAGAAAGTGATTTTTGGGAAATTATAGAGCAATTAAAAGCAGCAGGAGCTGAAGGTATTTTAGTTATTCCTATTGAAAAAATGATATTATAAAATGAATCTTGTCATCAATCCGCCGAAGAAAGAATGGTCTGAAATTATACAAAGACCAGTATTTGATGCTAAAAGCTTAATGCCAATGGTGCAGGAAGTATTGAATGCCATTCAGGAAAAGGGAGATCAGGCGGTTAAGGATTATACGCTTTCTTTTGATCAAGTAAATTTATCGTCTATACAATTAAATGAAGATCAAATTAATCAAATAGCTTCTACATTGGACAGTCATGTAAAGAAGGCCATTGAAGTAGCTAAAATTAATATTGAAAAATTTCACCAAACCCAATTACAAAAAGTAGAAAAAATTGAAACGATGCCAGGGGTGTGGTGTTGGAGAAAATCTATTGGTATTGAAAAAGTAGGAATATATATTCCTGGAGGAACTGCTCCGCTTTTTTCAACAGTTTTAATGTTGGGTATACCAGCTAGCATTGCGGGATGTAAAGAAATTATTTTATGTACTCCGCCGAATAAAGATGGAAAAATAGATGCAGCTATTGCTTATGCTGCACAATTAATTGGTATCAAAAATATCTACACCATTGGTGGAGTTCAAGCCATAGGTGCAATGGCTTTTGGTACGGAATCCGTTCCTAAAGTATATAAGATTTTTGGACCTGGGAATCAGTATGTAACAGCTGCTAAACAATTGGTTCAACAGTATGGAACTGCTATTGATATGCCTGCTGGTCCGAGTGAAGTTTGTGTTTGGGCAGATGAAACAGCTATACCTTCTTTTGTTGCTGCGGATTTACTATCTCAAGCAGAACATGGTGCAGATAGTCAGGTTTTATTAGTAGCTAGTGAAGAAAAAATCGTCGAACAAGTCAAGCAAGCTTTGAATGAACAATTGCTTCTCTTGCCAAGAAAAGATTTTGCAGAAAAGGCATTGGCTAATTCTAAAGCAATTGTAATACATGAAACTGAACAAGCTTTAGCATTGATCAACGAATATGCGCCAGAACATTTAATTTTATCCATACAGCAAGCAGAAATGATAGCAGAAAAAGTATGGAATGCAGGATCGGTATTTATTGGCAATTATTCTCCAGAATCAGTAGGAGATTATGCAAGTGGAACCAATCATACCTTGCCAACCAATGGGTATGCAAAAGCGTATAGCGGGGTTAGTGTAGATAGCTTTGTGAAAAAAATTACTTTTCAGCAATTAACAGAAAGAGGCTTAACCAATATCGCTCAAACAGTAATGGATATGGCCAAAGCGGAAAGTTTAGATGCGCATTCAAAAGCAGTTCAAATAAGAGTAGATCATATCAACAATAACAAATAAGTACTTATGGCATTTGATATTTTAAAAGTGGTGAGACCTAATATTGCAAATCTAAAACCATATTCCTCTGCAAAAGATGAATATAGTGGGGAAGCAAAAATATTGTTGGATGCCAATGAAAATGCATTGGGTTCTCCTTTGACTAAATGGTATAACAGATATCCAGACCCTTATCAAAAGCAAGTAAAGGATAAAATTTCTTTTATAAAACAGGTTCCGACGAACCAAATTTTTTTAGGAAATGGGAGTGATGAAATTATCTCCTTGTTGTTCACTGCTTTTTGTGAACCTGGGAAAGATAATATAATTATTTGCCCCCCTACTTATCCAATGTATGAAGTAAATGCAAATATTCATAATATTGAAATTAAGTCAGCACCTTTATTACCCGATTTTCAATTAAATATTGCACATATTGAACAGTTGGTCAATGCGAACACTAAAATTATATGGATCTGTTCACCCAATAATCCAACGGGCAATTCATTAGATAGAATTGATATTGAAACTGTGTTAAATCATTTCGATGGTTTAGTAGTGGTTGATGAAGCATATATTAATTTTTCGAAGCAAAAATCTTTTTGTCAATCATTAATTGATTATCCTAATCTAGTAGTATTGCAAACCTTGAGTAAGGCATGGGGTTTGGCAGGATTAAGGTTGGGTATGGCTTTTGCTAGCGAAGCAATTGTGGGGTATTTAAATAAAGTCAAAGCGCCTTATAATATTAATTTACCGGCCCAAGAACTCACATTAAAAGCATTAGAAGAAGTAGGACAAGTAAATGACATGATTCAAGAGTTGGTTCAATTAAGGATTGCATTGGCTGGTGTATTTGAAGAAATGCCCATAGTAGAAGTAGTGTATCCTTCAGATACGAATTTCTTACTGATAAAAATCCCCAATGCGACAAAATTGTATCAATTTCTTCTCACTAAGGGAATTGTGGTAAGGGATCGTTCCATTTTACCTAATTGTGCGGATACTTTGAGGATTACCGTGGGTACAGAACAAGAAAATACTGCCTTAGTGGATGCCATGATTGAATGGATGGAACAACAATTAACTTAATTATTTGTTAACTTGCTATATAAACATTGAAAATGAAAAAAATACAAAACCTGTTTTTATTATCCATCATCATGATGTCTTGTACAGTAAATGCACAAGACAATGCTGTTTTAAGATTACCAGCTGGTTTTTCAGCAACTTTATTTGCCAATAATATTGGTAGTTCAAGACATATCAGTATAACAAAATCTGGTATTGTTTTTGCCAAATTAAATGCTCCAAACAAAGAAGGTAAAGCCATTATTAGACTAGAAGATGCTAATAAAGATGGTATTGCAGATAAGATAAACGGATGGGGAAATTATGGTGGAACAGGTATTTATGTAAGAGATAAAAATTTATATGCAAGTTCTGATCAAGGAATATTCTTGTATCAATTAAATGATCAAGATGAAGTAGTGAATCCAACAACTCCTAAAGTCATTGTAAAAGATTTAATTGACAGAAGACAACATTCTTCTAAATCTATTACTTTGGATCCACAAGGAAATATTTATGTGAATATTGGTGCTTATTCTAATGCTTGTCAAGAAAAAGATAGAATGCCAGGTTCAAAAGGAATGATGCCTTGTCCTATCTTAGATTCTGCTGGTGGTATTTGGAAATTTGATGGACAAAAAGAAAACCAAGTTTATGGTGACGGGAAGCGTTACGCTACTGGTTTAAGAAATGTAATTGGGTTAGATTGGAATACACAGACCAATAGTTTATTTGTAACGCAACATGGAAGAGACCAATTGAATTCTTTTTATCCTCAATATTATAGCGACAACCAAAATGCTGAATTACCTGCAGAAACAATGTATGAGGTAAAAGAAGGTGATGATTGCGGATGGCCTTATGTATATTATGATCCTTATCAAAAGAAAAAAATATTATCTCCAGAATATGGTGGAGATGGTAAAAAAGAAGGCGCTCCAAATGCGTTAAATCCAACGATGTCATTTCCTGCGCATATGGCACCAATGTCTTTGTTATTTTATAAAGGAACCCAGTTCCCAGAAAGATATCAACAAGGTGCATTTATTGCTTTCCATGGTTCTTGGAACAGAGCGCCATTACCACAAGAAGGTTATTTTGTAGCTTTTGTGCCTTATAAGAATGGTAAACCATCAGGAGAATGGGAAATTTTTGCAAACGGGTTTGCAGGTACTGAAATTGTCACAAATCCAAGATTAGCGAAAGCAAGACCTTGTGGTTTAGCTGAAGGGCCTGATGGTTCATTATATGTGTGCGATGATAACAAGGGTGCCATTTTTAAAATCAGTTTTAATAAATAAGCATGAAGTATTTGATTCAATGTTGTTTCATTGGTTTATTAAGCTTTTCTGCACAAAAAGCTACTGCACAAAATATGGCCAATGGTAAAAAAATATATGAAACAAGATGTTTGGTATGCCATCAAGCAGACGGAGGTGGGGTACCCAATATGAATGCACCATTAGATGGAGCAAGCAATGTGGTGGGTAATGATATAGCTAGATTGGTCAAAATCATTCGTAATGGATATAATGAAAGAGTTGCTTTAGATGGGTATTATTATAGCAATGCAATGACGGCTAATCCAGATTTAAAGGATGCAGATATAGCAGACGTATTATCTTATATAAGAAATAGCTGGACTAATAAGGCATCTAAAATAACGCTTGCTCAAGTGCAAAAAGTAAAAAAGAAATAATGAGACCCATACTTTTTATTGATAGAGATGGCGTGATTTTAGAAGAACCCAAAGCGGATTTTCAAATTGATCATATTGATAAAACAGTATTTGTTAAAGGGGCTATTTCTACCTTGAAACAAATTGCGGAAGAGTTTGGTTTTTACAAAGTAATGGTTACCAATCAGGATGGTTTAGGAACTGATGCTTTTCCTTTTTCCGATTTTGAACCTTATCAATCTTTAATGATAAGAACACTTGCGGGAGAAGGTTTTGTATTTGACGAGGTATTTGTAGATAAAAGTTTTGCAAAAGATAATCAACCAACAAGAAAGCCTGGTACTGGTATGTTGACTGCTTTATTGAACAATGAGTCTTTTGATTTGGCTAACTCATATGTGATAGGCGATAGATGGTCAGATATAGCACTGGCAAAAAATATTGGTTGTAAAGCCATTTATTTAAAATCTCCCTTACACCAATTAACGGCTGAGCAGGAATTAGCATTGAGACCTTTTATTGCTTTTGAAACAGATCAGTGGAATGCTATTTATAGTTTTCTCAAAATAGGCTTGAGAAAAGTATTACATGAAAGGAATACCAAAGAAACCAAAATTCAAATCGAATTGAATTTAGATGGAAATGGAAATGCACAAATACATACAGGTCTAGGGTTCTTTGATCATATGCTGGAACAAATTGCCAGACATGGTGGATTGGATTTAAGGATACAATGCGATGGTGATTTGCATATTGATGAACATCATACTATTGAAGATGTAGGTATTGCTTTAGGTGAAGCATTCGGAAAAGGACTTATAGATAAAAGAGGTATGGAGCGATATGGTTTTGCATTACCCATGGATGAAGCAGCGGCTAAAGTATTGATTGATTTTGGAGGTAGAAATTGGTTGGTTTGGGATGCTCATTTCAAAAGAGAAAAAATTGGAGATATGCCAACAGAAATGTTTTTTCATTTCTTTAAATCTTTTAGTGATGCCGCTAAGGCCAATGTAAATATCAGTTGTCAAGGTGACAATGAGCATCATAAAATTGAAGCTATTTTTAAAGCTTTTGCCAAAGCGATTAAAATGGCAGTAAAGCGAAATCCTTATAGCGATGCTTTGCCGAGCACTAAGGGAGTATTATAATGGCTAAGATTTGGTAGAATAGGGTGTTTTTTGAAGTATTTTTTCAATTTTTTGGGCATCTAAAGCATAAAATGAGTAAATTTGCTCTGCAATGAAAACAATAAACAATTTTTGGTGGTGGCATACAAACTCCGTTGGGGTATTGTAATGACATAGCCATTATTGTCAACTTATACATAAACCCCGACATATTTGTCGGGGTTTATTTTTTTAATGAAGAAATTGGAGCTGAATGCAAAAAAAGATGATACATACGGAAGTGACTCAATTATTGGCAGATACCTATACGCCAGTGGGTATTTATTTGAGATTGAGAGATCGATTTAGAGATACAATTTTATTGGAAAGTACCGATTCGCATGCTTCTGAGAATAGCTATTCCTTTATTGCAGTGAATGCAATTGGTGGAATAGAAATTTCTTCGATGAATGAGATTGAGTATAAATATCCTCAGCAAGCACCAATTAAAGAAAGTATACAAGAAATTCAATCTGCTCCAGATAGATTATGGGCATATATGAAAGAGTATACATTTTCTAGTAGTACCAAAGAAGCTAAATATGCTCAAGGCTTATATGGATATACAGCCTATGATGCAATTCCATTTTTTGATTCCATTGAATTTAAAGAAGGGTCGCCTATCATTCCCTTAATGCGTTACAGATTATATCAATATGTATTAGCATTTAATCACTTTAAAGATGAGTTGTATATCTGTGAAAATAAGATGGAGGGTATCGAATCTGAACTAGATGCTTTAGTGGGCTACATTAAAAATAAGGATGTTCCACAATATCCTTTTTCCCTAATTGGTCAAGAAAGCTCTAATCAAACAGATGATCAATACAGAGAAGCTGTTAAAAAAGGCATTCAGCATTGTATGAGAGGAGATGTTTTTCAGATGGTATTAAGTAGAAGGTTTCAGCAATCTTTTCAAGGTGACGAGTTTAATGTATACAGATCATTAAGAAATATTAATCCGTCTCCTTATTTATTCTTTTTTGATTATGGTGATTATAAATTAATGGGATCTTCTCCTGAAGCACAAATAATTATCAATAATGGGAAAGCCATAGTTCATCCAATCGCAGGTACATTTAAAAGATCTGGAGATGAGGCATTGGATGCAACAATGACCCAAAAATTATTAGATGATCCTAAAGAAAATGCTGAACATGTGATGCTTGTTGATCTAGCTAGAAATGATTTAAGTAGAGTTTGTACAAAAGTGAGTGTAAAAGCATATAGACAAGTACATTATTATAGTCATGTGATTCATTTAGTAAGTGAAGTGGTAGGTGATGTTACTGAAGGGTCAAATCCTTTTCAATTGATTGCAAAAACTTTTCCAGCCGGAACTTTAAGCGGTGCACCAAAATTTAAAGCTATGCAATTAATTGATGCTATTGAACCCACCAAGCGATCCTATTATGGGGGTTGTATTGGTTTTGTAGGTTTTGATGGTTCTTGTAATCAAGCAATCATGATTCGTACTTTTTTAAGCAGGCATAATACCTTAATCTATCAGGCGGGTGCAGGTGTGGTTGCGGCAAGTGTTCCAGAAAGCGAATTACAAGAAGTCAATAACAAACTGAATGCATTAAAAAACGCAATGCTTCTTGCAGAAAATATACATTAATCAACATTGAATTTATAAATAATGAAAATATTAGTTTTTGATAATTATGATTCCTTTACTTACAATTTGGTGCAAATGATCAATGAGTTGACTACTGCATCGGTTGATGTGTATCGAAATGATGAAATAGCATTAGAAAAGGTGAAACTATATGATAAAATATTGCTTTCTCCCGGTCCAGGTGTTCCTTCTGAATCAGGTTTATTATTGCCCATCATTAAAGAGTATGCAGCTACAAAATCAATTTTTGGAGTTTGTTTAGGACAACAAGCCATTGCTGAATCTTTTGGAGGAAGTTTAAGCAACTTAAGTAAAGTGTATCATGGTATTGCCACAGATGTTCAATTAACGAATCCATCAACTTTATTTGAAGGATTACCAACTACTTTTAAAGTGGGTAGGTACCATAGTTGGGTAGTGAATGAACATGACTTACCTAAAGATTTAATCATTACATCAAAAGATGAAGATGGATATATTATGTCTTTAGAGCATACTCGTTTTGATGTAAAAGGAGTTCAATATCATCCGGAAAGTGTTTTGACGCCAGAAGGGTCGCAGATTATTTCCAATTGGTTAAAAAATTAGTAGTAGAAAATATAATAGATGAAAAAAATATTACAATATTTATTTGAGCATAAGACGCTAAGTCAAGAAGAAGCAAGGAATGTGTTGATACAGATTTCAGAAGGCAAATATTCAGAGCATGAAGTAACTTCTTTTGTTACCGTTTTCTTAATGCGAAGTATCACTATACAAGAATTATTGGGCTTTAGAGATGCTTTGCTTTCTTTAGCTGTGAAAGTGCATCTTGGAGTGGATGATGCTATTGATATTGTTGGAACGGGTGGCGACGGAAAAGATACTTTTAATATTTCCACATTAGCCTGTTTTATTGTCGCAGGTACCGGACAAAAAGTAATTAAGCATGGTAATTATGGTGCATCTAGTGTAAGTGGTGCGTCTAATGTGATGGAAAAAATGGGGTATCAATTTAAAAACGAAGAAGCTGTTTTAACTCAAGAACTAAAAGAAGCGGGTATTTGTTTTTTACATGCTCCCTTATTCCATCCGGCATTAAAAGCAGTTGGTCCAATGAGAAGAAACATGGGAGTAAGAACTTTTTTTAATATGCTAGGCCCAATTGTGAATCCAGCTCAACCTAAATACCAATTGATTGGCGTCTATAATGTTGAAATGGCTAGAATATATAATTATGTATTACAAAGTTTGAATAAAGACTTTACTTTAATTCATAGTTTGGATGGGTATGATGAGATTTCTTTGACTGCAGATACAAAAGTGGTGACCAATAAAGGAGAGTTTATTAAATCTCCCATAGAATTAGCAAATTTAAATGTCCGTCAAGAAGATTTACATGGGGGAGACACGGTGGATGCGGCAGCAGCTATATTTAAAAATATATTAGAGGGTAAAGGAACCAAATCGCAAAATGCGGTGGTATTAGCCAATGCTGCTATGGCATTAATGGTGACTGGTAAGTATCAACAATATCAGGATGCATTTGATGCTGCTTCTACAAGTTTGACATCAGGTGCAGCCAATACATGTTTACAAAAACTAATTAACCTGCAATGAGTAACAATATATTAAATACGATTATTCAACATAAACTAGTCGAAGTAGCAGCTAGAAAAAAAGAAGTTTCTTTTGCTCAATTGGAAGCTATGCCAAGGTTTGAACAGAAGCTAGTCTCTTTAAAAGCATCTATTCAACAAGTAGATAAAAAAGGGATCATTGCAGAATTCAAAAGACAATCTCCAAGTAAAGGAATCATCAATGCTCAAGCAGATGTAGAAACGGTCACTACTGCTTACGAACAATTTGGTGCCTCTGGAATTTCGGTATTAACTGATCAGTCTTTTTTTGGAGGAAGCTTAGCTGATTTAAGTATTGCTGTTGAAAGAACCATTCCAGTATTAAGAAAAGAATTTATGGTGGATGAGTTTCAAATAGTAGAGGCCAAAGCATATGGTGCATCTGCCATTTTATTGATCGCCGCTTGTTTAACAGCTGAGCAAACTAAAGTATTTGCTACGCAGGCAAAATCATTGGGATTAGAAGTTTTATTGGAATTGCATGACGCATCAGAATTGGATCATATTTGTGACGAAGTAGATCTAGTGGGTATTAATAATAGAAGCTTGAAATCTTTTGAGGTCAATATTGAGCATAGTCTTCAATTGAAAGATCGATTACCAAAAGAGAAGTTGAGTATTGCAGAAAGTGGTATTTATGATGTAGAGACATTTAGACTATTAAAAAAAGAAGGTTTCGATGGATTTTTAATGGGAGAATATTTTATGAAACAAGCCAATCCTGCAGCAGCTTTTGAGGCATTTACTCAATTGATTTAATAAAATAAATTGTATGCAAGTTAAAGTGTGTGGAATAACAGATATAAGTCAAGCTAAGGCATTAGATGCCTTGGGGGTGCACTTTATTGGGTTTATTTTTTATCCATCCTCTAAGCGGTATGTTTTAAACAATTTAAGTTTAACAGATCTTCAAGATTTTAAAACAACAAAAGCAAAAAAAGTAGGCGTGTTTGTGAACGAACCGTTGGAATCTTTGTTGAATATAGTGAAAGCAGCGGATTTGGATATGGTACAATTACATGGAGATGAAGATCTTGCATATTGTACAAAACTGAAGGGAATCGTATCGGTAGTAAAAGTATTTAGGGTGGGAGCACTCGTTCCTAACATGGATGGCTTTGATCAGGTTACGGATTATTTTTTATTTGATACAGATAGTCATTTGTATGGAGGTAGTGGCCAGCACTTTAATTGGGAGATCATTAAAAATCACTCAATGGCTAAGCCTTATTTTTTGAGTGGTGGAATTGGTCCAAACGATATTAAAGGTTTGGAAGTGATGCTAACTACCAAAGCAGGTAAACAATTATTGGCAGTGGATTTAAATAGCCAATTTGAAATAAGTCCAGGAAATAAAGATGTAGAAAAAATTAAAACATTTATAGATGCAATTATTCGATAAAACAGCAGAATACCAAGAACCTAATCAAGAAGGGTACTATGGTGAGTTTGGCGGCGCATATATTCCAGAAATGTTGTTTGGCAATGTGGAGGAATTAAAGAACCAATATTTGGATATCATGAATGATCCTGATTTTCAAATTGAATTTCATGCATTATTAAGGGATTATGTTGGAAGGCCTACACCTTTATTTTATGCAGAAAGATTGAGTAAAGAAATTGGAACTACAGTTTATTTGAAAAGAGAGGATCTATGTCATACTGGAGCGCATAAAATTAACAATACCATTGGACAAATTTTATTAGCACAGCGTTTAGGAAAGACAAAAATTATTGCGGAAACCGGAGCTGGTCAACATGGTGTTGCTACTGCAACAGTTTGTGCTTTAAAAGGCATGGAGTGTGTGGTGTATATGGGCGAAAAAGACATTGAACGCCAGGCGCCCAATGTGGCAAGAATGAAATTATTGGGTGCTAAAGTTGTTCCTGCAACAAGTGGAAGTAAAACATTGAAAGACGCTACCAATGAAGCCATTCGAGCATGGATCAATGAACCAGACACAACACATTATATTATTGGCAGTGTTGTAGGGCCACATCCTTATCCAGATATGGTTGCCAAATTTCAAAGTGTGATCAGCGATGAAATTAGAAAACAATTAAAAGAGAAGACAGGTGCTGAATTGCCTACCCATGTGGTGGCTTGTGTGGGTGGAGGCAGTAATGCCGCAGGTGCTTTTTATCATTTTTTAAATGAACCAACAGTGGATTTAGTTGCAGTGGAAGCTGCAGGTCATGGGGTTTATTCAGGCATGAGTGCTGCTACTACGCAACTAGGTACAACAGGTATTTTGCATGGAAGTAAAAGTATTTTAATGCAAACCAAGGATGGACAAGTAGTAGAACCACATAGTATTAGTGCTGGATTGGATTATCCAGGTATTGGTCCTTTACATGCTTATTTATTTAAAAGTGGGAGAGGAACTTTTACAAGTGCAACAGATGAGGAAGCATTAGAATGGGCATCTCATTTATCTAAAATTGAAGGAATCATTCCAGCATTAGAAACTGCACACGCATTTGCTATTTTACCAAAAATGAATTTTAAACCTACAGATATAGTAGTTGTTTGTTTGAGTGGAAGAGGAGATAAGGATTTGGCTACATATATGTCTAATATTAAAATGTAAAAAAGATGATGTCCAGATTGAAGCATTTATTTGATCAAAAAAGTACAAGGGTGCTGAATGTATATTGTACTGCAGGTTTCCCACAATTGAATAGTACTCTGGAAGTGATGGAATCTTTGCAAGCCAATGGTGCAGACATTATTGAATTGGGAATGCCTTATAGTGACCCATTAGCAGATGGTGAAGTGATTCAATCAAGTAGTTTGGTGGCTTTGGGTAATGGTATGACTATCGAATTATTATTTGAGCAATTAGCATCTATGAGAAAGTCTATTCATATTCCTGTTATTTTAATGGGGTATATGAATCCTATATTACAATATGGTTTTGAGCGTTTTTGTAAAGCTGCAAAGGAAGTTGGTGTGGATGGATTAATCTTGCCTGATTTACCTTTATTTGAATTTGAAACAATTTATGGCAGCGCTATTCAAGCAAATAGTTTAGATTTTATTTTTCTGGTAACTCCCGAAACTTCAGAAGAGCGTTTGAAAAAATTAGATAGTTTAAGTTCAGGTTTTTTATATGCAGTTAGTTCATCTGCTACAACAGGAAAGGATAAAGATTTTTCAAAAGTTGCCATGTATTTAAAGCGACTTAAAGCTTTTGGATTAAAAAATCCATTTTTAGTTGGATTTGGTATCAAAGACAAAGAAAGTTTTAATGCTGTGAATGAATACGCTAATGGTGCTATTATAGGGTCTGCATATATTAAAGCTCTATCGTCTGGATCTGATGTGAATGCTATTACCAAAACATTTTTGGAATCTATTTTAAAATAAACAATGAGTACAGTGATCATTCAATATAACGCAGGTAATATACAATCGGTCTTGTATGCCTTAGAGCGTTTGGGTGTTGCAGCATTGGTAACAGATGATCCAATTAAAATTAAGGCTGCTGATAGGGTTATTTTTCCTGGAGTAGGTGAGGCAAGCACAGCTATGCAGTATTTAAAAGAACGACAATTAGATATTTTAATTCAAAATTTAAAACAACCCGTATTAGGTATTTGTTTAGGGATGCAATTAATGTGTACTTATTCAGAAGAAAACAATACCAATTGTTTGGGCATATTTAATGAGCAAGTAAAACAATTTAGGCCAGAAAATAATTCAATAAAAGTGCCTCAGATGGGTTGGAATACCATTACTCATTTACAAACTCCTTTATTTAAGGGAGTAGAAGAAAATAGTTATGCTTATTTTGTACATGGCTACTATGCATCCATTGGGGAGCATACTATTGCGCAAACCAATTATATTCTGGATTATAGCTCGGCCTTACATAAAGATAATTTTTATGGAGTACAATTTCATCCGGAAAAATCAGCAAAGGCAGGAGAACAAATTATTCAAAACTTTTTATCCATATAGAGATGCAAATAATACCTGCTATAGATTTGATTGATGGTAAATGTGTAAGATTAACTGAGGGGGATTATGCCCAAAAGAAAATCTACAATGAAGATCCATTGGAAGTAGCCAAGGCATTTGAGGGCATTGGATTAATGCGTTTACACCTAGTGGATTTGGACGGTGCGAAAGCAGGTGAAGTGGTGAATTGGAAGGTTTTAGAAAAAATTGCCCATCAAACCCAATTAAAGATTGATTTCGGTGGGGGTATAAAAAAAGAAACCACATTGAAAACTGTTTTTGATACAGGAGCAAGCTATGCTACTATAGGAAGTTTGGCAGTAAACAATAGACTTGTATTTGAAGAATGGATTGAACGTTTTGGTGCAGATGCTTTTATGTTGGGAGCAGATGTTTTTGAAGAAAAAATTGCCATTGGTGGATGGATAGAAAAAACCAATATAGATGTATATGAATTTATTGAATCTTATATGAGTAAAGGGATTGCTCAAGTTTTTTGTACCGATATTCAAAAAGATGGAAAATTGGCTGGGCCTTCCATTGATTTGTATAAAAAAATCATGGACCAATTTCCAAAGCTACAATTAATAGCAAGTGGGGGCGTGAGTAATATGGAAGATTTACATACACTTCGAACTATTGGTTGCGCTGGAGCTATTGTGGGGAAAGCTATTTATGAAAACAGAATTACTTTAAAAGAATTAGCATCATTTTAGTACTATGTTAACTAAGAGAATCATACCTTGTTTAGATATTAAAGATGGCAGAACAGTTAAGGGGATCAACTTTGAGCAAATCAGAGATGCGGGTGATCCAGTGGAATTAGCTGCATTGTATGCACAGCAAGGAGCAGATGAATTGGTATTCTTAGATATTACCGCTACTGTTGAAAGAAGAAAGACATTAAGCGAATTGGTGAATAAAATTGCCCATAAAATCAATATACCATTTACAGTTGGTGGAGGGATACAAACACAAGAAGATGTTTCTAAACTTTTGCAAAATGGTGCTGACAAAATCTCCGTTAATTCAGCAGCATTTAAAAATCCTTCTATTATTCAAAGTTTTGCTACCAACTTCGGAAGTCAATGTGTGGTATTGGCAATTGATGCAAAATGTGAAGAGGATGGTAGATGGTATGTTTATTTAAATGGAGGAAGAATAAAAACGGATAAATTGGTGGAAGAGTGGGCTAAAGAAGCGGTGGACTTAGGTGTAGGAGAAATTTTACTTACTAGTATGAATCATGATGGGACCAAACAAGGCTTTGCTTTAGATATAACAGCAAAGTTATCTGAAACATTATCCGTACCCATAATTGCTTCAGGGGGTGGAGGCAATGCGCAACATTTTTATGATGTCTTTGCCAAAGGGAAAGCAGATGCAGCATTAGCAGCAAGTATCTTTCATTATAAGGAAGTAAGTATTCCAGAATTAAAAAATTATTTATATCAACAACAAATTCCAGTAAGACTTTAAAAATTATACAATCATTAATCCTTGATTCAAATGAATATTCAATTTTCAAAATACGCAGATGGCTTGGTGCCTGCCATTATACAAGACAATCAAACCGGTAAAGTATTGATGTTGGGGTTTATGAACCAAGAGGCAGTTGATGCAACTATGTCTCAACAAAAAGTCACTTTTTTTAGCCGCACTAAAAACAGATTATGGACCAAGGGAGAAGAAAGCGGACATTATTTAGCATTGGTCAATATGCAATTAGATTGCGATAACGATACTTTATTGATTAAGGCGATTCCAAATGGTCCGGTTTGTCATACAGGTTCAGATACATGCTGGGGGGAACTAAATTCAAATAGCACGGATTTTTTATCAAAATTAGAAGGGATAATTGCTAGTAGGAAAACAGCTGCACCTGAAAGTTCATATGTTGCATCGCTTTTCCAAAAGGGAATTAATAAGATCGCTCAAAAAGTGGGAGAGGAGGCAGTTGAAACTATAATTGAGGCAAAAGATAAGAATAATGATTTGTTTGTTGGAGAGGCAGCAGATTTATTGTTCCATTACCTCATCTTGCTTCAGGCAAAAGGGTTTACTTTATCCGATATTACTAAAGAATTGGAGAAAAGGCATAAAGCATAATTGCTTATATTTGAACATTCAATATAATAAAATGAAAAAAATACTATTCGGATTTTTAGCCATTGTAAGTTTTCAAAACATCATGGCACAGGGTTTGCAAATCAAAGGAAATCTTAAAAATATACCAGATAATACTACAGCAAGTTTAATGGATGGCATGGCCAATAAAGTGGTAGATTCTGCTAAAGTAGTAGGAGGTGTATTTGAGTTAAAAGCTACAGTAGATAATCCAGGCATTTTTGTATTATCTTTTAATGGTATCCCTGCAAAAATTCCCATGTTTGTAGGGAACGATCAGTTGAGCATTACAGGTGATGTACAAGATGCAAATAAATTGGAGTATAAAGGCTCTCCTACACAAGATTTATATATTGAATACATGAAAGTGCTTACACCTCAAATTGAAGGTTTGTTTGGCGCAAAAAATGTAGGAGCTACTGCTTCAGGTAATACAAAAGATTCTGCATTAAAGCAAGTAACTGTGAGAGAAACTAACATCTCCAATTCGTTGGCTGCATTAATGAAGGCCAATAGTCAATCGCCTGTATCAACTTTATTCTTATTGCAAGTAGCTAATTTTGTTCCTGCAGTTAAAGATAATATGGCAACTTACTATGATGTATTAAGTGGCGCTGCTAAAACTGGTCCATTTGCGGATTATATCTCCAAAACAATTTCTACAGCGAGTATTGGTAATATTGGAACGGTATTACCAGATTTTAAGCAAAATGATGTCAATGGAAAATCTGTAAGTTTAGCATCATTTAGAGGCAAATATGTATTGATTGATTTCTGGGCAAGTTGGTGTGGACCGTGTAGAGCAGAAAATCCGAATGTGGTAAAAACCTACAACGCGTTTAAAAATAAAAACTTCACTGTTCTAGGAGTTTCTTTGGATCAAGATAAGGCAAGATGGTTAGAAGCTATTAAGAAAGATGGCTTAACATGGACACATGTAAGTGATTTAAAATATTGGAACAATGCAGTGGCTGTTCAATTTGGTATTCAAAGTATTCCTGCAAGTTTCTTGATTGATCCTAATGGGGTAGTGATTGGAAGAGATTTAAGAGGGGAAGATTTAACCAGAGTTTTATCAGAGAAGATTAAATAAGCTTTTACGCATACACATAAAAAAGCCCTGGTTATTTCAGGGCTTTTTTGTATTCAGTCTCATCAAAACCGAGTACAATGATTTTACCATTTTCTTCAATCAAAGGTCTTTTAATGATGGAAGTTTTTTCTATCATCAAAGCAATGGCAGCTTTTTGAGTAGTGATGCTTTCTTGTATTTCTTTGGGCAATTGTCTCCAAGTAGCTCCTTTTTTATTGATCAATGTTTCCCAGCCAATCTGCTTGGACCAATGGGTCAATTGAGTTGCTGTAATTCCTTTTTTCTTGTAATCATGAAATTCTACAGCCACTTTATTTTTCTTTAACCAATCCAAGGCTTTCTTAACGGTATTGCAATTAGGTATTGCATAAACTGTTTTCATATGGTTATTTTAAATATTTTTTTCCTAACCAGCTATCTTGGATGGGTTGCATCCAATCAGTTTCCATAGCCGATTTATTATTGACTAAATTATTAAAGTATAAAGTTGTAGGGGATAGCATACCATTTTCTAAAGCGTATCCAACTTGTGCTAATGGTATTGTTTGTACTTTATCTTTTACCCAAAATGCTAATAATTCTCTATTAAACATTTGAACACCTGTCATTTTCTCAATTTCTTTAATCACTCTTACAGAGCTATCGGTACTGCATCCACTAACAGTCGTAACAGCTTCATCTGCCATCATAACAATAAACTGTCCGTATAAGGCAGTAGCAAAACCTTTTACATCTGTGCCATGACTTTTCCAGTTATCTACAAAAGCTTCCAATACAGGTTCTATTGCAAAAAGCTCTCCCATAGTGAAAGTTCTATTGGATTGGTACACCCATAGTTTGGATTGTGGATGAAAATCTTCTGGTAGTACAGTTGCTAAGTCAACAATCATCTTCTATTCAATTTTTTAGTAATCATCTTTAAATTAAATGCTCATTACTTAATGGCTTGTGCAACAATTTCAGCAATATCGAGTACATCCATTTTTATTTCTTCATTTCTATTTTTAATACCATCTGTCATCATTGTATTACAAAACGGACAAGCGCTTGCCACCATAGAAGCCTTTGTTTCAATTGCTTCATCTGCTCTTTCAGTATTAATTCTTTTATCTCCTTTTTCTTCTTCCTTAAACATTTGTGCACCACCTGCGCCGCAACAAAGCCCTTTTGATTTACAACGCTTCA
>JACCDU010492021.1_pt1 | contig 18730 bp, 18 predicted proteins | sample 7446081 | NCBI WGS metagenome assembly JACCDU01 (sample SAMN15323447, study PRJNA562643) | freshwater metagenome | isolation source: river surface water | place: USA:Blue River Watershed | collected 2017-08-17
AAGGCGTCGCCCACGCTTTGCAGCATCTCGAAACTGCGCACCATGCCCAGTTCGGAAAAATCGTCGAAAAACACGCCGCCCACACCGCGCTGTTCGCCCCGGTGCTTGTTGCAGAAGTACTGGTCGCACCAGGTCTTGAAGCGCGGGTACAGGGCCACACCAAACGGATCGAGTGCGTCCTTGCAGGTCTGGTGGAAGTGCACCGCGTCCTCGTCGTGGCCGTAATACGGGGTGAGGTCCATGCCGCCGCCAAACCAGGCCACCGGGTCCTTGCCGGCGGGCTTCGCCGCGATCATGCGCACGTTCATGTGCACCGTGGGCACATGCGGGTTGCGCGGATGGAACACCAGCGACACGCCCATGGCCTCGAACGGCGCACCGGCCAACTCCGGGCGGTGTTGCGTGGCCGAAGGTGGCAGCTGCGGGCCGGTGACATGCGAAAAGCCGCAGCCGGCGCGCTCGAACACCGGGCCGCCTTCCATGATCTTGGTGATGCCCTGGCCTTGCAGCTTCTCGCCGGCGGGCTTTTCCCAGGCATCGGTCACAAAGGGCGTGGGGTCGAAGGTGTTCAGGGCCTCGGTGATGCGGGTCTGCAGGCCCACCAGGTAAGCCCGCACCTGCGCCAGGTCGATCGTGTCGCTCATTTCTTTTCCTTGGAGGGGTGCCACGGCAGGATGGTGCTGGCCTGCTCGGGTCGGCAGCCACGCACCCCTTCGTAGCAGGCCGCGAGGTGTGCGTAGTCCTGGGCTTCGTTGCCGGTCAGCGTCATGAAGTCCACCAGCGACACCACACGGCGCCCCCAGTCGAACTTGACGATGGCCACCGGCACCTGTGCGCCCAGCGCCACCTGGTAAAAGCCGCTGCGCCAGCCAGGGGTGTGGCTGCGTGTGCCCTCTGGCGCCAGGCCCAGCCACAGCAGACGGCCTTCGCGCTTGCAGCGCTCAAACGTGTCCACCATCTGGCCCACGGCACCATGTGCAGCGCGGCGGTCAATCGGCAAGCCCCCTACCCAGCGCAGCCAGCGGCCGAACAGCGGCACCTTGAACAAACCGTCCTTGGCCCAGAAGTGCGCCGGGATACCCAACGCCCACTTGGCCAGGATGCCAACCGGGAAATCCCAGTTGCTGGTGTGCGGGTACACCACAGCCACCCCCTGCAAGGCGGGAAAGCCGTGGAACTCCAGGCGCCAGCCCCACAGCCGCAGCAGCCAGCGCGCCAGCGCCGAGCCCTGAAATTGCACGGGATGCTGCACGGGAAATTGGGAGGTTGCCATTCAGTGCTTGATGGCGCGGTAGCCAATGTCGCGGCGGTACTGCATGCCATCGAACTGCACGCCCTGCGTGACCTCGTAGGCCTTTTGCTGGGCCTGCTTGACCGAGTCGGCCAGCACGGTCACACACAACACGCGCCCGCCCGAGGTCAGGATCTGCCCGTCCTTCTCGGTGGTGCCGGCATGGAACACCATGGCGTCCAGGCTGTCGGCCGGCAGGCCGGTGATGGCATCGCCCTTGCGCGGGTTCAGGGGGTAGCCGGCAGCGGCCAGCACCACGCCCAGGGCCACGCGGCGGTCCCACTCCAGCTCGACCTTGTCCAAGCCTTCGCTGGTGGCGGCCAGCATGACCTCAAACAGATCCGACTTGAGCCGCATCATGATGGGCTGGGTCTCGGGGTCGCCCATGCGGCAGTTGAACTCGAGCGTCTTGGGCTTGCCCTGTGTGTCGATCATCAAGCCGGCGTACAAGAAACCGGTGAAGGGAATGCCGTCTTTTTCCATGCCGCGGATGGTGGGCAAGATCACCTCGCGCATGGCGCGGGCATGCACATCGGCGGTCACCACGGGCGCGGGTGAGTACGCACCCATACCGCCGGTGTTGGGGCCGGCATCGCCGTCCAGCAAGCGCTTGTGGTCCTGGCTGGTGGCCAGGGCCGTGACGTTCTTGCCATCGCACAGCACGATGAAACTGGCCTCTTCGCCCTGCAAGAACTCCTCGATCACCACGCGTGCACCCCCCTCGTTGTGGGTCACGCCCAGGGTGTTGTCCACCAGCATGAAATCGATCGCCTCGTGCGCCTCGGCCAGCGTCATGGCCACGACCACGCCCTTGCCTGCGGCCAGGCCGTCGGCCTTGACCACGATGGGCGCGCCCTTGCGCGCCACGTAGGCGTGGGCCGCTGCCGGGTCGCTGAAGGTTTCGAACTCGGCCGTGGGAATCTGGTGGCGCTGCATGAAGGCTTTGGAAAAAGCCTTGGAGCTTTCCAGCTGCGCCGCCGCCCGTGTCGGGCCAAAAATGCGCAGGCCGTGGGCGCGGAACTCGTCCACCACCCCTGCCGCCAAGGGCGCCTCGGGGCCGACCACCGTCAGGCCAATCTGCTGGGCCTGCGCCCATTCGCGCAGCTGCACCACATCGCTGATGGGCACATTCACCAGGGATTTGTCACGCGCCGTGCCGCCATTGCCAGGGGCCACATAGACCTGCTGCACTTTGGGCGATTGCGCCAATTTCCACGCCAGCGCGTGTTCGCGGCCACCGCCGCCCACCACCAATACTTTCATGCTTGTGATCCTCAGGCGTCGATTTCGGCGTTGTGGAAGACGTTTTGCACATCGTCCAGGTCTTCCAGCACATCCAGCAGCTTTTGCATCTTGGCCGCATCGTCACCGCTCAGGGCAATGGTGTTTTCCGGGCGCATGGTGACCTCGGCCACTTCGGGCACGAGGCCTGCCGCCTCCAGCGCGTTCTTGACGGCTTCAAAGTCGCCGGGTGACGTCAACACCTCGATCGCGCCGTCGTCGTCAGAGACCACGTCCTCGGCGCCAGCTTCGAGCGCCACTTCCATCACTTTGTCTTCGCTGGTGCCGGGCGCAAAAATCAGCTGACCGCAATGCTTGAACTGGAACGCCACCGAACCCTCGGTGCCCATGTTGCCGCCGTATTTGCTGAAGGCATGGCGCACATCGGCCACCGTGCGCACGCGGTTGTCGGTCATGGTGTCCACGATGATGGCCGCACCGCCGATGCCGTAGCCCTCGTAACGGATTTCCTCGTAGTTCACACCTTCCAGGTTGCCGGTGGCCTTGTCGATGTTGCGTTTGATGTTGTCGGCCGGCATGTTGGCGGCCTTGGCCTTGTCCACCGCCAGGCGCAAACGCGGGTTGGCCGTCAGGTCACCCCCACCGGTACGGGCGGCCACCATGATCTCGCGGATGATGCGGGTCCAGATGCGGCCCCGCTTGTCGTCCTGGCGTCCCTTGCGGTGCTGAATGTTTGCCCATTTGCTGTGGCCGGCCATCGAGAATTCCTTGTGTTGATGTAATCTGCCGTGGGATTTTACTTTTCGAACCCAGGGAGCCTTAAAACATGACCGAACCGATCCTGATCGCCCAGAACGCCCACGCCCAGTGCCAACTGCTGCCCGGCCTGGCCAACCGCCATGGCCTGATCACCGGCGCCACCGGTACCGGCAAGACCGTCAGCCTGCAAAACCTGGCCGAGAACTTCTCGCGCATCGGGGTGCCGGTGTTCATGGCCGACGTCAAGGGCGATCTGACCGGCATCAGCCAGCAAGGCAAGGTCAGCGACAAGCTGGCCAGGGTGCTGGCCGAACGCGGCCTGTCCGCACCCGAGCCGCTGGCCTGCCCCACCCAGTTGTGGGACGTGTTTGGCGAACAAGGCCACCCGGTGCGCGCCACCGTCAGCGACATGGGCCCTTTGCTGCTGGCCCGCATGCTGGGCCTGAACGAAACCCAGGCCGGTGTGCTGGCCCTGGTGTTTCGCATCGCCGACGACAACCACCTCTTGCTGCTAGACATGAAAGACCTGCGCGCCATGCTGCAGCACGTGGGCGACAACGCGCGCCAGTTCACCACCGCGTACGGCAACATCAGCGCCGCCAGCATCGGCGCCATCCAGCGCGGTCTGCTGCAGATCGAGCAGCAAGGGGGTGACAAGTTCTTTGGCGAGCCTATGCTCAACATCCAGGACTTCATGCAAACCGATGACCGGGGCATGGGGCTGGTCAATATCCTGGCCGCCGACAAGCTGCTGAACGCACCACGCCTGTACGGCACCTTTTTGCTGTGGATGCTGTCCGAGTTGTTCGAGCAACTGCCCGAGATCGGTGACCCTGAAAAACCCAAGCTGGTGTTCTTCTTTGACGAGGCACACCTGCTGTTTAAGGATGCGCCCACTGCCCTGGTCGAGCGCATCGAGCTGGTCGTGCGGCTGGTGCGCTCCAAAGGGGTGGGCGTGTATTTCGTCACACAAAACCCGCTGGACATCCCGGACAGCGTGCTCGGCCAACTGGGCAACCGCGTGCAGCATGCGCTGCGCGCCTTCACCCCGCGCGACCAAAAAGCCGTGCAAGCCACGGCACAGACCATGCGCCCCAAAGCAGGGCTGGACATCGAAGCGGCCATCACCGAGCTGGGGGTGGGCGAAGCGCTGGTGAGCTTTCTGGACGCCAAGGGCCGCCCCTGCGAGACCGAGCGCGTGTTCGTGCTGCCGCCTGGCAGCCAGATCGGCCCGATCTTGCCCGAGCAGCGCCAGGCGCTGATCCAGAACTCCTTGGTTGCCGGCGTCTACGAGAAAACCGTGGACCGCGAGTCGGCTTACGAGGCCCTCAAGGCCAACATCACCGCACACGCCGATGGCACGGCACCCACCGTGGGCGGTGAGGCTGGCGCCCAGGGCGGCGGCATGATGGGCACGGTGTCAGACCTGCTGTTCGGCGGCACCGGTCCACGCGGCGGCCAGCGCGATGGGATTGCGCAGATGGTCGTCAAAAGCGCCGTGCGCACCGCCGGCTCGGCCATTGGTCGCGAGATCGTGCGCGGGGTGCTGGGCAGCTTGCTGGGGGGCAGCAAGCGCCGCAGATAAAGTGGCCGCTGCGTCGCCCGACTGCCGCGACGGGGCCTACACCGTGAAGGCCAGCGCCGACACATCGTCGCGGCGCTTTTCCTGGCCGCGCCACTGGTCCACGGTGTGTTTGGTCTCGCGCATCAGGCCTTCGGCGCCCAGATGGCGGTAACGCTCCAGGTGCTCGATCAGGCGTTTGGGGCCAAAAGCGCGGCTGTTGTCTCCCCCCGGCTGGTCCAGCACGCCGTCCGAGGCCATGAAAAACGTGCCACACTGGTCCAGCTGTATCTCGAACTCCTCCAAGGCGGCATAGGCCGCTTTGCCCGGGTAACCCAGCGCCTGGCGTTCACCGGGCAGGCGCATCACGGGGTCGGCAGACTTGGGGATCACAAAACCATTGGTCCGGGCACCGGAAAACACGATGGTGCCCTTGGCCGGGTCGATCTTGCACAGGCCGGCGTCAAAGCCGTCGTTGGACTGACAGTCGTCCAGGTCCTGTTTGAGCGAGCTGCGCACCAGGTTGCCCAGGCGGGCCAGCGCCTCGCCAGGCTGGATGGCTGGGGACTCCGCGTAGATCCGGTTGAGCGAGGTGACCACCAGCATCGACATCAGCGAGCCTGGCACACCATGGCCGGTGCAGTCGATCAGCGCCAGCGTGAAACTGCCTTCGTGGTCTTCGGCGCTGCGCCAGTACACGTCGCCGCCCACCACGTCACGCGGCTCCCACAGCACCCCCACCGACTGCAGACCGCTGTGCAGCAGCGACATGCTGGGCAGGAGCGAGCCCTGGATACGGCCAGCGTAGTTCACGCTGTCCATCATTTCGTTGTTGAGTTCGGCCAGGGCTTCGGCGCGCGCGTGGTTGGCCTCGACCAGGTAGTTGAGCATGTCGGTGTTGTGACCGACTCCAAGGTATTGGCCGTCTTCGGTGATCAAAAAACCGCCGCTGCTCAGAGACAGGCCCAGCGCCAGGATCTGCTCGGATGCGGCGTCGATGCTGGTGTCGGCATCGAACACCGGAAAGCTCTCTTGCAGCAGCATCTTGGCCGCACGGTTTTCGTACACCGAAAAATGCAAAGGGTTGGACACCACCGACAACGCCGACTGGCGGTCGATCAGGCCGATCGGCTGGTTGTTCACGTCGAACACCGGCACCACCATCACCTCTTCGTCCTTGCGCAGGGCAGAGATCAGGGCGCCGCACTTTTCGGTTTCGGCAACGCTCCACTGGTGGCGGAGGATGGAACGGACTTTCTTTTCAATCATGGCTTTCGTTTCCTTCGAGCGTGTTGGCAATGCTGCGCAAACGGGCCACCAGGCTCAGGCGCTCGGGCAGGCTCAGGTTGGCGGGTTTGATGGTCATGCGTTCCTTGCCAGGCAGCTGCACTTGCAGGTCTTGCCAGCGCTGGCCGTCGCCCGCATGCACCTGGGTGATGGCGTAGGTGCGCACCGGCAAAGGAATACCCTTGAGGGCCACCGGCTCGCGCTCGACAACCTCAACATATTTCTTCACCAGCGCATAGGTTTCATGCGAAATTAGGATGCCACCCGCCTCGCACTGGCTTTCAATGCGGGCGGCAAGGTTCACCTCGCCGCCCAGGATGGTGTAGGCCATGCGGGTGTGGCTGCCGAAGTTGCCCACATTGCAGTAGCCGGTGTTGATGCCGATGCGGGTGACAAACGGATGCTGCAGGCCCTCGGTTTCCCACTGCAGGTGCAGCTGCGACAGGCGTTGCTGCATTTCAAAAGCCATGCGCACGCAGGCCAAGGCGTCTTGCTCCGGACCGCGCGATTCGGGGTCGCCAAAGAACACCATCATGGCGTCGCCGATGAACTTGTCGACGGTGCCGCCGTGGCGGGCGGCAATGTCTGACATTTCAGAGAAATACGCGTTGATGTAGTGCGCCAACACCTCGGGCTGCACCACCGACGAGATGCGGGTGAAGCCCTGGATGTCAGAGAAAAAAACCGTCAGCAGCTTGCGCTGGGTCTTGATCTCGGTCGGCTCAGCGCTGTTGAAGATCGACTCGTAAATCTGCTTCGGTAGGTAACGCGACAGCTGCTGCGCCAAGCCTTCGAGTTTTTGCTTTTCGCCCGCCAGCTCCTGCGACAGGTTGTGTAGCCGAGCCTCGTTCTTGTCGCTGATGCGGATCAGGCGCGCCAGGTTTTTGTGCAAGCGCCCGTACTCACCGGTCAGGCGGCGAAACTCGTCCGCACTGACCGTGGTCGGGTCACCGACCAGCAAGCGCTCGCAGTCTTGCAGAATCTCCAGCTCTTTGCTCAAGTGTGGCTCCGGTGCAGCGTCTGGCAAGGCGACCGGCTCAGAAGGTCACCATGGAAAAGCTGGCCACCTGCAACTCTTCGGAAAATTCCTCCCCCAACTCCTGCATGTTGTCGTCGTCTTCGGCGTGGTGCCACTCCACGCTGATGGCATGGCCGGCCGAAGCGGCGTCTTCGATGGCCACGAACAGGTCCATCAGCACCTTGGCCGAGGAGCTGTTGAAGTATTTCAGGCGGAACACGAACTTGCTGACAGGCATCGTGCTCTGGTCCAAGTAGGCATACACGTTGGCCAGGGGCGCATCGTAGAACTTGCGCGTGTCCTCAGGGTAGGACTCCCCTTCCAGCAGAAAAAGACCTTCGCTCGGCTTGAAGGAAAGCAAAGGGGTGCGTGCAGTGGCTTGAATGTCAATGGTGTCCATGTTGGTCCGCAATCAGAAATAGGCTTCCAGGCAGAAAAAGGTGAATTGGCCGTCGGGCATGGGAACCATGTCGTATTGCCAGTTGCCATTGGCTTCGCGGGCAATCGAGATGAAGCCCACACCCGCCCCTTTGGAGCCTTCGGGCGGGCCTTGTTTGAGGTGCTCACGCATCAAGTGGGTCAGCTCTTTGCGGGTCAGGCCGCGGATCGACTCCAGCGATTGAGAGATGCGGGGCACGTTCTCGGTCTTGATCAGGTTGGCACAGGTCACAAAGCGTGTGCCGTCAGCTTTTTCGCCTATGGCCACCGTGCCGTAGCGCAGCTCCCCTTCGTCCAGCGGGATGTCGGCTTCGCGCCCCTCGGCGCGGGCGGCCGCCAACTCCTGTTGCATGCGCTCTTCAGGACCGATTTTTTCTTCGGAATAACGGATGACGTTTTGCACCTGCTCCACAAAAGCGGAGAAGATGCCGCGCGACACCTTCTGGTCGGTGTGCTCGATGGCCATCTTGCTTTGCAGCGCGTTGCCAATGCCCGTCAGGATGTTTTCGTTGAGGTAGCCGCTGTAGGAAAACACGATCCCACGCGACTGCAAGTGTTGGCGCAGTGCGAGGAAGGCCGCACCGTCAAATTTCTCTGTCACCGTATTCATGGATGGAAAGGTTTTGTGAGGGAACAGGCCCCCACGTTACCGATCCAATATGGCAATTTCGGGATAAAAAAATGACAAATTGACGATTGATTTTAGATTTTTGACAAATTCAAAATCAACGTCGGCACGACAGTCACTGCCGGACATCGGCCCGGTGCGCGCTCACATCAGCTCACAGCGCCCGTGTCGAACAAGGCCTGCGCTTGTGCTTCGGTGCGCCCCAACTCGGCCAATATGGCCCGGCTGTGCTCACCCAGGTGCGGCGCCAAGCGGTTCGGGTCGGCGGGTTGCTGGTCAAACCGCGCCGCAGCCCGTGGCGCACGCACACGGCCCAGTGCGGGATAAAAGGACTCCATCAGGCTCTCGTTGTGCTGGATTTGCGGATCGTCGGCCAGGTCGGTCTTGAAGTTGACATGGCCCACAGGCACCCCTTCGGCCGCCAGCCGAGCCACAAAGGGGCGCACCGATTGTTCCGCGGCAATCGGCTCCAGCACGGCACGCCAGGCATCGTGGTGGTCCCGGCGCAGCATCATGTTGGCAAAGCGTGGGTCTTGCAGCAGTTCGGGTTTGCCAAAGACACGGCAAATTCCAGCAAACTCCTCGTTTTGCGGGGCGATCATGGCGAACCAGCCATCCTTGCAGCGCCACAGTTTTTGCCGGGCGCCAAACTCCGGCACAGGCGCCGGTGGGTTGTCGAGCAGACTGTGGTTGTAAAGCGCCTCAGGCCAGAGGAAGGACAAGGCCGCATCGAGCATCGACAGCTCGATTCGACAACCCTCCCCGCTGGTGTGGCGCCCCTGCAGCGCCGCCGTGATGGCCTGGGCCGCCGTGAGGGCAGTGATCTTGTCGCACATCAGGGTTTGCAGGAGCCGGGGTTCCTGGGTCTCTGGATCGGGGTGGGCATCGGCAAAGCCGGACACGGCCTGAATGACCGGGTCGTACACACGGTAAGCCGCGTAGGGCCCGGTTTGTCCAAAACCACTGATCGACAGGTAAATCAGGCGCGGATGCCAGGCCTTGACCTGCTCATAGGCAAAGCCCAGACGCGCCATGGCCCCTGGGCGAAAGTTCTCGACCAGCACGTCGGCCTGTTCGATGAGTTCGCGCAACAGTTCGCGTGCCGAGGCTTGTTTGAGGTCCAGCACGATGGCGCGCTTGCCCCGGTTGATGGTGGCAAACAAAGACGTCATGTCCCCCTGGATCGGGCCGACCCGCCGCGTCAGGTCTCCGGCCTGGGTTTCCACCTTGATGACGTCCGCCCCCTGGTCGGCCAGGATGCCGGTGGCCATGGGCCCCGAGACGACCGCCGACAAATCCAGGATGCGCACACCGGCCAGGGGAGCTTTCATGGGGAGCCTTTCATTCGCAATGGTTGGGGCAGCGAGCGGCACAAACGGCTCGCCGGGGTGTCTGCACCCGCGACTCAGTTGTCGAGCTTGATCTTGGCTGCCTGTATGGCACGGTCCATGGTTTCGGCCAGCGCCTTCATCTCTGCGCCCAATTCTTCGGGGCTGCTGCCCACGGCCTCCAGCCCCAGTTCGCGCCAGCGACCGCTGAGGTCGCTGCTTTTGACCGCACGGGCAATGCCCCCGGACAGCTTGGCCAAAATGTCTTTGGGGGTGCCTGCGGGAGCCAACACCAGGAAAAAACCTACGGGCTCAAAGCCTTTGAGCCCCAGTTCGGCAAAGGTCGGCACCTGGGGCAATGAGGGGGTGCGTTGCGTGCCCGTCATGCCCAGAACCTTGACTTTGCCCGCCTGCGACAGCGGCGCCAGCGAAGCCGCATCCAGCCACGCGGCACTGATCTGTCCGCCAAGCAAGTCCTGCGTGAGCGGTGCAGCGCCTTTGTAGGCGGCGTGCACCAGGTCGATCTTGGCGGCCAGGTTGAGCGACTCACCAAAAATATGGGCCGTCGTCCCTTGTCCGAACGAGCCATAGCTGAGCTTGCCAGGGTTCTTGCGGGCATGGGCAATGAACTCCTCCAGGTTGTTGGCCGGGAAGTTCGCCGGCACGGCCAGCCCGATGGTCGAGCGCGTGAGCATGGACACCGGCTCGAACTCGGTGTCGATGTCAAACGGCAGTTTGCTGTAGAGCGATTTGGCGTAGATCGCATTGGAGATGGTCAAGACCACGGTGTAGCCATCGCCAGGCGACTTGGCCACCGAAGACAGGCCCAACCAGCCCCCGGCACCAGGACGGTTTTCGACAATCACTGGCTGGCCCCAAGACTCGGTGAGTTTTTGGCCGATGCTGCGTGCCATCACATCGGTCGTTCCCCCCGGCGTGTAGGGCACGACGATGCGCAAGGTCCGGTTCGGAAAGCTGGCCGCGGTCTGGGCCTGGGCCCCCCCGCACAGCAAGGTGGCGAAAGCCAAACTGGCCCAAAGCCAGCGTTGGAGCGATGTGCGCATGTCTTGTCTCCTGGGGTGGTTTGCTGCCATGTTCCGGGCTACCCCGGCTGGCGGCAATGACCATTAGGGTCAAAGACATTGGCAAAAACGTTCAGGCGCTAACATGCACCTGTTTGTGGCGCCCCCCTGCTGGCGGCGGGGTTTCAGGCGGACCGGCAAAACATTGGGCGTTCAGCATCCAGCGCATGGCCACATCGCCCTGCGCTTGCACATCGGTGTCGAGCAGGTGGCGGGTTTGGGTCACGATCTGCGCAAAACCCAGGGCTGAGCCTCGGACATGCCCAGCCTCCCCGGGCTCACCAAACGACCAGGCTTCGCCGTCCGGGCCCGTCAACTCAATGTGCGGCATCGCCTCGGGCACATCCCAGCCCCGCACCTTGTGGCTCCAGCCAAAAGTGTTCACTCCCAGCACCACGATGTTGCGCAAGCGCGCCGACTCTGCCCTCACCTGCCCGCACTGGTCAAAAATCGCCTGGCCATGGGCCCAGGTTTCCATCTGACGCGCCGTGATGGACGAACGCACCGACATGGGGGGCCCTGCCCAATCCACCCGCTGCTGAGGGTCCAGGCTGTGCCAACGCGCGGCCATGTCCAGTGCAAAGTCTCGCCACAGGTTCAGCAAGGCGGGCCCGCTGGCGCTGATCTGTGCACCCTCGGCCACCCGCATGCTGTCACCGCGCGCGGCACCTGCCCTCATCACGGCCAAACGCTCCTGCAGGGCCTGCGGTGCATGGACCGACCAATCGGCTGCTTCGTTCCAGAAATGCAGGTGGCGAACAATGTCGTTGGGGGTCCATTGCTTGAACTGCGTGGCTTGCTGCCACTGCGCTTCAGGCAGGCTGTCCAGCAATTGGGCCAGGACCCGAACTTCTTGTGCGAAATCAAGCGCTTGGGGCAGCATGGGGTCTCCTGTGTCTGGGCGGCGGGGGAATCGGCCTCCGCCAAAAACAACGCCGGGGCGAACCCGGCGTTGTCTCGGTGGCAGCCGCTCAATCGGCGGTGGCTTCTTCTTCTGGCTCGGCCGGTTCGGCTTTGGCTGAACGGCTTTCCTTCTTGGGCAGCGCCGCAATGTCCAGCAGCACTTCGTCCTTGTCGTCCAGATCCACCGTGAGGCGACCGCCGTCGGTCAGGCGACCAAACAGCAATTCGTCGGCCAAGGCCTTGCGGACCATGTCCTGGATCAAGCGCTGCATCGGGCGGGCGCCCATGAGCGGATCGAAGCCCTTCTTGGCCAGGTGCTTGCGCAGCTTGTCGGTGAAGGTGACTTCCACCTTTTTCTCGCCCAGCTGCTGCTCCAGCTGGAGCAGGAACTTGTCGACGACACGCAGGATGATCTGCTCGTCCAGCGGCTTGAAGCTGACGATGGCATCCAGGCGGTTGCGGAACTCGGGCGTGAACAGGCGCTTGATGTCGCCCATCTCGTCACCGGCCTGACGCGGGTTGGTGAAACCGATGGTGGCCTTGTTCATGGTCTCGGCCCCTGCGTTGGTCGTCATGACGATGATGACGTTGCGGAAGTCGGCCTTGCGCCCGTTGTTGTCGGTCAGCGTGCCATGGTCCATGACCTGCAGCAGCACGTTGAAGATGTCCGGGTGGGCTTTCTCGATCTCGTCGAGCAAGAGCACCGCGTGCGGCTTCTTGGTGATGGCTTCGGTCAGCAAGCCACCCTGGTCAAAGCCCACGTAGCCCGGAGGCGCACCGATCAGGCGGCTCACCGCGTGGCGCTCCATGTACTCCGACATGTCAAAGCGGATCAGGTCGATGCCCATGATGTAGGCCAGCTGCTTGGCAGCCTCCGTCTTGCCCACGCCCGTGGGACCGGAGAACAGGAAAGAGCCGATCGGCTTGTCTTGCTTGCCCAGGCCAGAGCGGGCCATCTTCACGGCCGAGGCCAGCACTTCCAGGGCCTTGTCCTGACCGAACACCACGGCCTTGAGGTCGCGTTCGATGTTTTGCAGCTTGCTGCGGTCATCGTTGGACACATTGGCCGGCGGAATGCGGGCGATCTTGGCCACAATGTCCTCGATCTCTGCCTTGCCGATGGTTTTCTTGCGCTTGGATGGCGTGAGGATGCGCTGGGCCGCACCGGCCTCGTCGATCACGTCGATGGCCTTGTCGGGCAAGTGGCGGTCGTTGATGTACTTGGCCGACAACTCGGCGGCAGCTTGCAGCGCGGCATTGGCGTACTTGACGCTGTGGTGCTCCTCGAAACGGCTCTTGAGGCCCTTGAGGATGTCCACTGTTTCGGCCACCGTGGGCTCGACCACATCCACTTTCTGGAAGCGGCGGCTGAGCGCAGCGTCTTTCTCAAAGATGCCACGGTACTCGGTGAACGTGGTGGCACCGATGCACTTGAGCTGGCCACTCGACAGCGCCGGCTTGAGCAGGTTGGATGCATCGAGTGTGCCGCCCGACGCTGCGCCCGCCCCGATCAGGGTGTGGATCTCGTCGATGAACAAGATGGCGTTGGGTTTGTCCTTGAGCGCCTTGAGCACACCCTTGAGGCGCTGCTCGAAATCGCCACGGTACTTGGTGCCGGCCAGCAAAGCCCCCATGTCCAGCGAATAGACATTGGCCTCGGTCAGGATCTCAGGCACGCTGCCCTGGGTGATGCGCCAGGCCAGACCTTCGGCAATGGCCGTCTTGCCCACACCGGCTTCGCCCACCAGCAGCGGGTTGTTCTTGCGGCGGCGGCACAGGATCTGGATGGTGCGCTCGACCTCGTACTCGCGCCCGATCAGCGGGTCGATCTTGCCGTCCTTGGCCGCCTGGTTCAGGTTCTGGGTGTACTGCTCCAGCGGCGAGGCCTTTTCATTGCGCTCGCTGCTGCCGCCCCCCTCCTCGCTTTCGCTGCTGGAGGGCGCTTCGGACGACTTGGCAGCCTCGGGTGGATCGCTCTTGCGGATGCCATGGGCGATGAAATTGACGACATCGAGGCGGGTGATGCCCTGCTGGTGCAGGTAGTACACGGCGTGCGAGTCTTTTTCACCAAAGATGGCCACCAGCACATTGGCGCCGGTCACTTCCTTCTTGCCGTTGCCGGTGGACTGCACATGCATGATGGCGCGTTGGATCACACGCTGGAAACCGAGCGTGGGCTGCGTGTCCACCTCTTCGGTGCCACCGACCTGCGGGGTGTTGTCCTTGATGAAGTTGGTCAGCGACTGACGCAGATCGTCGATGTTGGCCGAGCAGGCACGCAGCACCTCGGCGGCGCTGGGGTTGTCCAGCAGCGCCAGCAGCAGATGCTCCACGGTGATGAACTCGTGGCGCTGTTGGCGAGCCTCGACAAAGGCCATGTGCAGGCTGACTTCCAGTTCTTGGGCAATCATGTGAATTCCTTTTGCCTAGCTGTGATTGAAACTGATGTTGTATGTGGCGGCGGCGGCCGGTTATTCAATGGGCTCGGCCACACATTGCAATGGGTGGCCGTTCTGGCGTGCCGCGTCAAGCACTTGCTCGACCTTGGTGTACGCCACATCCTTGGTGAAAACGCCGCACACGCCTTTGCCATCCAAATGGATCTTGAGCATGATCTGGGTCGCCGATTCGCGGTCCTTGTTGAAGAACTCCTGGATCACGACCACCACGAACTCCATCGGGGTGTAGTCGTCATTGAGCATGACGACCTGGTACATCTGCGGCGGCTGCACACGCTGGGCACGCCGTTCGAGCACCACGGCATCGCCACCGTCTGTCGTTTTTGTCAAATCCGGCGGCAGCGTTGGGGGTACTGATTTCTTCGTTGCCATGGATTCATTCTATCGGTGGTTTTGGTGGCTCCCCCGAGCCCGCCGCAAGCCCCTGCACAGCACAAGGCATGGGGGAAATCCTGACATTGACAAATTTGACAGCCCCGCCACACACTGGTGCGCAAACGACAAGACGGAGACAACCATGCCCAGCGGTACGGTCAAATGGTTCAATGACGCCAAGGGGTTCGGCTTCATCCAGCCCGACGATGGCGGCCCCGACGCCTTCGCCCACTTCTCGGCCATCGAGATGGACGGCTACAAAAGCCTCAAGGAAGGCTCCCGGGTGGACTTCGAGCTTTCCCAGGGCCCCAAGGGGCTCATGGCGCTCAACATCCGCAACGCCAGTGTCCCGTCGGCCCCACCCTCGCCACAAACCAGCGCCTGACAGCCGCCTGGTGCCTGGCTGGCACCGAGCGTCATTCAAGGGGTTATGCTCGCAGCCTCTTGACGGAATTGCCCATGTCCCTGTGCCTGACCCATCGGATCTCCCTGACTTTGCGCCCTGCCCGCCTGCTGGCGCTGGCGGTTGCGGCCACTTCGCTGTTGGCGAGCGCCCAGACCGCGCCATCGCCCCAGCTGCTGCTGCCCCGCACCCCGTTGCGTGCCGGCATGCACGTGCTGGATGTGCAACTGGCCCAGACGCCACAGGAACGCCAGATCGGCCTGATGTTCCGCAAGGAGATGCCGCAGCACGAAGGCATGCTGTTCGTTTTTGAGCAGCCCGCAATCCAGTGCTTCTGGATGCGCAACACCTTGCTGCCGCTGACCGCCGCCTTCGTGGCCGACGACGGCACCATCGTGAACCTGGCCGACATGAAACCGCAGAGTGACGATTCGCACTGCTCGACCAAGCCGGTGCGCTTTGTGCTGGAGATGAACCAGGGCTGGTTTGCCAAGCGCAACATCCAGTCCGGCTACAAGCTGGGTGGCCAGCCTTTCAGCCGCTGAGGCTCACACACCCCAGAGCAGATCGGCTTGTTCGGCCAAGCAACGGCGCAGCATTTTTTGCATGGGCGCCGCACGTTGCGCCAGGCTGATCGCGGGCAAGGCCTCGTCTTCCTCGGCCTCATCCACCGCCTGGCCCGCTGCACGGGCAGCGGCTTTGTCGGCGCGTGCCATGCGCACGGCTTGGTCTTGGGCCACGGCTTCGTCCAGACGTTGCAACACCACGGCCTGATCGGCCGCCACAACGATGCCCTTGACCGGATCGTCACCCAACATGATCTTGAGCAGACGCCGCCCATCGGCTTCCAGCATGATGAGGTCGGCACAGGCCTTGGATTTGAACTTGAACAGCATGACAACAGGCCTGTGGCTAGCAGCGATTACCGATCGCTGTCGGTGGTTCCCTGGATCGCGTCCTTGAGCTTGTGGCTGGCGTGGAAAGTGGCCACGCGGCGGGCCTCGATCGGGATCAGTTCACCCGTGCGTGGGTTGCGCCCAGGCCGCGCCGCCTTGGTACGAATCTGGAAGTTGCCAAAGCCCGAAATCTTCACGTCTTGCCCCTGTGTCAGGCGCTCGACCATCAGATCGAAAAAGGCATCGACCATGTCCTTGGACTCGCGCTTGTTCAGGCCGATCTGCTCGAACAGCAGGTCGGCCAGGTGCGCCTTGGTCAGTGCCGGGGTTTCGAGGCTTTCAACCGAGATTTCCATGGTCAGGCTTTCTGTCAGCCGCGCAGACGCGCACCGAGCTGTTGACCCAGGTGCGACACCACCGCATTCATGGCCGCGTCGATCTGGGCGTCGGTCAGAGGGGCGTCGCCCAGGCCCAGTGTGAGGCGCACGGCCAGGCTCTTTTCGCCCACGGCCAGCGCGCCAGCTGGCGCATCGGCCTTGGGACGGTAAATGTCGAACAGCACCGCCGACTGCAGCAAGCCTTCGGTGGGTGCGGCGTGGATGGCCTGCATGAGCTGGCCGTGCGTGACCGCCTCGGCCACGATCACGGCAATGTCGCGCTCCACCGGCTGCTGCTTGGCCACGCCTTGGGCCACCGGCACCACGCGGGCGGTCACGGCGTCGAGCGCCAGTTCGAACACGACCGGTGCACTGGGCAGGTCCCAGGCCTGGCGCCAGCGCGGGTGCAGCTCGCCCACATGGCCGATCACCACGCCGTCCAGCACCACCTGGGCCGAGCGGCCGGGGTGCAGCGCGGGGTGTTCTGCGGCGACGAATTCGGCTTTGCGCGGTGCCAGCAGGGCCTCAACATCGCCCTTAACGTCAAAAAAGTCCACATGGCGCGCCTTGCCCTGCCAGCCCAGCGGCTGCTCGGGGCCCCAGGCCATGCCGGCCACACGCATCGGTTGGTCAAAGCCTTCCACCGTGGTGTCGCTGCCCTGCACGCTGGCGTCGCGCTTGAACACGCGGCCCAGCTCGAACACGCGCACGCGCTCGGCCTTGCGGTCGGCATTGAACTTGACCACCTGCAAGAGCGAGCCGATCAGGCTGGAGCGCATCACGCTCATCTGGCTGGCGATCGGGTTGAGCAGGCGAATCGGGTCGGCATTGCCGGCCAAGTCGCGTTCCCAGCTTTCTTCGACAAAGCTGAAATTGATCGTTTCCTGGTAGCCCTGGCCCGCCAGGAGGCGGCGCACGGCAAAGGGGCTGCGCGTGTTTTCGGGCCGGATCTTGGCGGTGATCGGGGCCAGCGGCGGGGTGGTGGGCAGGTTGTTGTAGCCCACCATGCGGGCCACTTCCTCGATCAGGTCTTCCTCGATTTGCAGGTCGAAGCGAAAGCTCGGCGGCGTCACCGTGACGGTGCCCTCGCCTTCCGTCACCTGCAGGCCCAGGCCACGCAGGGCGTCGGCGCACTGCTGCTGGGACAAAGGCATGCCGATGACTTTGTTGGCGCGCGCCACACGCAGCGTCACAGGCTTGGCGGCAGGCACATTGAGTGTCTGGTCGTCGATGGGCGCCACCTGGGTGTCAGGGGTGCCACAAATGTCGAGCACCAGCTGCGTGATGCGCTCGATGTGCTCCACCGTCTGCGCCGGATCAACGCCGCGCTCGAAGCGGTGACCGGCATCGGTCGAGAAGTTGTAGCGGCGCGAGCGGCCGGCAATCGCCGTGGGCCACCAGAAAGCCGCTTCGATGTAGATGTTCTGGGTGTCGTCCGACACGGCGGTGGCATCGCCCCCCATGATGCCGGCCAGCGACTCGACCTGGTTGTCGTCGGCGATCACGCCGACCTGGGCATCCACGGTCACGGTGTTGCCGTTCAGCAGCTTGAGCTGCTCACCCGGCTGGCCCCAGCGCACCTGCAAGCCGCCATGGATCTTGTCGAGGTCGAAGATGTGCGAAGGACGGCCGAACTCGAACATCACGTAGTTGGAAATGTCCACCAGCGGGCTCACGCTGCGCTGGCCGCAGCGGGCCAGGCGGTCCACCATCCACTGCGGGGTCTGGGTTTGGGTGTTCACACCACGGACCACGCGGCCACTGAAACGGCCGCACAAGTCGGTGGCCTGCACCTTCACCGCCAGGGTGTCGGCAATCTGGGTCGGCACAGCGGGGAAAGCCGGCGCCTTGAGCGGCGCACCGGTCAGCGCCGCCACCTCGCGGGCAATGCCGTACACGCTCAGGCAATGCGCCAGGTTGGGCGTGAGCTTGAGGGTGAACAGGGTGTCGTCGAGGTTGAGGTACTGGCGAATGTCCTGGCCCAGCGGTGCGTCCAGGGGCAACTCCAGCAGGCCGCCATGGTCGTCGGCGATCTTCAGTTCCTTGGCCGAGCACAGCATGCCCTGGCTTTCCACGCCACGCAGCTTGCCGACCTTGATGAGGAAAGGCTTGCCGTCTTCACCGGGCGGCAACTCGGCGCCCACCATGGCACAAGGGATGCGGATGCCCACGCGCGCATTGGGCGCACCGCAAACGATGTTGAGCAGACTGCCCTGCCCCACGTCCACCTGGCACACGCGCAGGCGGTCGGCGTTGGGGTGTTGCACGGCTTCCTTGATCTCACCGATCACGATGCCCGTGAATGGCGGGGCCACGGGTTCCAGCTCTTCCACTTCGAGACCGGCCATGGTCAAGGTGTCGGCCAGTTGCTGGGTCGTCAGGGGCGGGTTGCAGAATTCGCGCAACCAGGATTCAGGAAATTGCATGGCTTGGGCTCAATCGGTGGGCTGCACGGCACACGCCGCGCGGCAGGCATCAGGGATTACTGGAACTGGCTCAGGAAACGGATGTCGCCGTCAAAGAACAGGCGCAGGTCGTTCACGCCATAGCGCAGCATGGTCAGGCGGTCGGGGCCCATGCCGAAGGCAAAGCCGATGTAGCGCTCGGGGTCCAGGCCGAAGTTGCGCACCACGTTGGGATGCACCTGGCCTGAACCGGCCACCTCCAGCCAGCGCCCCTTCAG
>JACCDU011185302.1_pt1 | contig 18721 bp, 10 predicted proteins | sample 7446081 | NCBI WGS metagenome assembly JACCDU01 (sample SAMN15323447, study PRJNA562643) | freshwater metagenome | isolation source: river surface water | place: USA:Blue River Watershed | collected 2017-08-17
GGGGCGACAACCTCCAGCAGAACCTTGCCGTGGCGAAGAAAGCGATGGATTCGCTGGGCACGCCCGAGCTGCGCACGTTGCTCAACGAGTCCCGCCTGGGCAATCACCCGGAAGTCATCCGGTTCATGCTCCGCGCGGGTAAGGCAATCAGTGAGGACTCCAAAGTCGTGACTGGAAACACGGCTCGTCCGATCACCGGGGCCCGAGATGCTGCGAAGTCTCTCTACCCCGATCAGCAAACCTAAAGAAAGGAAATAAGCCATGGCTGCTTTGTCCACCACTGCCCTGACCCTTGCGGATTGGGCCAAACGCATTGACCCCGATGGTCGTGTTCCCGTCGTTGCCGAGCTGCTGTCGCAGTCCAACGAGATCCTGGAAGACTGCGTCTTCATGGAAGGCAACCTGCCGACCGGCCACCGTGTCGTGATCCGCACCGGCCTGCCGACCGTCTACTGGCGTGCCATCAACCAAGGTATTCCGACGTCCAAGTCGACCACCGCTCAGGTGGACGAGGCTTGCGGCATGCTGGAAGCCTACAGCGAGGTCGACAAGGATCTGGCCGAGCTGAACGGCAACACCGCGCAGTTCCGTCTGTCCGAAGACACCGCCTTCCTGGAGTCGATGAACCAGACCCAGGCCACCACGCTGTTCTACGGCAACCCTGGCTCCGATCCCAAGCAGTTCCTGGGCCTGGCCGCACGTTACAGCTCGCTGTCTGGCGGCAACGCTCAGAACATCCTGAGCGCCGGCGGCTCTGGCTCCGACAACACCTCGGTTTACCTGGTGGTGTGGGGCGAGAACACCGTGTTCTGCCCTTTCCCGAAGGGTTCCAAGGCCGGCCTGATCCACGAAGACCTGGGTCTGAACACCGTGTGGGATTCCACCGGCGCCCGCTACCAAGCCTATCGCACCCACTACCAGTGGAAAAACGGCCTGGTCGTGAAGGACTGGCGTTATGTCGTTCGCATCTGCAACATCGACGTGAGCGACCTGATCGGTCAGACCGGCACCCAAGCTGCCAGCGCCGCGACCAACATCATCAAGCTGATGGCTCGCGCTTTGTACCGCATCCCCAACATGGCAATGGGCCGCGCTGCGTTCTACATGAACCGCACCGTGCACTCGGGCCTGTCTCTGGCCGCACTGGACAAGAGCCAGTACGTGCTGAAGATCAACGAGGGCCTGAGCCAGTTCGGCCAACCCTACTCCTGGCTGTCCTTCCTGGGTGTTCCGCTGCGTCGCGTCGACGCCCTGCTGAACACCGAGGCCGTGGTGAGCTGATTGAACGGGGCCGGGTAACACCGGCCCGTTCCGACCAAACCAACTCTCGAAAGGATTTCAAATGATCTACGACAAGTTCCTCACCGTGGCGTCGGCCCAGGCCGTGACCGCCTCCGCTGTTTCTACCGACAGCATCGACCTTTCCCAGGCCCGCGACATGGGCGAAGGCGAAAGCATCACCATGATGTTCACCGTGGACGAGGCTCCCCTCACCGCGACCAGCATCGAGTTTCAGGTGATTTCTTCCGCTGCCGCCAACCTGGGCACCCCGACCGTGTTGGGCACCTCCGGCGCAATCGCCATTGCCAACCTGCCGGTGGGCACGATGGTTCCGGTCAAGATCAACGCCAAGATCGGCTCGCTCGGTCAGCGTTATCTGGGCGCCAACTTCGCCGTGGCCGGCACCAACGCCACCGCTGGCAAGTTCACCGCTGGCGTCGTCAAGGACATCCAAGACGGCCGCAAAGCCTACGCCTCCGGCTTCACGGTGGTGTAAATCGTTCAACCCTAGCAGGAGAAACCCATGCCGAAATACAAAGTTCTCGCCAAGTCCTTCATCAACAACTCCATCGTGGAAGAGGGCGACATCGTCGAATACGACGGCCGTCCCGGTTCCAACCTGGAGCTCGTTGAAGGCGACAAGCCGAAGGCCCGAGGCGGCAAAAAAGGTAACGAGGCAGAGGGTTCCTCCGCCGAGGAGAAGGGTGGGGAGTAATCCCCCTCTTCGGTTGAACCAGAGGGGGGCCACTGCGCCCCCCTTTTTCTTAGGGGCGAGTCATGGCATCAGAAGTCGACATCTGTAATCTGGCGCTCGGGCACTTGGGCGACGCCGCCACTGTGTCGAGCATCAATCCACCTGAAGGCAGCGCCCAGGCCGAGCACTGCGCGCGCTTCTACCCGATCGCGCGCGATGCGCTCTTGGAAATGCACGCCTGGGGTTTCGCGACCAAGCGCGTCAACCTCGCCTCGCTGGGCAGCGCCTGGCCGGAGTGGCAATACTGCTACGCCGTGCCTAATGATGCGCTGAACTTGCTGGCTGTGCTGCCGCCGGAGTCGACCGACGATTATTCCGTTGGCATCACCTACCACTACAGCCAGACCGGAGCGCCTTTCACGCCCGGCGGCAAATACCAGCCGCAGCCCTTCAACTACGAGGCGCTCGCCGACGGCACGATGGTGATCTACACCAACCAGGTAAACGCGATGCTGCGCTACACGGCCTACATCGAGGACACCACCGTTTTCTCGCCGCTCTTCGTGGTCACGCTCTCCTGGCTCCTGGCCTCGTATCTGGCCGGCCCGATCATCAAGGGCGACGCCGGATCTGCCGAAGCCAAGCGCTGCATGCTGATGGCGCAGCAGATGCTGGGCAAGGCCGCGAGCTCGGACGCCAACCAGCGCCGCACCACGATCGCACAGAACACCCCCTGGATGACGGGCCGCTGATATGGCAAACCTTCGCACCCTTCAGCGCTCGTTCAACGGGGGCGAGCTCACGCCCGAGATGTTCGGGCAGATCAACGACGCGAAGTTTCAGTCGGGCCTCGCGCTCTGCCGCAACTTCATCGTGTTGCCGCACGGGCCGGCTGCCAACCGCCCGGGCACGGCCTATGTGCGCGCGGTCAAGGATTCCACAAAGAAAACCCGGCTCATCCCGTTTTCCTACTCGACCACCCAGACCATGGTGATCGAGCTCGGAGCCGGGTATTTCCGCTTCCACACCCAGGGCGCGACCGTGATGTCTGGCGGCGTGCCCTACGAGATCGACAACCCCTACGCCGAGGCGGATCTCTTCGACATCCACTATGTGCAGTCGGCCGACGTGCTCACCCTGGTGCACCCGAACTATGCGCCGCGCGAGCTCAGGCGCCTGGGCGCGACGAGCTGGTCGCTCTCGACCATCAGTTTTGCCTCGACGCTGACGGCGCCCAGCGGCGTCACTGCGACCGCGACCGCGGGCACTGGCACGATCAATTACTACTACGTCGTGACCTCGATCGGCGCGACGGGCATCGAGGAGTCGGTCGCTTCGAGCTCGGCCTCCTGCACCAACAACCTGCTCACGGCCGGCAACTTCAACACCGTGACCTGGACAGCCGTGTCCGGCGTCACCCGCTACAACGTCTACAAGTATTTCGGCGGGCTCTACGGCTACATCGGCCAGGCGAGCGGCACGAGTTTCATTGACCAGAACATCACGCCCGATATGTCGGCGACGCCGCCGATCACGCAAGACCCGTTCAACTCCTCAAACAACTACCCGGGCGCCGTTTCCTACTTTGAGCAGCGCCGGTGCTTTGCCGGCACGCTGAACCTGCCGCAGTCGCTCTGGATGACCAAGAGCGGCACCGAGTCGAACCTCAACTACTCGCTGCCGACCCGCGACGACGACGCGATCAGTTTCCGGGTGGCCGCACGCGAGGCGAACACGATCCGCCACATCGTGCCGCTGCAAAGCCTGGTGCTGCTCACGAGCTCGGCCGAGTGGCGCGTCACTTCGCTCAACTCGGACGCGATCACGCCGACCACTGTCTCGGTGCGCCCGCAGAGCTACATCGGCTCCTCGAACGTGCAGCCGGTCATCATCAACAACAACCTGATTTATGCCGCGGCCCGGGGCGGGCACATGCGCGAGCTCGCCTACTCCTGGCAGGCCTCGGGCTTCGTGACAGGCGACCTCTCCCTGCGCGCGCCGCACCTATTCGACAACCTCGACATTGTCGACATGGCCTATGCCAAGGCGCCGCAGCCGATCGTTTGGGCTGTGTCGAGCAACGGCAAGCTCCTGGGCCTGACCTACGTGCCCGAGCAGCAGGTGGGCGCCTGGCACCAGCACGACACCGACGGCACCTTTGAATCGTGCTGCGTTGTGGCTGAGGGCAACGAGGACGTGCTCTATGTGATCGCCAAACGCACCGTCAACGGCTCGACCGTGCGGTATGTCGAGCGCATGGCGAGCCGCATGTGGGCGACTCAGGCCGATGCTTTCTATGTCGACGCGGGTGCAACCTACTCGGGCTCGCCGGCGACGACGATCTCGGGCCTGAGCTGGCTCGAAGGCAAGACCGTCAACATTCTGGCCGACGGCGCTGTGCACCCGCAGCGCGTGGTGACAGGTGGCGCAATCACGCTCGACGTCCCAGCAAGCAAGGTTCAGGTCGGGCTGCCGATCGTGGCCGACGTGCAGACCCTGCCGTGGAACGCCCAGCTCGACGCGGCGCTTGGCCAGGGCCGCACCAAGAACGTGAACAAGGTCTACCTGCGGGTCAACAAGTCGGGCTCGGTGTTCGTCGGCCCGGATGCAAGCCACCTGACCGAATACAAGCAAAGGACGACCGAGCCCTACGGCTCGCCGCCCAAGCTCGTGTCGGACGAAATCCTGGTGGTGATCTCGCCCTCGTGGAACAACTCGGGCCAGGTGTTCGTGCGGCAATCAAACCCGCTGCCGATCACGCTCGTGTCGATGACGCTGGAGGTCGCCGTTGGCTCTTGAGATACGCCCTGCCCAGGAGGCGGATTTCGACCGCCTGCTGCTGCTCGCCGCCATGATGGTGAGCGAGTCGCCGCGTTACGCCCGCCATGCCTTCTCGGTCGACAAGGCGCGCAACCTCTTCGGCGTGCTGATGCAGCGCGGCGGGCTTTTCTGCGCGGTCAAGGACGACGAGATCGTCGGCTTCTTTGCCGGGATCGTCGCTGAAAACTTCCTCTCGCCTGACCTCATCGCCTCTGACATCGGGGTGTTCATTGTGCCCGAGCAGCGCGGCGGCAGCGCCTTTGTGCGGCTCGTCAAGGCTTTCGAAGAGTGGGCCGTTTCGCAGGGCGCGCGCGAGATTTCGCTCGGCGTTTCCACCCAGGTGCAGACCGAGCAGACGGTACGCATGTATGAGCGGCTGGGTTACACAATGGCCTCGTTCGGCCTCATCAAGGCAGGGATTTAAGCAATGTGCACTGGTGCAGAAATCGGTCTTTTAGGTGTGGGCGTCAGCGGCCTGGGCGCGCTTTCGTCGGCCAATGCCGCCAAGGCCAACGCCTCCATGCAGCAGACCCAGCTCAACTTCAACGCCTCGATGGCGAAGATCAACGAGCAGCTCAACGAAACCAACGCCCAGGCAACGCTTTTGACCGGCCAGCGCGAGGAGGCTTCTGTGCGCCTGCGCACCGGCCAACTCAAGAGCACGCAACGCGCGCGCATGGCCGCCTCCGGGATTGACCTCGGCTCGGACACCCCGGCCGCGATCCTGGCGACCACCGACGTGATGGGCGAAATCGACGCGCAGACCGTGGCATCGAACGCGCTGCGCTCGGCCTGGGGCTACCGCACCCAGGGCGCCAACTACGCCGCGCAGGCCGCCATGGCAAAGGCGGGCGCCGACTCGGTCAGCCCGAGCACGTCGTTCACCAACACGCTCCTGGGCGGCGCCGGCAATGTCGCGATGAACTGGTACACGGTCAACAAGGGCGCCGGACTCACTGCAACGGGGGCGAAGTGATATGGGACGGCCTCAAAACTCTGTTGACCGGATGCTTGTGGTGGACGTTGACACCTCCGGCGATTGCTGGGAGTGGAACGGCCCCGTTGCCGCGAACGGGTATGGCAAGGCGACCATTCGCAAGAAGACGATGCTCGCCCATCGTGTCTTTTTCACTCACTTCGTCGGCGAGATCCCCGATGGGCACCAGATCGACCACCTTTGCCGAAACCGCAAATGCGTCAACCCGGCGCACCTGGAGGCCGTACTCCCCGAAGTCAACATCGCAAGAGGCATTTCTCCTTCAGCGCAAAACGCCGGCAAGCTGTATTGCATCCACGGCCATTCGCTGCAGGGCGAAAACCTGTATGTGACCCCAGACGGGCGCAGGCAGTGCAAGACGTGCAGGCGCAAGGCTTCGGATCGACAGCAGGAGAAATAGTTGCCAACCGTACCAACCTACGACAATTTCACCGTCAAGCCGACCGTCAATCCCGACGTGCGGGTGACGGCGCCCGAGATCCAGGACTTTTCCGCCAAGCAGTCCTTGCAGTCCGGCCAGGCGCTGATGAACGCAGGCGGGGCGATGGCGCGCATCGGCGCTGACATCCAGAACGAGGCGAACGCCGTCCGGGTGGACGACGCGACCAACCAGATCACCGAGGCGGCGCTGGCGCTGCGCTACGACCGCACGACCGGCTACGAGTCGGTGACGGGTGAAGCTGCATTGAACCGCGAAAGCGGCAAACCGCTCGCCGTCGAATATCAGGAAAAGCTGCAGCAAAAGATCGACGAGGTCGGCGCCAAGCTCGGCAACGACCAGCAGCGCAAACTGTTCGGCCTCAAGGCCCGCAACATCTCGATGCAGCTCTACGCCCAGGCGACGGTGCACGAGAACAAGCAATTCCAGGACTACACGCTCTCGGTGCAAGAGGGCACGATCAAAAACGCCTCCAACGCGATCGTGCTGAACCCGCTCGACACGCCGAACGTCGAGCAGAACCTGGCCGAGATCAACCGCGCGGTCTACACCACCGGCAAATTGAAGGGCATGAGCGCCCAGCAGATCGAGGCGGTGCAGCGCGAGGCCACGAGTGCCACGCACCTGAACGTCGTCAAGGCGCTCCTGACGCCTGACGACTCGGGCAACGTCAACACCGACGGGGCGACCGCCTACTTCAAGCAGTTCAAGGATCAATTCAGCGGCGTGCAAAGGGCCGAGGCCGCGAAGCTCGTCGGCGCCGCCGACCAGGCGAAGGTCGCGATCACGAGCGCCGATCAGATCTGGGCCGAGATCGGGCCCAAGGGCTACAACGATCCGGTCGACCTCTACAAGATGGAGGTCAAGGCCCGGGAGATGTTCCCCAACGACCCGGCCAAGTCGAAGGCCACGATCGAGGAAATCCGCAGCCGCAAACAGGCCTTCGATGCGAGCCAGTCCGAATTCGTGGCCGACAACGTGAATCAGGTCGGCAAGATGGTGCTCGCCGGCCGTGGCCTTGCCGCGATCCAGGCCTCGCCCGCTTTCCAGGCGCTGCCTGGCGACAAGCAGGAGCAGATCGCGACGCACGTCATCACCCGCGCGAACACGCTCACCGCCCAGGCCGAAGCCGCCAACGCCCGCAAAAACTTCGCGCAGTATCTCGAATACACCGACCCCAACAAGCTCGTGACCATGTCGCGCAAGGAGGTCGAGGCGCTCTGGCCGACGCTGGGCCGCGAGCACACGGCCACCCTCGTTTCGCGCTGGGACACCCTGCAGAACAAAGATGCGCTGCTCACCTCGCGCATGGACGCCGAGCAGTTCAACGCGATCGCCCAGCAGTTCGACCTCAAGCCCTACGAGAAAAACAAGAGCGAAACCGAAAAGGCGACGCTCGGCCTCATCCACAACAACGTCAACGCCGTGCTGGAGCAGGAGGCGAAAGCCGCGCGCCGGCCGCTCACCCGCGACGAGAAGGACGCGATCATGCGCCGCGAGATGGCGAAGACCGTGACCGTCGCCGGCTCCTGGTGGGGCTCCGACGAGGTGCGCCTGCCCGCGCTCAATGACCAGCAGGCCGCTCGCGTCGTCGTGCCGCAGGCCCAGCGCCCGACGCTGGCCGACGAGATGGCGAAGCTCTACGCCGTCAACAAGAACCCGCGATACGCACCCACTGAGGTGAACCTGCAGCGCTACTACCTGCTGAAGCGCAGCGCCGACCGAACCACAGGCAACACGCAATGAGCGATCCGATCTTCGACAAGCTGCTCGCCTCCGAGCAAAACCAGACCGGAGGCGCAGCGCCATCGGGCACTCTGTTCGACAGCCTGATGGGGATCGAGCAGCGCAAGAGCCAGCAGTTTCTCGGGCAGATCGACCAGGCGTTAGGGGTAAACCCAGACAAATACAGCGCCGACAAACAGACCGCGAAGCTCCTGGCTCGGCCGGTGGCCGCGGTCGAGGCGCTGCCGCAGGATGCCGAGCGCGACGCCAAGGTCAAGACCCTGCAGGACAACACCGCCAACGCGCCGGTGCTCAAGCAGCAATACACCGATGCCGACTTTGCCAAGCTCGCGCACGACGATTCCGCTCCGCTCTCCGCCATCGAGGCCCTGGTCGGCGCCGCCAAGTATGTGACGAGCGCACCGGATGCGCCTCGTGGTGGCCTGCTCTCCGACATCGGCATGGCCGCCCGCTCGATCGCCTCTGGCGCGCCGCGGCTCTCCGGCGGGATCTGGGGCGCCGGCGCTGCAGTCCCGGGCCTGCTCGGTCTGACCGATGCCGAGCAGTGGATGCTGCAGCAGCAGAAAAACGCGCAGGGCCTGGCGAACCGCATCCAGGGGCTCGACCCCAAGGCCGGGCTTGTCGAGAAGTCCGTGATGTCGGGCTTCCAGTCGGCCGGCCAGAACCTGGTCATGCTGCCCTTCGGCCTGGCGCGAGGCGCGACCGAGGTCGGCACCAACGCGATCCTGACCATGATGGGAATCTCGACCGGCGGCGAGTCCTACGCCAAGGCCCGCGAGAAAGGGGTGAGCCCTTACCAGGCCGCGGCCTACGGCATCGAGGACGCCGCGGCCGAGGTGGTGTTCGAGAAATACCTGGGCGTCGGCGGATTCCTGCAGAACTTGAAAGCGGGCGCCGGCGCCGGCAAGCTCTTCGTCTACGAGCTCTCGAAGGAGCTCCCGGGCGAAGTGGCGACCACCCTCGTGCAAAACTTCAACGAGTGGGGCAACGTCAACCCCGACAAGTCGGTCGCGCAGTTCCTCTCCGAGCAGCCCGAGGCGATCGCCCAGACCGTGATCTCGACGCTGGTCGGCGGCGGCACCCAGATCGGCGCCATCAAGACCGCCGAGAAAGTGCTCGGCACCTTTGCCGACCCCGAGGCGCAGATGCAGCAGGCCGAGGCCCAGCGCGCCATGCTGGAGCAGCTCTCGGCCCTGGCCGCAAGCAGCAAGCTCAAGGCCCGCGACACCGAAACCTTCCAGCGCTTCATGGACGCCGCAACCGACGGCACACCGGTGCAGGATCTCTACATCAGCGGCCAGGTGCTCATGCAGTCCGGCATCGGCGAGCAGCTCGCCCAGGCCCTGCCCACGGTGGCCGAGCAGCTCCCGGCAGCGCTGGCCTCCGACGGCTTTGTGCGCATCCCGACCGCGCAGTATGCCGCCGTCATTGCCGGCAGCGAGTTCGAGCAGTCAATCATCGACCACGTCAAGGTCGACCCCAACGGCTACACCTTCGCCGAGTCCAAGGAATACGCCGCGACCTTCAACCAGGAAATGCAGACGCAACTGGAGCGCGCGTTTGTGCAGCAAGACGGTTACGCGGAATTCAAGGCAAGCCAAGAACGGGTAAAGCAACGAGTGCTTGACGGCTTGAATCGACTTGGAAGATTTGCTCCAGGCAAAAACGAGATCGACGCAGCGCTCATTGCCGCCCGATCTGCAGTCCGGGGTGCGCAGTTGGGCATGACCGCTGAGCAGTTTTTTGAAAAGCAGTTGCTTAGATTCGCAACATCTGGCCGTAAAGGGTCGGAATCCAAATCCGCCCCTTCCATTGACAGCCTCACGGACGACGACTGGTTCAAAGTTATTGGGCCGGTTGAGGGCCCTGCTCGACCCGACGCCAAACACGACGAGATCAGCGCTGATGAGGCCAACCTGCTGCGCAAGATGGTTGCCAAAACCATCAAGAATGGCGTGGCGGCTGGCCGCAGCCGCGAGCAAATCATTACACAAATCGACGCGCTCACTAAGGGGGGCATCAAGCCCTCTGGTTATCAACGGATCAACGAGCTGATCGACAGTGCCTACGCTGGCGGCTATCAAGTGTTCGACCAGACAACTCTGGGGGATCTGACCGACACTCTCTTCAAAGACCAGACCGAAGAGGAGCGCAAGGCTGGCTACGCCAATCGCTTTAAGAACCCGGTCACGCTGGCCGATGGCACACGCTTGTCTGGCTTCACAGACCCGGTGCAACAAACAACCTTCCACGGGTATAACAAGAACGGCGAGCGCCTAACGATTCGCCGCGAGTCAGTCAATCCAGACGAGATTGTTTCGTCGAAGGATAGCAACCGCACCGCAGAAAAGCTAAAAGAAAGCCTCCTCGGGTTGCGGCAGCAGACCTTGAATCAAAGCGCTGACGAACGCGACCTCATCGTCACCCACAACCTCACCGCGGCCAACCTGTTGCACGCGGTCAAAATCGGCGGCATTCCCGTGCCGTCGCTGGCCGTCACCAAAAAGGACACGCCGCTTACTGGCTTCGGCGAGATCACGCTCATCGGCGAAAAGGCCATGGCCGACCCGCAGGGCTACGCTGGCACCAAAGTTTTCGGCGCCGACATCTATTCGCCTCGTTATCCTAGCGTCACGCTGGAGTTCACGCCCAATATGCGCAAGCGTGGCGAGGCGCAGCTCAAGGCCGGCATGGAAGCGACCGACACGAGCTACATCGAATGGAGCGAGGTCGAGCGTGAGGGCGGGCGAGATCTGGAGCGCAACTCTGCTTTTCTCTGGGACTTCCTCACCAATCAGGGCATGACGCCGGAGGTAAAGCGCGTCGAGGCCAAACCTTTGCCGCCGGCCATTGCGGTGTTTGCAGGTGACACCCGGCTCAAACACGAATTCTTGAACGACCCGGCTTTTGTCGAGGCGGCCTGGCAAGCGCACCTCGATTTGCTCACCCAAGTCTACGATGGTGACATCGAAGCCGCTCGCGCTGAAATTCAGGCTGATCGAGCGCGAGCAGAGGAGCGCGGCAGGTCGCAGATCGTTAGCGCTTATGCGGACGACCTGGTGCGCTATCAACGCGATGTGCGCGAAAACGGCAAGATTGACCGCGAGGCGACGCGCTACGCCATGCAGCAGCAGGTGCGCGACGCAGGCCTATCGAACCAGTTGGAGCAGGCGGCCAACCAATTCATCCAGGACATCGGCCCCAACGAGCGAATCTTCCAAGGGTTTACCAACGCCGGCAATCGCAAATACATCCCGCACACGCTGGAGAACGTCGTCAAGATCCTGAAGAAGGAGCTGCGCGGCGGCGAAAACTTCAACTACGGCGTGGGCTCGCTGCGCGCCAAGTTCACGCCGCAGTTCAAGAGCGTCGAGCAGATCCGCAAGGCCAAGAAGCGCCTGGTCAACAAGACCCAAATGGAGAAGGTCAAGGAAGAGATCGACAACGACCTGTTCGCCATTTCCGAGTCCTTTGGTCATCGCAGTCTGGACACCACGATCAACATGCTGGAGGACACCCCCAAGATGGGGCTGGACAAGGCTGCCAAGTCTTACGATGCCGAAGTCGAGATCAGCGACGAGCAGCGCCAGCAGGTGGGCGAGTTCCTCGCCCGACTCAAGAATCTGCCGACCGAATACTTCGAGGCCAAGATCCTGCGCGAGGTTGACCTGGCAGAGTTTGCCGGCGCCGTCGTGCCCGAGGGCGTCGATCCCAAGGTCATCGAGGCGCTGCAGGCCCGCGGGGTGAAAGACATTCGCACCTACGCCAAGGGCGACGAAGCCGATCGTGCTGCCAAGATCGGCGAGTTTGAGAACCTGTTTTTCCAAAATAGAAACGCGCCGCGTGGCGGTTTTGTCCCTGACACAAACACAATGCTTTTGCTCAAGGACGCGGATCTGTCCACGTTTTTGCACGAGTCAGGGCATTACTTTTTTGAGGGTGACATTGCCCTAGCGGCTGAAATTGTAAAAGCGCAGCGCGACGGCGCCAGCATCAGCGATGGCGAACAGCAAATCCTGAATGATGTATCAGCCCTTCTGAAGTGGCACGGCCTGAATGGAGACATCCAGGAGCAACTGCGCGCTTGGTACACATCGGATTTTGAAGAAAGGCGTGTTTACCACGAGCGCACCGCAGAGTCATTTGAGGCTTACCTCTTTGACGGTAAAGCCCCAAGCATGGAGTTGCAGCCGTATTTTCAAAAGTTTCGTGCGTGGCTTCTTAACGTATACAGGTCACTCAAAGATTTCTTGGCTTTGAATCCTGAAGCCGGAAAATTGAATGACGAAGTGCGCGCAGTTTTTGATCGCATGCTCGCCACGAACGAGCAGATCGAGGCGGCGGAGGCGGCCCGCAACATGGGCCCGCTCTTCAATGCGCAGAACGCCCAGGGCCTGATCGACGACTGGCAGGCCTACCACTCGCTCGCCAACGAGGCGACGCTGGCCGCGGTCGACGAGCTGCAGGCGAAAAGCCTGAAGGAATTGCAGTGGGCCTCGCGCGCCCGCACGCGCGCGCTCAAGGATCTGCAGAAGCAGCACAACGCGATCCGCGCCGAGCTCAAGATGGAGGCCCGTCGCGAGGTGATGAGCCAGCCGGTCTATCGGGCCTGGCAGTTCCTGACCGGCAAGCTCTCGAAAGAAGACCGCGCAGCACTCAAGCCAGAGCGCGAGCGCAAGTCGCTGCCCGGCACACTTGACCCGTCGCTCGACTCGCTCTTCGTGGCAATCGCCAAGCTGGGCGGCCTCGACCGCGCGCAGGTGGAATCGACCTGGGGCTGGGACAAGAAAGAGCGCACGCCGTCGCCGGTCTTCGGCAAGCCGCTGCTCCGTCGCGAGGGCGGCATGGGCATCGACGCCATGGGCGAGCTCCTCGCGCAGTATGGCTACCTGCCGACCGACGAGCACGGCAAATACGACATGGCCGACTTCGAGGAGGCCTTCGACGCTGAATATCGCGGCACGCCGGTCTACTCGATCGAGCACGACTATGCCGGCGCCATGGGCGAATACCGCCCGGGAGAAGGTCTGTCGCTGGAGAACATCGGCGCCGGCCGCTTCGATGTGACCTCGCTCAAGATGGTGGGCGTCGATGATGCGGTGATCGACCGCCTGGCCGGCTACAACATGACGGGCAAGGACGGCATCCATCCCGACATCGTGGCCGAGCTCATCGTCGACGAGAACGGCACGCCCGTTTTCAGCTCGGGCAACGAATTGGCCCAGCGCCTGGCCGACGCCACTCCGCCAAAGGTCGCGATCGAGAAGCTGACCGACCAGATGATGCTGGAGCGCTTCGGCGAACTGGCAACCCCCGAGGCCATCCAGCGCGCCGCCGACGAGGCGGTGCACAACGAGCTGCGCGCCAAGATGCTGCACGCCGAAGCCCGGGCCCTGGAGCGTGCCATGGAAGTGAAAGCGCCCGGCCGCCGCGGCGCCTCGATCCTGCCCCAGGCTGCACGGGACTTTGCCCAGCGCCTGGTGGCGAGCCTCAAGGTGCGCGACATCCGCCCGGCGCAGTATGCCGCCGCCGAAGTGCGGGCCGCCAAAGCTGCAGAACGTGCTTTCGCCAAAAACGAGCTCGAAGTCGCCGCCGAGCAAAAGCGCATCCAGATCGTCAACAACTACGCGACCCGCGAGGCCTACGCCGCCCAGGACGAGGTGCGCTCGGCCGTGGCGTATCTGCGCAAGTTCGAGAAGCGCTCGAAGAGCCTCGACCCGGACTACTACGACCAGATCGTCGCGATCCTGGAGCGCTTTGATCTCGTGCCATCCACGACGCTGAAGACGATCGACAAGCGCACGAGCCTGGCCGGCTGGCTCACTGGCCTCGAAGAGCAGGGCATCGTGCCCGACATCCCGGCCGAGCTCGCGCAGGAGGCCTTCCGCAAGTCCTACAAGGACATGACGGTCGAGGAGCTCCGGGGTTTGCGTGACACGATCAAGCAGATCGACCACATGGGGCGCCTCAAGGCCAAGCTCCTGACCGCCCAGGACGAGCGCGAATTTGCCGCGATCCGCGACGACATCAGCGAGTCGATCCGGGAAAACTCGAAGGGCCGGATCGCCGACAACCGCACGCCTAACACCGTGCTGGGCGAGAAGCTTGGCGCCCTCAAAAAGTTCTGGGCCTCGCACATTAAGGCCGCGACCTGGGCGCGCATCATGGACGGCGGCAAGGACGGCGGCCCGGTCTGGGAATACCTGATCCGCACCGCCAACGCCGCCGGCGACAAAGAGGTGGGGCTGCGCGAGCAGGCGACCAAAGAGCTCTCCGCTCTGGTCGCTCCCGTGCTCGCCGAGGGCAAGATGGGCGGCAAGGGTGAATTCTTCCCCTCGATCGGCCGCAGCCTCAACAAAGAGGCGCGCCTCGCGATCGCGCTCAACATCGGCAACGAGTCCAACGCCCAGCGCCTGCTCGGTGGCGAGGGTTGGACGGTCGAGCAGATCAAGCCCGTGCTGGACACGCTGACGACCGCCGACTGGCGCTTTGTGCAATCGGTCTGGGACTACTTCGAGTCCTACCGCCCGGAGATCGCGGCCAAGGAGCGCCGCGTCTACGGTGCAGAACCGCAGTGGATCGAGGCCCGGCCGTTGACCGTGCAGACCCGCGACGGCGACACGCTCAACCTGCGCGGCGGCTACTATCCGGTCAAATACGACCCGCGCGCCAGCGAGCGCGCCGAGTCGCACATGGAGGCCGAAGATGCCAAGCGCATGATGCAGGGCGCCTACACCAGCGCCACGACCCGCCGCTCGTTCACCAAGCAGCGCGCCGATGCCGTGGTCGGCCGGCCGCTCCTCTACAGCCTCGACGGCCTTTACAACGGGGTCAACGAGGTGATCCACGACCTGAGCTGGCACGAGTGGCTGATCGACGCCAACCGCATCATCAAAAACCCGAAGATCGCCGAGGCCATGCGCGACACCTACGGCGCCGAAGTCCACCAGCAATTCAAGAACTGGCTCAAGGACGTGGCCGAAGGTGAGCGTGGTGCACAGAAAGCCGGCGAAGATGCGCTCGCCTGGATTCGCCAGGGCACGAGCGTCGCCGGCCTGGGCCTGAACGTCATGAGTGCGCTCATGCAGCCCTTCGGCATCACGCAGTCCTGGGTGCGGGTGGGCGGCAAGTGGATCGGCCGCGGGATCTCGAAGGCGATCGCCGACCCGGTGGGCACCAATGCCGAGATCAACGAGATGTCGGAGTTCATGCGCACCCGCTCGCTGACCCGCATGCGCGAGCTCGCCGAGCTCCGCAACCAGGTCAAGGGCCAGACCAAGACCCGCGCCAACATCGACGCCGCCGCTTATGCGCTGATGCTGCGCGCCCAGCAGCTCGTCGACGTGCCGACCTGGTGGGGCGCCTACGAGAAGGCGATCGCTGAAGGCAACGGCCAGGAGCGCGCCGCGGCGCTGGCTGACCAGGCGGTGATCGACGCCCAGGGCGGCGGCACCGTCAAGGATCTCTCCGCGATCGAACGCGGTGGCCCGGCGCTCAAGCTCTTCACGACCTTCTACTCGTTCATGAACACCTCGCTCAACCTGGGCGTGGCCCAGGCCATGACGCGCGAATCGAAGGCCAAGCTCGCTGCCGACATGCTGCTCATCTACGTGGCGCCCGTGATCCTGATCGAGCTGATGAAGTCGGCCTTCACGCCCGGCGACTCTGGCGATTGGGAAGACCCCGAGAAGGCGGCGCTCAAGATGCTCAAGGCCGAGGTGAGCTACCTCTTTGGCCTGGTATTTGGCCTGCGCGAGATGGGCGGCATCGTCGACGCCTTCCAGGGTAAGCCTGGTGGCGAGTATTCCGGCCCGGCCGGCACGCGAATCATCGGCGACACCTTGAAGCTCGCCAAGCAGATCGGCCAGGGCGAGATGGACGACGGGCTCAGGAAGTCGATCGTCAACGTGACCGGCGAGCTCCTGCGCCTGCCGGCCGCCCAGGTCAACCGCTCGATCACCGGCGCCAAAGCGCTCATCGAGGGCGACACCCAGAACCCGGCCGCGCTCGTCTTTGGGTACGAGGAGCCGCACTGATGGGTACGCATGTGACGAGCCCATTCCGACAAACTAGCGCCCAGCAGGAGCCATCCCCATGACCATCAGCAGCTCGACCCGTAAAGCAGGCCCCTACACCGGCAACGGGGTAACGACTTCGTTTTCGTTTTCGTTCAAGGTTTTCACGGCCGCCGACTTGCAGGTGGTGAAGACCGACCTTGCCGGCATCGAGTCCAACTTGGTGCTGGGCACCGACTACACCGTCACGCTCAACGCAAACCAGAATTCGAACCCTGGCGGCTCGATCACGGCCACGAGTGCACCGGCCTCGGGCATCAAGATCACGATCACGAGCGACCTGGCCTACACCCAGCCGGTGGATCTCACCAACCAGGGCGGCTTCTATCCCGATGTCATCAACGCTGCGCTTGATCGCGCGACGATCCAGATCCAGCAGTTGAACGAGCAGGTTGGCCGCTCGGCCAAGCTCCCGATCTCCAACCAGACCGACGCCGATGCGCTGTCTGCTGACATCGTGCGCCTGGCTGCCAGCGCAAACAACATCGACATCGTCGCCAACGACAAGGCGAACGTCGACGCCGTGGCGGGTAATGCGACCAACATCAACACGGTCGCTGGCTCTATCGCCAACGTCAACGCTGTTGGCAACAACATCGCCAACGTCAACGCGGTGGCCGGCAACGCGACCAACATCAACGCGGTAAACGCGAACAGCGCGAACATCAACGCTGTCAACGCGAACAAAACCAATATTGACGCCGTCGCCGGCAACGCGACCAACATCAACGCTGTCAACGCCAACAAGACCAATATCGACACCGTGGCCGGCAACAATGCCAACATCACGGCAGTCGCTGGCAACGCCACGAACATCAATGCGGTGAACGCCAACTCGGCGAACATCAACACCGTCGCGGGCAACAACACCAACGTCACGACGGTCGCGACAAACATCGCCTCGGTGAACAGTGCCGCCTCGAACATGGCCGCGATCATCGACGCGCCCAACCAGGCCGCTGCCGCTGCATCGAGCGCCGCCGCTGCCGCCGCAAGTGCAGCCTCGGGCATGTATTCCGCGGTGCAGGACAAGAGCACGAATTACACCGTGGTCGCTGGCGACGCCGGCGATCTGATCCGCGTCACCACCTCGGGCGGTGCGCGCACGATCACGCTGCCGCAGATCAGCGGCGCAGGCATCGGCGACGGCTTCAAGATCGCGATCGTCAAGTGGACGGGCGACGCCAACGCCGTGACTGTCGCACGCTCGGGCAGCGACACGATCAACGGCGCCACGAGCTACACCATTGGCAACCAGTATTCGAGCGTCACCTTCGTGGCCGATTTGGAAACTGCGCAATGGTTTGCCGCTGCTTCCGGTCTGGGCACGACCAATCCCAACGTCGACACCTTCTCGGGTGACGGCTCGACGGTCGCCTTTACGCTCTCTGGCGACCCCGGCACCAAGAACAACACGATGGTCGAGGTGGGCGGCGTCTATCAGAACAAGGCTACGTATTCGGTGAGCGGCACAACGCTCACGTTCTCGACCGCACCCGCCAACGGGGTGAGCATCGAGGTGAACTGGAACTCGCCGCTTGCGATTGGCGCCCCAAGCGACGACACGGTGAGCACGGCAAAGCTGCAGGCGAGCTCTGTGACGACGGCAAAGATCGCCGATGCCAACGTCACGACCGCAAAGCTCGCAGACGGCGCTCTGGCCGCAACGACCCAAGGCCTCGCCAAGATGGCCGACGGCTTTTTTACAGCAACCGCCGGCGCGCTGGCAAAGTTTGCCGACGGCTTCCTGTCTGCCACGACGGCAGGCCGCGCAAAGATGGCCGACTTGTTTGTCACCACGGCTAAGCTCGACAACAACGCTGTCACGCCCGCCAAGCTCGCCAACGGTGGTGCGGAGCTTGGCATGCGCAACCGCATCATCAACGGCGACATGCGGATTGACCAGAGGAATAACGGGGCGAGTGTTACGCCGAACAACGCCTACACGCTTGACCGCTGGCTGTACGAAAACGCCCAGACTTCCAAAGCCAGTGTCCAACAAAACGCGGGTTCAGTTACGCCGCCAGCAGGGTTTACAAATTATCTTGGCGCGACTTCGCTCAGTGCATATTCGTCGCTTTCTACTGACTACTTTGTCATCCAGCAAATTATTGAAGGATTTAATGTGGCCGACCTCGGCTGGGGTTCGGCAGACGCTCAGTCGGTCACGCTTTCCTTCTGGGTTCGCAGTAGCCTGACAGGTACGCACTCTGGGGCGTTTGTGAACAACGCCAGCAACCGCTCATACTCATTCACTTTCACGGTGACGGCGGCAAACACTTGGGAATACAAAACGATCACTGTTCCCGGTGATACCAGCGGTACATGGCTGACAACCAACGGTGCCGGAATCAGGCTTCGATTCAATCTCGGTTCTGGCTCCAGCGCAGTTACTACGGCAGGCTCTTGGCTGGGCTCAAACAGCAACGGAGCTTCCGGCTCTGTGTCCATTGTCGCCACCAACGGAGCCACCTTCTACATCACCGGAGTACAACTGGAAGCAGGCTCTGTCGCCACGCCGTTTGAGCGCAGGCCGTATGGGACTGAGTTGGCGCTGTGTCAGAGGTATTGCCAGATTGCCGGGTCTGGCGCGTCTGGTTCTTTCGATGGTTCGACGACGACCATTCAGATCACTGAGAAGTGTGTTGTGCCGATGCGTGCAGCACCAA
>JACCDU010042922.1_pt1 | contig 18717 bp, 34 predicted proteins | sample 7446081 | NCBI WGS metagenome assembly JACCDU01 (sample SAMN15323447, study PRJNA562643) | freshwater metagenome | isolation source: river surface water | place: USA:Blue River Watershed | collected 2017-08-17
GGGCGTACCAGCGCCCCACGATCGGCCGCCCGGCTGCGTTCAGCACGTAGTGCCAGGCGTTCTTGTCCAGCCATTCGCGCTGGCTGGCCGCGTGCTTGTAGCCGGTGACCTCCACCAGCTCGTCGGCCGTCAGGAACTCGCTCTCGCTCATTTCGACGACTTCGCCCGCGTGTAGATCGTGATCGGCTTGCCGGGCTTGCGCTGCATCTGGAGCTTCGACGACTCCGAGTGCTTCCACTCGCGGCTGGTGGCGATCGATCCGCCCTTGGCTTGCCAGTCGAAGGCGTTTCCGCTGCTGCGCGGTGTTCCGTCTGGCCAGGTGCTCATGCGTCCTCCTTGATGCTGTGCCACCAGGTCTTGAACTCGTCGGGGTCGTACCAGCTCTGCTGGCCGCTACCGTACGACCTGTGCTTGATCTTTGGCTTCGGTGCGTCCTTGCGACGGAGCTTTCCGCTCACGACTCGCTGGGGCACGCCCAGGTCGGCGCACAGCTCGGTGAACGAGCGCAGGGGCTTGTGAATCGTCCCGGCGATCTGCCGGCGGCGCAGGTCGCCGATCGTCTCCGCGAACTTCATGCCGGCACCTCGTCGAGCCAGACCATCTTTGTCGCGCCGCCGTGGCTGTGGATTGCTTCGGCCGCCTGGGCGTTCGGGTAGATCACGTGGCTCGCAATGAACGAGCGCCAGCGCACGGCGACCGTGCCGTCTGTGAACTGGACGCCCTCGGCCACGATGCCAGTGCCCGACGTGCCAGACACATCGGTGGTGCGCTGGAACACGAAGCGACGCAGGCGGATTTCGTGATGCACGCTCATTCGGCTGCTCCGTCGAAGTCGAGGCCAGGCTGCGGACGGCAGGTGACGTGCACGGCTTCGGAGACGTACTCAGCGAGGATGGCGACCTCGTTCTTCGTCGGCTTGAAGCTGGCCGCGAACGTCAGCCGAATCAAGCCGCCGTCGACCGGCTGCACCTTGAACTTGTGCAGCTTCACGCCGTAGAACGTCTGGTCCAGCAGCGTCAGCTCGCAGTTTTCGATCTGGTTGACGAAGCCGACCGGCTCCATCATTTGCGGGCGCGCGATCACGCCATCGGTGAAGAGGAAGTCGCGCAGCTGGGCGTCGAAGTAGTCGCACAGCGCGGCGTCGGTCTTGCCCTCGAACTTGATGTCGATGGCCAGCGCCTTCTCGTCCTCGGGGCCTTCCTTGCGGACGTTGAGGTGCTTGATGTCGGCTTCGCCGTCGAATTGAAACTCGGTCATGGCGTCGCCTCGTCAGAACGGAATGTCGTCGTCCATATCGTCGAAGCCGCTGCCCTGCGAGCCTTGCGGCTGCGGTGCTGCCTGACGCTGCGGGCGGGCCTGCTGCTGCGGTGCTCCGTCGCCCTGGTCACGGCCGCCAAGCATCTTCATGGTGTCGGCCTTGATCTCCGTGGCGTAGCGCTCGATGCCGTCCTTGTCGGTGTACTTGCGCGTGGTGATCTTCCCGGCCACGTAGACCAGGGAGCCCTTCTTGAGATACTGGCCGACGATTTCAGCCAGCTTCCCGAAGGTGTTGATGCGGTGCCACTCGGTGGCCTCTTTCTGCTCGCCGGTGGTCTTGTCCTTCCACTTCTCGGTCGTGGCGATCGAGAAGTTGGCGACGGCGTCGCCGCTGGGCATGTAGCGGACCTCGGGGTCCTTGCCCAGGTGGCCGATGATCTGCGCCTGGTTCAGCATGTTGCGTGTTCTTTCTGCTTAAGGTGGTACTCGGCCACCACCTTGCCGTTGGGCAGGCGGCGGTCGATCGTTTCGATGTGATGCCCTGCTTGGCGCAGGTCATTGATGCGCGCAGCCAGCCGAAAGCAGCCGCAGCCGTTGAGCGCGTCCATCGCCGTCACCGGCCCGCGCCTGAGCTGTTCGAGAATCCAGGCTGTCTGCGACTGCTTCATGCGTCCTCCGCCAGGTAACGCATTGGGTCGGTACCAGGCTCGTCGATCGCGCCGAGGTGCCCGCTCGCCCAGCCGGCGCAGTGCTCAAGCGCGCTGGTGTACTTGCTCCGGTGGATGCTCGTCTGGTTGAGGCACATTGCCTCCACCGGGCCACCGTGGCACCGAGCGATCATCTCGCTCCAGTACCTGCATCCCTTGCAGTCGCGCGTCTCGCCGTTGTTTCGGTGCAGTGTCATGCGGCCTCCACTTGGTATGCGAAGGTCATGCGGCGATGCAGCTCGCGCACGCGCTCGACGTCGCCACCGCAGTAGATCGCCACGTCCTCGATGCGACCGGCCTGGACGAAGTCCCAGACTTTGCTGCCGTCGATCTCGTCGTCGATTTCCTGGCCTTTGGTGGGCAGGCCGAAGGCGCGGCAGAGCTTGTCGAGGCTCACGCGATTGCCGACACCGGCCCAGGCCACCATCGTGTCGTACACGCTGTCGTCCCAGGGGCGCGCTGAGAACGGGATCACGGCCGGCGGCTTGATGCCCAGGAGCACCGCGCGCTGGTAGATGAAGCGCAGGTCGAACGCGACGACGTTGTGCCCCACGAACACCGGCTTGCGGTCGCTGCTGGGCGTGTAGGCGTCCGAGACGATGCGAAACAACTCGCGCAGGATGGAGGTTTCGGCGTTGGCCCAGTCCTCCAGGTACAGGTTGATCGGGGCCTGGTCGCCAATGGCCAGCGATGCGCAGACGATCTGGCCGAGCGCACCGTCGAACGAGGTGCGACGCCACTTGTCCTCGATGCCCTGGTCGATCTCGGCGTGCTTGGCCGCGATGTACTCGGCGATCTTGGCCTCGTCCTTGTAGTTGGCCGGGGCCTTGACCTGGGCTTTTTGCTCTTCGGCTTCGACCTGGAGGGCCGCGCGCACGCTCTCGTGCTGGCCCGGGATGGTCTCGATGTCGATGTAGATCGGGAGGCGGTCGCGGATCATGCTGCCTCCGATTCGGTGACGTTGGCTTCCTCGACCTGGTGCGTCGGCAGCAGCTCGACCAGGTCGTCCTGGGTGGCGACGGCGGCCGTGAACTCGGCCTTGGCCGCGTGCCGGACGGCCTGGGCCTGGTTGGCCGCGCGCACGAGGCGACAGGTGCTGTCGCTGGCGCGCACGACGTAGATGCGGGAATTGCTCATGGGTTGTGCTCCTTACTGAGGTTGTGCTTCGGCATCGGCGGGTGCCGGTGCATCGGTGCGCTTCTTCTCCAGGCTGCGCACGATCTGCTCGTACCGGGCGCGCGGGATGAAATTCAGGCTGCCGACCTTGTAGAAGGTCAGGATCGACTTGATGTCCGCGCCGACTTCCTGCGCCAGCGCGGTGACGTTTGCGATCTCGTCTTTGGTGAGCAGCTCGGGGCCGGCTTTCGCTGGCGCGCGTGCGGCTGCCTTGGCATCAGGGCTGCCGACCTGGTGCGTGGTCGCGTCGGCATCGTTGTCGCCCTCGGTGGGGATGCAGAAGGTCTGGAACGCGGCGTACTTGTAGGCGGCGCTCATGGCCTTGTTTGTGGCCTTGTCGGCGCTGTCCATCGCCTCGCCGTAGGTCTTGACCGTGTGCTTGCTGCCGTCGTGGCTGCTCACGAAGTCGAACTCGGCGTCGACGGTCACCGAGAAGATGACGCCGCCGGACTTGTTCGGGCGCTCGGTCACGTCGCGGTGCAGGCAGCGCGGCAGGATCACCAGGCCGTGCTTGGCGATCACCGGGGCGAGCGCGTTGTAGACGTCGTCGATGCCTCGGAAGGCGTAGCCCTGCTGCTGGTTGCGTCGGTTCTTGCCGATGCCTTCGTGCGCGATTTCGGCCGCGACGGCGGCGATGCACTGGTAGACGTTCATGGTCATGCGGTGGTCCTCTTCTTTCTGCATTCGGTCTTGACGGCCAGAGTGGCGTCGGGGTGGAACTCAGCGGTCGCGCAGTCGTAGCGGACCATCTTGGGGATGAGCAGCACGGTCAGCGCGCTCACCAACATCACCGCCAGGGTGAGCAGCAGCGCCTTGGCCAGCGCGCGCAGGTAGACGTGCCAGAGGCTCGGCGGCAGCGGTTCGGGGCCGTGCACACGCCGACCGACCTTGGCCACCTTTGCGGTCACGCATGTGCATGGGTAGCCGCTGGCGTCGTATCCAATGCCAAAGCAGTAGCGGCATGTTTCGGACTTGCGCACCGGGCAGTCGCGGCCCTGGCGGCAGTCGCCGTATTCGTCGCAACAGTTCATGCGAACAACTCCCCCTGAGCGGAGCGCATCGCAAACTCGACCTTGACGCCTTCGCGCACCAGCGGTCGCCAGGCCGTGAACATCCGAAACTCGCCGCCGGCCTTTGTGCACAGGTTCATCGACCATTGGCGCTGGTCGGTGCACGACCACCACTCTTCGTAATGGGCGCACTCGTCATGACGTTCGCAGAGCTTTTGCTTTGCATCTGGCGATAGACCTGAGCAGGCGAGAACGATCTGCTTGCTCATGCTGCGGCTCCTTGCCTCATGTCGTTTGCGTTCTGGACCTTTGCGATCTCGTGGTTGAGATCTGCCTGTTCGAGGTCAGCAAGCCAGCGAGCCTTGGTGAAGGCCGGATTCATCTGGTGGTGAGTGGAGTACTCGCCGATGCCAACCAGCACGACCCGGTAGTCGTTCATCCCGCAGTGCCAGACCTGTGCGCAGACGTTCGGGCGCACCTTCTTGTTGGTTGCCGACCCCTTGAGCATTCCGTAGCTCATGCGACACCGCCTTGCAGACGCTGGAGCAGCCGGAACTTGCGCCAGGTGCGCGTGACGTCGGTCTTGGCCGAGTCGCGCCACTTGAACTTCGGGTCGGTGATGTGGCGCGTCGGGACGACCACGCGCTGGACCGGTGCGGCCGGGCTCATTTGCTGAGCCCCACGACCAGGAGAATGGCCAGGCTCGTGCCGATCGCGGCGGCGAGCAGGTAGCCGAGAACGGTCTCGGTCCGCTTGCTGATCCGGGGCTGGAGGTCGCTCAGATCGGCGGTTTGTTGGTGGTGGTGCATGTCGTCGCTCCTGTTTGAGTTCTGGGAGCGAAATTTAGCACACTAAAGCCAGGCAGTAAAGCAGGCTAAATGACAAAAGTTTAGCCGACTAGGGTATTTCCCGACGATTCGCCGAATGACAGACGAAAAAAAGCCCGCCGAAGCGGGCTGGGGTCGAATCCGGCGGCCTGGTCAGGTCGCCTGGTACGGGCCGAGGAAGCGCGAGCCGTTGAAGTGGATGAGGTGCGTCGGGTGGTCAGCCACCCACACCTCGGTCTCCCAGGCAATCTCCGGCAGATAGCGCGCCATGATCTGCCGGTTCGGGAAGGCGGTGACGTACACCAGGCCGGACTTGGAGCCCTTGAAGAGCTTGGCCAGCTCGTCGTGGCGCTTGCCGTCGACGGGGCCGTGGCTCGTGACCGACTCGATCAGCAGGAGCCAATCCCGGTCGGGGTAGTAGATGACGACGTCGGGCATCTTGCCGTGCGAATCGACCTCGACGCCCAGCTTGGCGAGCAGGCCCTGGTCGAAGTAGCCCCACTTGTCGCCGGTGTCGCCCGCGTAGATCAAGACGCCGCCCGGCGCGAACTGCGGCCCGAAGGACTCGACGATCGCCCGGATCAGCTCGCTGTGCTCGCCGGGGCTGAGCTGGATTTCCTTTCCTGGTGCGATCTGCACCGGGATTCGATTCGCCTCGCGCTCCTTCGCGTACCTGGCGGCGAGCGTCTCGCGAGTCGCAAGGTAGGCCTTCAGGTTCTCGTCCCAAGCCTTGAGCCCGTAGGTGCGCAGGAGCGCCAGCGCTTCGGGTGCGATCTGGTAGACGGCCTTGGGACTGTTCACCGGCCGCGCGGGGTTGTCCGGGTTGTAGAGCGCGATGCCTGCGTCAACGAACTGGTGCATCGTCTGGCGGCGGACCGTCTCGCGCGTGTTGGGCGCGTACTCCTTCTTGTAGTGCTCGCGCGCCCAATCCATGATCGGCGTGATGCCCATGAGCGGGTTCGCAGCCTCGGACCAGGCCTTGTCAGGCGTCAGGTCGATCAGCGCCAGCAGGCAAAGCGCGGAGCGTTCGTTTTGTTGCGCGCGCGGCAGGCCGAAGTCCAGGAGGATCTGATAGGCGGCGGCGATGTGTTTGTCGTTGTTCTTCATTCGAGCTGGGAGAGTCGTTCGTCGATGTGTTCTTGTGTCAGCTCGCGCTGCTTATTGGCCCATTTGCCAAGGGCGGTCAGCTGCGCCCGGCTGGGAAACTTCATGGTGCGCAGGTCGGTCGCGTTGACCTGTGTGTGGCCGTTGAACCGCCGGAAGTGGTCGTCGATCGCTGTGCCGTTCAAGAACACGGCCAGGCCGCGCGCCAGGTCCTCGGGCAGGCCGTGCTTGCTCTCGTGGAACACGTTGAGGTGATTCTCAAAGCCGAGTACTTCCGCGCCTGGGAACTGGCCCGGCTCGACCACGCTAGCCACGATGCGGCGGCGCTCTTCCTTGGACGAGAAGCGGCGCACCACGGCGTAGAAGCCGTTCGGGTACAGCCAGCGCTCCGTCTCCGCGTTGCGTGCGATCGCGTTCGGCTTCTTGATGCCCGCCTTGGGCCACTCGGTGGCCTGGCCCGCAAAGTGCCCGGGGTAGAGCAGCGGCACGGTACCGTCCTCCGGCATGTCCCGAAGGTGCTCGCGCATGCGGAAGTCCACCACCGGCCCTGTCGAGACAGTGATGCCGATGTCCTTGAGCGTGTGGCGCACGCTCTTTGCCAGCTCGAGCGGGTTTTGTTCGGGGCTGGTCGGCACGTGGATGAACCGTTCGGAGTCGGCAGGGAACACGATGCGGTCGAACTGGTGCTCGTGGGCGACGTAGTCGACGAAGGTGTCGTCGGTCGACGTCGAGACGGTCACCGGCCCTTGGGTCGCTCCGCACTCGAACGCGATGATCACGTTCTCCTGCAGGACCTCGTCCTCCTTGAACGCCTTGTTCCTGGACTCAAAGAGGTGCATGTGGCGGATCGCCGCGCGCGCCAGGAGAAACTCGCGGAACGGGCGGTAGTAGGGGCCGTTGCAGAAGCTGCGTGGGATGATGGCGACGATGTGGCCGCCGGGCTCCATCATGGCCACGGCTAGGCCGACGAAGGCGGTGTAAAGGTTGACCGTCTCGATGCCGACCTCGCGCAGCAGCAGTCGGTGGCGCGAGCCGGTGTTGATCTTCTTGTACGGCGGGTTGAGGATCGCGTGAGTGAACCCGGTGCCCTTACCAAACTGGAGCCGGTTGACGGCGTGCTCGATAAAGTCGCCGCCTTCAATGTGCGCTTTGATGGGCAGAGTCGCGGCGTAGCTGGCCATCGTCTCGGCCAGGTGTTCGCGGATCACGTCGTCCAGCTCGAAGGCTGTGGCCTCCATGCTTTCGAAGCTCTTGCCCCAGCGGTCCAGGAAGGCCGAGGTCAGAGAGCCGACGCCCGCGCCTGCGTCCAGCAGCCTGCACGTCTTGCCCGTTGGCGCAGGGAAAAGCGACGCCATAAAAGCCGCGACGCTCTTGGGCGTCATGAATTGCCCGAGGGCGGACTTCTTCGCGCGGCTTGTCACCTTGGCGACCTCGGTGCGCACGGTGTCGATCGTTTCGAGTAGCTCCATCCTGTTCCTTGTCGCTGTCATCCGGTCAAGTCCGGCGGCGGTATTTGCGGTGCTCGACCATCGCGCCGACGATCCTGATCGGCGTGGCGTCTGAGCGCATCGACGGGTAGTCCTCGTTCAGCGGGACAAGCTCGAACACGGTCTCGCCGCGCTCGTTGATGCCGCGCGGGCGGTACTTCTTGAAGGTCGCCTCTTCGTCGCCGTTCTTGGCCACGACGAAGTCGCCGGGCTGGGGCGAGATGTTCGGGTCGATGATGACCCGGTCGCCCGGCTTGAACTCCGGCAGCATCGAGTCGCCCTTGATCTCCAAGGCGAATGCGCTGCCCGACAGCTCCAGGTCCGTGAGCAGGAATTCGTCGGCATCGCCAGGGGCGTAGTTGTCGACGACGCCGGTCCAGGCACCTGCCTGGACGTAGCTGATGAGGGGGATGCGATGCGTCCCCAGATCGGCCGGCGCGACGTTCTGCGAGTCGACCAGCTTCGGCCCCTTGCCAGTCACGAGCCACGCAGCACGGTACCCGGTCGCACGCTCCAGCGCTGCGGCGGTGTCCGCGCGCAGGCTTTTGGTCGTGCCGTCCAGCCATTGGGTGACCGCTCCGGCGCTCTTGCTCGTCTCGGCCGCGATCTGCGCCTGGGTTTTCCCCGAGTGCGTGATGGCTTCCTTGATTCGTTCGGCTAGGTTCATAGGCTCTATTTTAGCTGGCTTAATAGTTTAGTGTGCTTGCAGCATGGCATTTAGTCGGCTAAACTTCAAGCCCATGAACACTGAAAAAGCCATCCAACTTGCCGGCAGCCCCTCGATGCTGGCCGCGATCCTGGGCGTCACGCCGAGCGCCGTCTCCCAATGGGGGCCGGCGTTGCCAGAGCGCCGCGTCTGGCAGCTGCGCGTTTTGCGTCCCGAGTGGTTCCGAGATGAACCGTTGCCTCCGATCCGGCCCGGGTCCAAGCACGCCGACCAGGCGACAGAAAGCGGGGCCGCGTGAGCATCCGGCTCATGAACGCCGCCTGGGACCTGGAGATGCCCAGCGGAATGAAGTTCGTCCTGATGTCGCTGTGCGACCAGGCGAACGACGCCGGTCAGTGCTTCCCATCGGTGGCGACGATCGCCAAGCGATGCAGCATGTCCGAGCGAGCTGTCCAGGGTCACGTGAAGGCCCTGGAAGAGGCGGGCTTCCTGGCGCGGCGAGAGCGCGTCGGGCACAGCACTTTGTACTGCCTCGACCCCCGCAGGATTTGCACCCCCGCAGATTCTGCACCCCCGCAGAACTTGCGCCACACCCCCGCAGATTCTGCGCCCCAACCCCCGCAGATTTTGCGGGGGACCCCCGCAGATTCTGCACCCATAACCACCACTGAACCATCAATTGAACCCAAAGAGAACCAAAAGATAGGTCTGGTTCGACCTGACGGCGTGCCCGACCAGGTCTGGGCCGACTTCCTCGCGCTGCGCAAGGCGAAGAAGGCTCCGCTGACGACCACGGCGATCGAGGGGATCGCACGCGAGGCGGAGAAGGCCGGCAAGACGCTGGCCGACGTGCTGGCGCTGTGCTGCACGCGCGGCTGGCAGGGATTCAGGGCCGACTGGTTGACAGACACGAAGAGCGCGTCCGCGACGCGACCGGCGAAGTTCGACCCGGTGGCGTTCGTGAACGGAAGGAAGGAGGACGCGCATGTCGTCATTGACGTCCCAGCGCAGCGCGTGGCTTGACCCGCGCCCGATCGGCGACCGGCAGCTGTCGCTGATGGACCACCTGTTCAACCGCCTCGACGGGATGTACCCGAATCGCTGGCGCGCGGCTTTCACCAGTGAGGACGCGGTCCAGAACTGGCGCGAGTCCTGGGCAGAGGCCTTCGTCGAAGAGGGCATCACGCCGCACCAGGTCGCAGACGGCATCCGAGCCTGCCGCCGGCAATTCGACTGGCCGCCGTCGCTCACCGAGTTTTTGAAGGCCTGCAAGCCGCACATCGACCCGGAGACCGCCTTCGCCGAGGCCTGCGAGCAGATGCGCGCGCGGGACACTGGCACCGACAAGTGGAGCAGCCCGGCGGTTTATTGGGCCGCCGTCGAGTTCGGCTCCTGGGAGCTGCGCCATGCGAGCTGGGACCGCGCGAAGTCGCGGTGGACGCGAATCCTGACCGAGAAGCTGGCGCAGGCCGACTTGCCCGAGGTGCCGCCGCGCCGTGAAGCGCTGCCAGCGCCTGGCCAGACCCGCGCGAATCCCGAGAAGGTGCGCGAGATGCTCGACGCCCTGCGCCAGCGAATGGCCATGCCGAAGGGGGCCGCATGACTGACCCCACAAAGGACCACAAGCGAGTCACACCTGAAGGCCGTGCCCTCGGCCGGCAGATGGCGGACCTTGCTGACCGGGCTGTGGCCAGGCTTGCTGTCAAGGGCGAAAGCGACGAGCGGTGCAAGTCGTGCGCGTTCACGCACGGAACGGTTCCCAACGGCTGCCTGCAGACCCAGATGGACGTCACAAAGGCAGTCGTCGAAAACGTCCCGTTCCTGTGCCACCAGGCCGATCGCAAGGGCTGGCCGTGCCACGGCTGGTATGCCGTCCGCGCGGTCATCAACGCGACGGAGAAGGCCAAAGGACCGCTTCTCGATCAGCTCGGTCCTTGCCCATGGGAGTTTTCGCCGCCCGACGATGCAGACGCCAAGGAGGCTGCGTGACATGCCCGGCGTGCGAATCATCGAAACAACGGCGGCACAGTGGGGCGTACCACCTGGCCTGCCTGGAGTGCTGCGTTCGCCTGGTGCTGTCGACGCACCCGAGCAAGCGGCAAGCGGCCGTGATGCTGGCGGCAATCGAGCGCTTTCGGGATGCGCCTGGCCGGGCAGCGATTTTGGAGCGCGTCGGCCAGGAACTGGCGAAACGCCGCTCAGCGCCGACGAAGTCTGGCACGGCGTGCAACGAGGCCTGATCCCATGAGCACCAAGCGCACGTTCTTCCTGGTGCACGACGAGGCACGCCGCAACGCTGTCGAGTTCGTGAAAGCCGCTCCCGAGGGCTGGTGCGTCGAGGTCAAGCAGCGCACGCGCACGCTGGACCAGAACGCCCGCATGTGGGCGATGCTGACCGAGCTGTCGCGCCAAGTGGTGTGGCACGACCAGCACCTGACGCCCGAGAACTGGAAGGACATGTGCACGGCCGCGCTCAAGCGGCAGCAGGTAGTGCCAGGCATCGACGGCGGCTTTGTAGTGCTGGGCACCAGCACGCGCCGGATGACGATCGGCGAGATGGCCGAGCTGATGGACTTCATCGCGGCCTTCGGTGCAGAGCGTGGCGTCGCTTTCCACGAGCCTGTGGAGGTCGACGCCTGATGCAGTCCAAGAACAAGAAGGCACCCACGGTCGCGGAGCGCCGACACATCGAGCGCGTGAAGCTGCTGCCGTGCTCGGTCTGCGGCGATGCGGGACCGAGCGACTGCCACGAAATCAAGCAGGGCCAGTGGTTCACCTCCGTGGCCCTCTGCAAGAGCTGTCACCAGGGCGACTTGATGGGCCTGCACGGCCAGCGTCGCGCCTGGGCAATCCGAAAGATGGACGAGCTGGATGCGCTCGCCGTAACCATCAAAAGACTGAGCGCATGAACGTAACCCTCCCATGGCCACCGAAGGAGCTGAGCCCCAACGCTCGCCAGCACTACATGGCGCACGCACGCGCCAAGAAGAAGTTCCGCGAGGCCTGCCGCGTGCTGGCGCTGGCCGCCGGCGTGAAGGCCCTGGCCGGCATCGAGCGCCTGCACGTTGAGCTAACCTTCTACCCGCCGGACCGCCGCCCGCGCGACCAAGACAACATGCTGGCCGCCATGAAGTCGGGCCTGGACGGGCTCGCCGACGCGCTCGGCCTGGACGACCGCAAGTTCAAGACGACGTTCCAGGTCGCCGACCAGATCGGCGGCATGGTGAAGGTCGAGCTTCGCCCGATGGATCGGGAAGCATGAGATGCGCGAGCTGCGACACCGACACCATCGTGCTCGAAAGCAGGCGACGCGAGGACGGCACGTATCGCCGCCGCGAGTGCCCGAGCTGCGGTGCTCGGTTCAGCACCATGGAAACGTTCGTCGGGCTCAAGCGTGGCCCGAAGTCACAGAAGCCGGAAGCGCCTGTAAAGCCGGCCAAGCCGAAGGGAATCAAACCACTGCCGCGCAAGCCAGCTCCTGCGCGGCGCGTGGACGACTTTTGGCTGCGCAACGAGACGCACGACTACCACGAAGATCTGAAGGAGCTGGGAATTGACACCACGGACATTGGCTGAGCGCCTGGCGACAGCGCTGGCAACCGACGACCTGCTGTTGCGCGAGGCCGCGTGCGACCTCGACAAGATCATCGTCAGCGGCTGGTCGGCAAAGACCCGCGAGCTGGGCTCGCTTGCGTTCTGGTCGAAATACCTGAACGACGGCTACAAGGCCCGGCAGCTCGCCGACACCGTGCGCCGCATGGCCGTCTCGCGCATGAGGCAGCAGCGGCGCATGGCCAGGCGCGAGGAAATCCACCGGCTGGCCGACATCGTCGTCGCCTGGTGGCTGCACGACAAGTGCCCGACGTGCCAAGGGCGCGGCCTCCTGGTGCTGCGTGACCAGCAGGTCGTCTCGAACATCGAGTGCGGGAGCTGCCACGGCAGCGGCCTGCGTCGCCTGCCGACGCCCGACGAGGCCGGGCTCGATTGGGAAGAGGCGCTGTTCGTGCGCCGCTTCACCGACGTGCAGCTGGTGATCGACGGCGCGATGGGCAGCTACATGGGCGGCGTCTCCCGCGCCCTGCGCCAGCGCATCGAGAACCGCGACGAGCCAGCGCCCGAGCGTGCCGTGCTGGTGCGCACGCATGACGATGGCATCGATTGATTCACGAAGGGTGCAGGATGCGAGATAATAGAAGCAGAAGAACGATAAATAACACTACCCCTAGTGGTAATCACTTGGGCGTCGGTGTGTCTATCGTTCCCGAGACTGAGTCTCCCGGGGTTTTCTTCGCAGTTGTCTCCTCCCTGATGGGTTCGAAAGGGCTGGCCTTCGCGGGCTGGCCCTTTCCCTTTTCTGGGGCCGCGTGATGCCTGCGAGACCCAAGTCCATCTGCCGGCACCCAGGCTGCGGGAAGTTGATCGACGCGCTGGGCTACTGCCAGGCACACATCAAGACCGAGCAGCAGCGCAAGGCTGAGCACGACGCAAGGCGCGGAAACGCATCGGCTCGTGGCTACACCTGGAAGTGGCGTGAGGCGCGCGCGGCGTTCCTGTCCGAGCACCCACTGTGCCGTGAGCACGAGCGACGCGGCGAGCTGGCAGCGGCCACCGTGGTCGACCACATCAAGCCGCACCGTGGCGACATGGCGCTGTTCTGGAGTCGATCCAACTGGCAGCCGCTGTGCGCGGCGTGTCACAGCGCCAAGACGGCGCGAGAGGACGGCGGATTTGGGAACACAAAAAAGACGAACCTCGGCAGCGCGCCAACGCGGCCGAGGCTCTGACCAGCATGATTGAAAAGGAATCACGATGGCTGACGAGAAGTATAGGCGGCTGGCCTGCGTTGAGTGCTCCGGCATGTTCGACCAGGTCATTTCCAGGGGATCGGTTCGCAAGTACTGCGACCCATGCGCGGACGCGGTGCGAAAGCGGCACCAAGTCGACCGTCTGCCTCGTAGGAAAGAGGCTGCCGAGGCACTTCACAGAGCAGCCGCTCTGGAAGTCGCGTGCGCCAGGTGTGGATGTGTGTTCTGCCCGATGTACGCAAGCAAGTACCGCAAAGGCGGCTACTGCAAGCCCTGCGCTGACGAGGTGCAACGACTCAAGAGCAACAGAAAGGTCGGCGACAACCTGGCCCGCGCGCGCAGGTTCGGCGTCGCGCGCAGGTACTTTAATGAGCTGCACATCCTGGAGCGCGATGGATGGCGGTGCCAGCTTTGCGGCGTGAGCACCCCAAGGCGGCTGCGCGGAACACGGGACGACAGAGCCCCAGAGTTAGACCACATCGTGCCGCTGAGCGTCGGCGGCGCGCACCTGCCGGAGAACGTCCAATGCGCGTGCCGGCGCTGCAATCAACAGAAACGAGCAAAGGCACGAGGACAGATGAAGCTGGAAGGATTCGCCGAGATTCGACCGACGACCCGGGAGGGGGGACTGAAAGTCTGGGCGATGAGCGCACGCGACCGCGCGGGAACTCAAATTTCCTTGCCGTCAAAATGGAGCAAGGGGGTCTGCCTGTGAGCAATCCGGCAGACAAGGTCGAGCGCTGGTCGATTGACCGGCTCGTGCCGTATGCGCGAAACGCTCGCACGCACAGCGACGAGCAGGTGGCGCAGATCGCGGCCTCGATCAAGGAATGGGGCTGGACGACTCCGGTGCTCGTGGACCCCGAGGGCCAGATCATTGCCGGCCACGGCCGGGTGATGGCTGCCCGCAAGATCGGCATCGACGAGGTGCCGGTCATGATCGCGGACGGCTGGACGGACGAGCAAAAGCGCGCCTACGTCCTGGCCGACAACAAGCTGGCGCTCAACGCCGGATGGGATCAGGAGCTGCTGGCCCTGGAGCTGTCCGAGCTGCAAGACCTAGGCGCGGACCTGAGCCTGATCGGTTTCTCCGACGAAGAGCTGACCGACCTGCTCGCCGAAAAGGACGCTGAGGACCAGGAGGGCCTGACCGACGAGGACGAAATCCCCGAGGTCCAGGCCGAGCCCGTCTCGGTGACCGGTGACGTCTGGCAACTCGGCCCGCATCGCGTGATGTGTGGCGACAGCACCAGCGCCTCGGACGTCGAGAAGCTGATGGACGGCGCGAAGGCGCTCCTGCTGCACGCCGACCCGCCGTATGGCATGGGCAAGGAAGCGGATGGGGTCGCCAACGACAACCTGTACCGGGAAGAGCTGGACCGCTTCCAGATGGACTGGTGGGGCGCTTTCCGCCCGTACCTGGCCGACAACGCCAGCGCCTACATCTGGGGCAACGCCGCCGACCTTTGGCGACTTTGGTACGTTGCAGGCCTGGAACGGACCGAGAAGTTCGAACTTCGAAACGAGATCGTCTGGGACAAAAAGAGCATCCCGGGCATGGCGTCGCCTGACCTGACGCAGTACCCGATCGCCTCCGAGCGGTGTCTGTTCTTCCAGTTCGGGAACCAGTTCCTGGGCAACATCAACGCCGACGACTTCCCGGAGACCTGGGAGCCTGTCCGCGCATACATGGAAGGCGAAGCGAAGGCAGCAGGCATCAAGCCTGGGGACATCAAGCGCGTCTGCGGCTGCGGGATGTACTCGCACTGGTTCACGCGCTCGCAGTTCACGCTGATCCCGGAGAAGCACTACCGGGCGCTGGCCGCCGAGTACTCGGGACGTTTCGCCAAGCCATGGTCCGAATTGAAGTCCGAGTGGGACCGCGTCAAGGGCGCAGGCCGGGAAGTCATCAACGGCAAGCTCGACGGCACGCGGAGCTACTTTGACAACGCGCACGACGTGATGCGCGACGTCTGGGAGTTCTCGCGGGTGACCGGCGACGAACGCCACGGACACGCGACGCCGAAGCCGGTGGCCATGATGGAGCGCGCGATCAAGTCCGCGCTGCCGGCCGATGGGCTGTGCGTCGAGCCGTTCGGCGGAAGTGGGGCGACCCTGATGGGCGCGGAGAAGTCCGGCCGGGTCTGCTACTCGATGGAAATGCAGGGCCGCTACGTCGACGTGATCGTCCGACGCTGGCAGGCCTACACCGGCAAGAAGGCCACGCTCGTGGGCGACGGCCGCAGTTTTGACGAGGTTGCGTATGGCAGGACGGAAGCCGAAGCCGACGCAGCTTAAGGTCGTGCAGGGCACGTTCCGCAAGGACCGCGCGAACGCACGCGAGCCGAAGCCGTCTGGTGACCTGACAGCCGCGCCGGTTCACTTCACGGACGCGCAGCGCGAGGTCTGGGACTACGCGATCGCCAACGCGCCCAAGGGCCTGCTGAAGATGCTGGACCTGTCGGTGCTGGAGGTGTGGGTCGTGGCCAGCGTGTTCCACCGCGAGGCCGCGCAGAAGGTGGCCACCACCGGGCAGATCATCAAGTCGCCCAGCGGCTACCCGGTCATGAACCCGTACATGGCCAACATGAACAAGCAGGCGCAGATCATGCTGAAAGCGGCGGCCGAGATGGGCTTCACGCCCGCCTCGCGCTCGCGCATCGTGGTCGCCGAAGAGCTGGTCGGCGACGATCCTTGGGCCAAGTTGGCCGCCGAGGGATGACGCGTGATTTTTGCGCCATTGCACAGCGGTACGCCAAGGACGTCGTCGCCGGGAAGATTCCCGCCGGCCGGTTCGTAAAGGCCGCGTGCAAGAGGCAGATCGAGGACCTCAAGCGCTGGAAGGCGAAGGGGTCCGCGTACCGGTTCGACACGGCGCGCGCCAACAAGGTCTGCCGCTTCATTGAGCTGCTGCCGCACATCAAGGGGCCGAAGGCCGGCGAGCCGATCGTCCTGGAGCCCTGGCAGGTTTTCATCCTGACGACCGTGTTCGGCTGGGTGAAGGCGGACGGCAGCCGGCGCTTTCGCCGGGTCTACATCGAGGTCCCGCGCGGCAACGGCAAGTCGGCGCTGTCATCCGGCGTCGGCCTCTACATGCTGTGCGGCGACGGCGAAGGCGGCGCGGAGGTCTACAGCTTCGCCACGACGCGCGACCAGGCCAAGATCGTGTTCGGGGATGCCCAGAACATGGCCAGGCGCACCGCCGGGCTGCGATCGCACTTCGGCGTCGACGTCAACGCGCACAACATCAACGTGCTGCGCACGGCCTCGAAGTTCGAGGCGCTTTCGGCCGAAGGCTCGACGCTGGACGGCCTGAACACGCACTTCGCGTGCGTCGACGAGCTGCACGCGCACAAGACCCGGGCGGTCTACGACGTGGTCGAGACCTCGATCGGCAAGCGCGCGCAGTCCCTGCTGTGGGTGATTACCACGGCGGGAAGCAACAGGGCCGGCATCTGCTACGAGGTGCGCGGCTTCGTGATCAAGGTCCTTGCGGGCGCGGCCAAGGACGAGAGCCAGTTCGGCATCGTCTACGGCCTCGACGAAGAGGACGACTGGACGACCGAGGAGGCCCTTATCAAGGCGAACCCCAATTGGGGCATCTCGGTCATGCCGGAGGTGCTGCTGCCGCTCCAGGCCAAGGCCATGACGATGCCGAGCGCCGCGAATAACTTCAAGACGAAGCACCTCAACGAGTGGGTGAACGCGGACACGGCATGGATGGACATGCGGGCCTGGGATGCCTGCAAGGACCCGACGCTCGACCCGGAGCAGTTCGCAGGCGAGCCTACCTACGTGGCGCTGGACCTGGCCAGCAAGGTCGACATCGCCGCCAAGGTCGCGCTGCACGAGCGGACGATCGAGGGCAAGCCGCACTACTACGTGTTCGGGCAGTACTACCTGCCACGCGACACAGTGGAGCGCGGCGAGAACTCTCAGTACCAGGGCTGGGAGCACATGGGGCTGCTCACCGTGACCGATGGCGCGGTGATCGACTTCGACGTCATCGAGCAGGACCTGCTCGCGGACTGCTCGCGCTTCGAGGTGCGCGAGGTGCCTTACGACCCGTTCCAGGCGACGCAGCTGTCGACACGGATGGCGGCGCAGGGCGTGCCGATGGTCGAGATGCGACCAACGGTGCTGAATTTTTCGGAGCCGATGAAGCAGCTCGAAGCGCTCGTGCTGCAAGGTCGGCTTCACCACAACGGCGATCCGGTGCTCGCTTGGATGATGTCCAACGTCGTCGCGCACATGGACGCCAAGGACAACATTTACCCGCGCAAGGAGCGCCCCGAGAACAAGATCGACGGCGTCGTCGCCCTGATCATGGCCTTGGGCCGCGCCCTTGCAAACGAACAACAGGAAGAGGTCACCCCTCAAATCATCATCCTATGAAATCTTGGCTCAACCGCCTGGCCACGCGAATCGCGCAGGCTTCAGGCGGTATTCCGATCAGCGAAGGCACGCGCGGCAGCCAGTTGTACGACTGGTTCACCGCTGGCGGTGGCGCGGCAGGTGTCGCCGTGAACGAGCGCACCGCCATGAGCGTCTCGGCCGTGCACGCCTGCGTCGAGCTGATCGGCGGGTCGATTTCCAGCCTGCCGCTGCACTTCTACCGGCGCAGCGATGCTGGCCGCGAGCGCTACACGCCGGAACTCTGGTGGATGCTCAACGAGCGCCCCTGGGATAACTGGCCGGCCTCGTCGTTCTGGATGTTCGTGACGGCGTCGAAGCTCCTGCACGGCGACGCCTTTGTCCTGATCCATCGGGCGAGCCCGTATTCGCCCAACATCGTCGGATTCGAGCCGATCCACCCGCTGCGCGCAGACGTGACCAAGAAGGACGGCCGGCTGGTCTACACGCTCTGGCGCGAAAAGGACTCGGACGGCGGCCTGTATCCGACAGTGGTCGAGGCCGACGACGTCCTCCACATTCCCGGCCCTGGATTCGATGGCCAGCGCGGCATGTCGCAGATCAAGCACGTGCTGCGCAACCCTGCCGGCATTGCGATCGCGGCAGACGAGCACAGCGCGCGCTTCTTCCAGAATGGCGCGCGGCCCGACTTCGCCATCGAGGTTCCGGGCAACCTGACGCCCGAGCAGCAGGAGATGCTGCGCACCACCTGGGCGCAACGCCACCAGGGCGTCTACAAGTCCGGCCTGCCGGCTTTGATGACTGGCGGAGCCAAGATCCACGAGCTGACCATGAACGCCGAGGACTCGCAGCTCCTGACGACGCGCGGCTTCCAGGTCGAGGACATTGCCCGCGTGTTTGGCGTTCCGCCGCACATGATCGGCCACACGGACAAGACGACCTCATGGGGCAGCGGCATCGAGCAAATGTCGATCGGCTTCGTGAAGTTCACCCTGCAGCGCCACCTGGTGGCCTTCGAGCAGGAGATCAACGCGAAGGTGTTCCGCACTGCGCGCAACTTCTGCGAGTTCCAGACCTCCGGCCTCGAACGCGGCGACATCAAGACCCGCAACGAGAGCTACCGCATCGCCCTCGGCCGTGCCGGCGAGCCTGGCTGGATGAGCGTGAACGAGGTCAGAAAACTCGAAAACCTGCCGCCCGTCGACGGCGGCGACTCACTTTCCACTGCGGCACAGCCCGCACAAGGGGCAACGCAATGAAGCAATTCCTGAAACTGTTGGCTGACAACCGCAAGCGCGGCACC
>JACCDU010166686.1_pt1 | contig 18717 bp, 14 predicted proteins | sample 7446081 | NCBI WGS metagenome assembly JACCDU01 (sample SAMN15323447, study PRJNA562643) | freshwater metagenome | isolation source: river surface water | place: USA:Blue River Watershed | collected 2017-08-17
AAAGTCCACGACAAAAGCGTTCCCCATCGATCAAGAGGACTTGATTGCGGGTGTAGGACGCGTTTTGACAGTTATCGAAGCGTTCAATGATGAATACGGTCGCATGACCGTGACGCAAGTTGCAGAGCGGACTGGAATTCCCAGAACTGCGGCTCGTCGTTACTTGCTTAATTTGTGCCATTTTGGTTATGGCGATACCGATGGCAAGTTCTACTGGCTAACGCCTAGGGTGCTTAGACTGGGCCAAGGCTACTTAGATGGTGCACGCTTGCCCAGACTTGTACAGCCCTTTATTCAAAGACTGGCCATGTCGTCTGGCGAGACTGTCAACGTGTCAGTATTGGATGGACATGAACTTGTCTATGTCGCTAGAAGCAATAGCCCACGCGTAGTGTCGATTGGTTTTTACGCAGGAGCCCGAGTACCCGCGCATGTCGTGGGTGCTGGACCCGCCATTCTTTCAACCCTTCCTGATAGCAATCTAAAAAAATGGATTGAAGCGCATGAATTTTCTACATTCAACACCAGTGCAGTGCTGACTGCAAAAAAGTTTGAAAAAGTTATCCTGAAGGCCCGAAGGGACAACTACTGCATCTCTATTGGTAACTTGGACCAAGGCCTAGCGGGTGTGGCTGTGCCACTAAGAGATAGACATGGTGAATGCAAAGCTGCCTTGAGCATGACGCTTCAATCTTCCATATGGAGTGAAGAAAGAATCACCGAAAAATTGCTGCCGCTAATTGTTGAAACAGCTCAAGTGCTACGAGCCGTCATTTGAGTTTGGCATTCCCCATATCTGTAGATACCTATTTCAGCCACAAAGTTGAAACAAACCTTCAGTACAGTCCTTTAGTTCCTGTTGCCCATCTAGGTAAATAGCGGGTTGCGAGCATCTAATTCCGAAAAAACCTACTTTTTTGGAATTCATATTCCCAAAAAAAATGCGGGTTCCCAAGCTGGGAACCCGCATAAATATTGGGGTGGCTGATGGGGCTCGAACCCACGACAACAGGAATCACAATCCAAGGCGAAAACCTATTATTCATGCGCCTTGGGAGCCAATTTCATGGGAATTTTTTGCTTTAGATAAGCACCATTGCACGCGGCTCTTACGGGAAAGGTTCCCACTTAAACAGGGAGTTCTCAGGGCATGAAATAACCTACCCCAAACCGTCGAAATGGCTATTTATTGTCATTCGAAGGCTGAAAGAAGAAGAGCCTTATTTCTTCAGTTGCGCTCTTCAAAGACTGACCACCCTTTATGTATTCAGCCTTGTTCGTGGGACTCTGAAACAAAACAGCCTTCACTAAATCTCGATCCAACGTTATAAACCGAGGAAGTTCACCATCACCTAACTCCCCCAACCTAAACGTTGAGGAGTCACTTGACTCAACAACCAAGAAAACATTTTCACCACTCTGACTGAAGATCTTTTTTATATCGTCTGCCACATCTTGGTCAAGATGCACTTGCACTTTGACTGGAAGAGCCCCTCCATACTTGGGACTTATGTATTCATAAACGGTAGCGCCAAAGCCAATGACACCAAGAACAACATAGAGCGATATGAAAAATATTCCGTAATATTTCTCGCCCCCTACTCGCCACCCCTCAGACGTTATGACTACTGCACCAGCCAAAGTAACAGTCAGAAAAATAGCGATCAAAGATGACAATGGTTGATGCACATAACCAAAAACAAAACAAGCAATGAATACGACGCTATTCAGGAAAAAAGTTAGAGAAAAACTAACCTTCGGAAATTTTTCATAGCACCCACTTTTTTGTAAGACAAGATCAATTCCGAAGGTGAGAAAAACGATCGTTTGTATCGAAGAATATTCGTGCAACCCAAGAAGAGTAAGCAACATAAGCGCCGTAAATAAGCACGCAAAAGCATGCTCAACCACGTAATAGCCAACAAGCAGGAACTGCGAAACACCACTTAATTTCGAATGTGAATGCATACCGTTTACGATTTGATCAGCGACCTTTCTCCATACAAAAAAGTAGTAGGCCAACATCACTACAGCGATTAGTGAGCCAGCCAATATGTATTTGGTATTTAGTAAAGATTGATCATAGATACCGTGACTAGCAAGGTAACTGGTGACGACAATAAAACCGAGGACATAAAGCACACTAGATGCACTAGCTGCGAATACAGGCAATCGCTCGATCATCTTTCCTTTTCCGATCATTTCACCTCCGTGCTGACTGCATTTCTAATAGCGAATTCACATCATCGAATTAAGAAGCTTGTGCGGCGCTTGCGAATTTAGACAAATCAACTACTGAACCCTATCAACAACTCGACTAGTTCGAAAATGTCAGTAGACGGCTCATCATCGTCGAAAGCTGTACTCAATGCAGCCAACGCCTTAGCGCGTTGATTGGCAATTTCTAGATGAGCTCTTGTTGTAGCGAAGTAACCACCGCCCCCCTTCTCGTAGTCAGGGATGTGGTTCTTTAAACGAGCCTGAACTTCTGTTCTGTGCATTGGATGCTGTATGTCTTCAAAGTGAAGCAAGAGCCACAACTCAAAACATGGTACAGATGCGATCGCCTTAAATTTGACTGGCTTGTTGAGATCATTGCGAAGCCTGCCGTCTAACGATGCAGCAGAAGCAAGCGCATCAAAGTAGGTTAGATGGTCATCTCGATCAAAAACCGCAAAGACTTGCTCAAAAGCTCTTGGCCTAACACGCTTAAAAGTATCGCCCCTCTCAAAAAGTTGCTGGGCATATCTAACCACTTGAATTGGCTCAGTACCTAGTGCACCGGGTTGAACTTCAACATTTGTTGTTTGCAATCGCAGAGCAGACCTTATTTCTTTGAAATAATTAGGTTCAGATTTACTTCCTTCGGAAACTATCAGTATGCGGTCATAGCTTGCACGCTTGCTTTGCTTACGCTCTAGTTGAGCGCGTTGTCGGATTTGAGGGGAGTTGTCTCGTGCCATAGGACTCAACCACCCCAGTCTCTAAGAAACGGGAGTGCACCATATCGCCCCATTAGGTATCCCCGCTCAAGGGCCTCGTTCTTACGTGGACTGAAATCAGACAACGGATAAAGCTTAGTCGCTTGCTCAAGATCCTTTTCGACGAACCATATTTGGTCTCGACGGAAAAGTTCGGGATCAAGCAATGAAGTGTCATGAGTTGTAAAAATCAGTTGCGCACCCAATTTGTTAATTGCAGGCGTCTGAAAAAGTTCAACTAGCCTACGCACTAGCAAGGGGTGCAAGCTACTGTCCAACTCATCGACAACTAGTGTCATCCCTTTTTCCAAAATATCTAAGACCGGACCCGTTAGAAAAAGTAGATTACGAGTTCCCATCGATTCATCGCCAAGACCAAAAACAGCTCGCCCCTGCTCTGTAACGTGATGAAAAAGCAACTCGCTAACTTCTTGCTCTTCGTTTCTAACTTCTGTTTTACCTGCAGCCATATCAAAGTGAACCGCTTGCGCAGCCACTTTACGTGTCGCAACTTCGATATCAGAGATGCTGATATCAGCAGCAGTCAAAAAGTCACAAATGGCTTTCTTACCCTCAGGCTTACGCAACATATCAACTGAAAACTGCTGACCTAGTGGTGTTACCTCATTAAAGATGGCAAGCTGCTTTACAAACCAGTCAAACACTGGACGCAATTGTTCGCTGTTCAGCTGAACGGCCATTGACAGAAACAACGAATTAGGCCGCGTAGCTCCCTCCCACACCGTCTTCGCGCCTTTTAACCCTGAACCAAATTCATAGATATCTTTGTCACTGCTCTCGTCGTAATGGCGTTCAAACCATTGCTGTGGTTTGAACGCTTTATAAACAAGCAAGTACTCTCGAGTGATGCGCTGAGCAGTAAGTTCAAAACCATACTGGTGACGCACTCCATCAAGGATGAAAGTAACTTCAAACTCCGTAGGCTGCAAAACCAACTTTTCATCAAATCGAAAGGGCTGAACATTAAAAGTCTGACCTGGCTGCATCACTGAAGCCGACTCGACCACCACAGCACGCATGTACTGCAGCGCCTTGATCAAATTAGACTTACCACCCGCATTAGGACCGTAAATTGCGGCACTTCGAAGTAACGTTGGAGCAGCCTTCACCCCAGATTGCATTGTGTTGAGTTCATGCAACGTCTTATCTTTGGCAGCGACAAGACTCAGGATTTGCTCATCTCGCAACGAGCGAAAGTTTCTGACTCGAAAGTCAATCAACATAAAACCCCCATAGGCAATTAAATAAAATGATATTTTGCACTATTTTTGCAATAAATCAGATTATTTTATAGAAATGTTGCAGATTCGCCCTGTCAGCGCATACGTAAAGCCTCGTAGAGCTCTGCTTGTCCAAGTAGTACGTCTTTTACCCCGTCCTCCACTTTCACTGAGTCCAAGACCTGTTCACTCATGGTCGAGTGAGCAGACAAAGCATCCATGATGGCATTGAGAATTCCGTTGGCAAAATCAGGTGGCGTGCGGTCATGGCCAACATAGATTAAATGCCTCTTCATATAAAAGCAGCAAGGTCTGCGCGAGCAGAACGCAATCGGACAGACAAGTAGCCCAAAGCGAAAATCTGGCAGAGCTTAGCTCCTGAAAATCACGGGGCAACCCTGCGAGAATGGGGTTTATTGAAAACAACCATTTGGAACCCACTGGCGCCAAGTCGTGCAACACAGGTTAAAGGCCCATGAACGCAGTAGAAATTGAAGCAGCACTCTCGGACTTAGCCGAAGCAGAGTTTGATGCCGCCGAGTTTCCGTATCAGTTTCTGGCCGCCTTTGGCAACAAAGAGGTTGCCCTCAAAAAACTGCGTACCGGCCACAGCAACACCTCGGACCTGACCGGCGGTGTCCTGCTTCGTAACAACATCCACCTAGCCACCTGTGACACGGGCTTGGTAGGTGTAACGCTCCAAGCCCTCAAGGCAAGTACAGCCAGCACCAAAGCCAAAGCGAAGTTCATCTTGGCCACAGATGGTCAGTCGCTGGAAGCCGAAGAGCTCATCACAGGGGAAACCATCTCCACAGACTTTGTGGACTTTCCCAACCACTTCGGTTTTTTCCTGCCTCTTGCGGGCATCTCCACCATCAAGGAGATTAAGGACAACCCGATTGATGTCAGGGCAACGGGACGCTTGAACAAGCTCTATGTGGAGCTGCTTCGTGAAAACCCAGACTGGGCAAAAGACCAGCGCCGGGCTGACATGAACCACTTCATGGCGCGACTGATTTTCTGCTTCTTCGCAGAAGACACCGGCATCTTCAACAGCACAGGACTTTTCAGCAAGACTGTTGAGCAGATGAGCGAGCGAGATGGCTCAAACACCCACGAGGTACTGGAAACAGTCTTCAGGGCAATGAACATCAAAGCCAACGCGAGAGAAAGTGCTGAGCCAAGATTGCCCAGTTGGGCTAATGTCTTCCCGTATGTGAACGGTGGTCTGTTCTCTGGAAGCACCGAGGTTCCCAAGTTCACAAGGATTGCTCGGACCTACCTTACACACGCCAGCAACCTGAACTGGAAGGAAATCAACCCCGACATTTTTGGCAGCATGATTCAGGCTGTGGCAGATGACGAGGAACGGGGCGAATTGGGAATGCACTACACCAGTGTCCCCAACATCTTGAAGGTCCTCAACCCGCTGTTCCTTGATGATTTGCGGGCACAGCTGGAAAGCATTGGCGACAACAAGGTCAAGTTGCTCAATCTGCGCAAGCGAATGGCACGGATTCGGGTGTTTGACCCGGCTTGTGGCTCTGGCAACTTCCTCGTCATTGCTTACAAGCAAATGCGCGAGATCGAGGCTGAAATCAATCGCCGCCGAGGTGAAGAGCACCTGCGCAGTGAAATCCCCTTGACCAATTTCAGGGGCATTGAGTTGCGCGACTTTCCGGCTGAAATCGCACGACTGGCACTCATCATTGCAGAGTTCCAATGCGATGTGCTCTACCGTGGGCAACAAGACGCGCTTGCAGAGTTCTTGCCCCTGAACACTGAGAACTGGATTGTCAGTGGCAACGCCCTGCGCCTAGACTGGCTGAGCATTTGCCCACCAACTGGAACAGGGGTGAAGGTTATCAGTGATGACCTGTTCAACAAGCCACTGGACCAGAAGGAAATCGACTTTGAGAATGAAGGCGGTGAGACTTACATATGCGGTAATCCACCTTACCTTGGGAATACTTGGCAGACTCCCGAGCAGAAGGCGGACATCCGTGCTGTCGTGAACCAGCGAACTAACTCGCCGGGCTTTCTTGACTATGTTGCAGGCTGGTTTGTGAAGGCAGCGGACTGGATCGCGAAGGGAAATGGTGCTGCCGCCTTTGTAACAACAAACTCAATCTGCCAAGGACAATCAGTCCCAATTTTGTGGCCAATTATTTTTGACTCTGGCTGCGATATTTTGTTTGCTTACACCTCCTTTAAGTGGAGCAACTTAGCTAGCAATAAAGCTGGTGTCACAGTAGCCGTTGTAGCCATGGGAGTACCTAGCAACTCAGCCCGTCATCTTTATGAACACCAAGATGACGGTACGGTAGTTCTACGCGAAGGTCCATCCATCACGCCTTACCTCACGCTTGGAAGGCGCGTAATAGTTGAAAAACACAGGAGCCCTATATCTGCACTTGACACCATGGAGTTTGGCAATAAACCCAGCGATGGTGGAAATTTATTGCTATCTGCAGATGACTTGACAGGACTAAGATTAAATCCCGAGCAAAAGGAGCGCTTCATCCGTCGCATTTTCGGCTCAGAGGACTTCATCAATGGCGGGCGAAGGTATTGCATCTGGATTGAAGACGAATTCCTTTCAGAAGCCAAATCAATTAGCGCATTAAATACACGAATTGAAAATGTGCGAAGGGTTCGCCTAGCTAGCCCTGACAAAGGAGCTCAAGCACTTGCGAAACGAGCACATCAACTAAAACTTATGCGCTGCGGATCCAGATGGTCCATCATCGTTCCAGCGATTTCATCTGAACGGCGACCATACTTGCCGGTAGGCCTTTTGCCAGCCAGCTCGGTTATGAACAACAAGGCTTATGGGCTATATGACGCCCCCTTGTGGAATATGGCGTTCATCGCTTCACGGCTGCACTGGGTCTGGATTGGGGCAGTTTGTGTGCGCCTTGAAATGCGGTTTTCATATTCCAACACTTTGGGCTGGAACACCTTTCCAGTGCCTGTACTCACAGAGCAGAACAAGGCCGATCTCACGGCTTGTGCAGAAGGCATCTTGCTTGCCCGAGAAGCACATTTTCCAGCCACGATTGCTGACCTCTATGAACCTGATTCCATGCCAGAAAACCTTCGGATGGCGCATGAGCGAAATGATGAGGTGATTGAGCGCATCTACATTGGTCGCCGCTTCAAGAACGATACCGAGCGACTGGAAAAACTCTTTGAGATGTACACCAAGATGACTGCTGACACTAGCGTCAAGAAAAAAGGCAAGAAAGCATGAACGCACAGACTGGCAGTCCTTTGAATACCTATACGGTCCCTGCCGTATCCATTAAGACAGCACACACCGGCGCAACCAACAAAGCCAATGCACTGGGTATGCGCACGATGCAGGAACGTGCCTATGCCAAGCGAGGTGAGCAATACTTGCTCATCAAGTCTCCACCAGCCTCGGGCAAGTCGCGAGCGCTGATGTTTGTTGCGTTGGACAAACTGAACAACCAAGGCATCAAGCAAGCAATCATCGTGGTGCCTGAGCGCTCCATCGGAAGCAGTTTCGCAGACGAGCCACTCACAAAATTTGGCTTCTATTGGGACTGGCAGGTTGCTCCACAGTGGAACCTTTGCAACGCACCCGGCGCTGATGAACCCAAGGTCGCCAAGTCAAAGGTGGAGTCGGTCCAAAAATTCCTCGCCTCTGGCGACAAGGTTTTAGTTTGCACCCACGCGACCTTCCGTTTTGCCGTTGAAGAACTGGGCATCCAGTCGTTTGACGACAGGCTGATTGCGATTGACGAGTTCCACCATGTATCCAGCAACCCCGACAGCATTTTGGGTACGCAACTCACCGCGCTGATTGCGAGAGACAAGGTTCACGTGGTGGCAATGACTGGGTCCTATTTCAGGGGTGACAGTGAAGCCGTTTTGTCACCAGCTGACGAAGCTAAATTTGAGACGGTCACGTACACCTATTACGAGCAGCTGAATGGCTACACATGGCTGAAGTCGCTGGACATCGGCTACTTCTTCTATACCGGTCCGTATGTTGAAGCTATCCACAAGGTGCTCAACCCTGCGCTCAAGACCATCGTCCACATTCCCAACGTGAATGCCCGTGAGAGCCTGAAAGACAAGCAGCGCGAGGTTGACGAAATCCTTCATGGTCTGGGTGAATGGAAAGGCGTAGATGCCACGACTGGCTTCCACCTCGTTGAAACCAGTGACGGCCGTGTTTTGAAAGTGGCTGACTTGGTGGACGACAGCGACCCAGCGCAGCGCACCAAAGTGCTGACCGCATTGAAGGACCCAGCACAAAAGAACAACCGGGACCATGTGGACATCATCATTGCACTGGGAATGGCAAAAGAAGGCTTTGACTGGATATGGTGCGAGCACGCTTTGACTGTGGGCTACCGCAGTAGCTTGACTGAGATTGTCCAAATCATTGGACGAGCCACTCGTGACGCACAAGGCAAGTCAACATCACGATTCACCAACCTGATTGCTGAACCCGCAGCTACACAAGAACTGGTAACGGAAGCCGTCAACGACATGCTCAAAGCCATTTCAGCCAGTTTGCTGATGGAACAGGTGCTAGCACCACGCTACGAGTTCACACCGAAAGACGCAGGTCCCAAAGAAGGTTTTGACTACGGTCCGGACGGCTACCAAGAAGGCAAGACCAACTTGGGCGTGAATGAGACAACCGGTCAATTTCATGTGGAAATTAACGGGCTGGTGACACCCCAAAGCCCAGAAGCCACTCGCATTTGCAAAGAAGACCTGAACGAGGTGGTGACCGACTTCCTTCAAGACAAGACCACCTTGGAACAAGGTCTGTTTGACAAGGAAAACATCGTCGCTCAAGACCTGACCCAGGTTCGGATGGGCAAGATTGTGCGAGAGCGCTACCCCGACTTGAGTGAGCAAGACCAAGAAGCCATTCGTCAGCACGCGATTGCAGCGATGAACCTGACACAGCAAGCCAAGCTGGAACTGTCGAAAGGCGACTCAGGCGATGACGAAACAGCCATGGCCAACACGGCCCTGCTGGATGGGGTGCGCAAGTTCGTCAATGTCCGCGACCTTGACATTGAACTGATTGACCAAATCAATCCGTTTGAAGCCGCCTACTCGGTGCTGGCGAAGTCAATGGACGAGAAGCTCTTGCGCCAAGTTCAAACCGCGATTGAGGCGAAAAAAGCCACCATCTCGGAGGAAGATGCGCTTGATCTAGCCAAGCGTGCCTTGCAGTTCAAGAATGAACGTGGGCGTTTGCCTGATGTGGAATCGGCTGACCCTTGGGAAAAGCGTATGGCATTGGGCGTCAAAGCACTCGCAAACTACCGCGCCGCCGCCAAAGCAAAGGAAAGCAATGGCTGACCTATCCGCTGACGAACTGCTTGACGCACTGGGTGTGGAGGTCACCCCCGTCAAAGCCTCATCGCTCACTCCATTTGAGGAACGGGTGATTGCTGGGTTTGAAGACATCCAGCGCTTTTTTGAAGAGCACAAGCGATTGCCTCGCAATGCCGAGGGTCTGGACATCTTTGAACGGTTGTATGCCGTGAGACTGGAACAACTTCGAAAGTTGCCAGAGGCGTTGGCCGTTCTTGCAGCTCATGACGCACACGGCTTGCTCAAATCCGGATCGGCTGTCGCCAACATTGACAACCTGAGCGAAGATGCGCTGTTGGCTGAACTGGGTGTGGAGGTTGAAGTCAGCGCCACTGAGGACGACATCACGGTATTGCGCCATGTTCGTTCTACGGCTGAACGGCGCGAAGCCGAAGATATTGCCAACAGGACACCTTGCAAAGACTTCAAGGATTTCAAACACCTGTTTGAACAGGCAGAGAGAGAGTTGAAGTCAGGCGACCGCACTGCCTTGCGCTTTGGGCGCGATGCCAGCATCCAGTTGCAAGACTTCTTTATTCTGGACGGCCAATTTGTGTATGTCGCAGAGGTGGGTGAAACCATCAAGATGGACACTGGCCACGATGACGCTCGCTTGCGAGTGATTTTTGGCAATGGGACTGAAAGTAACCTGCTTTTGCGCTCACTTCAAAAGGCACTCTGGAAGGACGAGACAGGTCGCAGGCTCACAGCCACCGATATGGGGCCCTTGTTTTCGGACAGTCAAGAGCAAGATGACATTGAGACTGGCACTATTTATGTCCTGCGCAGTCAGTCTAGCCACCCCTATGTGGCTGAGCACCGTGAACTCATCCACAAGATTGGTGTGACAGGTGGCAAAGTGGAAACACGAGTCTCAGGCGCCGACAAGGAAGCAACCTACTTGCTCGCGGGTGTTGAAGTGGTCGCCACCTACAAATTGCACAACATCAACCGGGTGCGAATGGAAAACCTGTTCCACAAGATTTTCAGCAGCGCCCAGATTGACATCACCATTGATGACCGTTTTGGCAACCCCGTCAAGCCACGCGAGTGGTTCTTAGTCCCTCTCCATGTGATTGACCAAGCCGTCAAACACATCACAGATGGCACCATCACTGAATTGGTATACGACACCACATCGGCGTCTTTGAAGCCAGCCTGACCACTTGTCACACACACAAAAGGCCCGAAAGGGCCTTTTTGCTGATGCGTATATTTTTTATTGACTTTCACGTTTTCAGTGTTTTACACGATATTTGACGTCATTATTTATCTACTGATTTGGGGGAATGCCACTTCGTTAAATTCCTTCAAGTGCATTTTTCACAGTCTCCAATCGTCGATTTTCGTCAACTGCAAGCTGATAGACCTTAACTATTTCTGCCAGGTCTGCCTCGGCCTTAACTTTTTGGGTATTGATCGTGGCGAGTTGATCTACTGCTATGCCCAACTCAGCACGCAATCCCTTTAACTTCGTTTCAAGGCTCTTTCGCTCTAAATGGGCTTTGTCAAACACTTGACGAGCAGCAACCGCAGCCTCACCAATAATTTGATCTCGCTCTGACTTTGCGATAGCTTCACAATTCAGGACATAGTCCCTAGCCTCAGACTCAGCCCTCAGAGCATCTGATGCAGACATCCAAGCTCGAGTTAAAACAGTTAGCAGCCAGATGATTGAAGCTATTGCAGTGAGGACAACAGTACCAACTTTTAACGCTAACCAGTAAAAGTTCCGAGGTTCTTCTACACGCTGTCCTGCAGCCATGAGTTGATAGCCTCTCGAGGTCAATGAACGCGGGCAAACTGGAACAAAGTAGTCGCAAACAACTGCAAGCATCATTGAATTTTGGTCGGAGCGATAGCTCTGCATTTGAGCATCGAGATTTTTCTTAGTCTCAGCATAATCTCGATGAACGTTTGACAGGGCCTGTTGCAGTTCATGATTTTCTTTCGTCACTTTTTGCAACTGATATTTCAAATTGTCTTTTTCCAAATCACCACACCCACCGAGCAGGAGGGTGAGGGTTGTTAGAAAAATGCAAATCAACCTAGTCACAAAATGATCTTCCGGTAAATGAACTTGTCTGCCAAGTGCTCTGGCACCTTGATGTGCGACTGGACCTGCCAATGACGTGATGCATCACGTTCATAAATTGCGATCGACTGCCCCGCTCCCAAACGACGTTTGTAATCGTCAAGAATCCCCTGCGAGTGTGAAAGCAACAAAATGAAGTCCAATTTATGCTCAGCTTTACTAGACAGTGCTGACAGCATTGCATAAAAGTTTTGATTGATTTCACGCCCCGCTTTCTTGTGAGTCAGCTCCAACTCCACGCCAACCTTTAAGCCATCATTAAGAATCCAAATTGCATCGGGCTGTTTCAGTGAGCGAACAGACTTTTGCGCCAATTCTTTGGGGGTTAGAAAAGCCTCAATTTTTTTGCTGGCGATGCGCTCCACCGTAGCTTTTTGAACCAGATAGTCATGACGCAATTGATGCCAAGGAATTTCGCCTGAAAATTTTTGATCTAACAAGTCTTCTGCAGCAAGGTTCTCTTCAACAAATGATTGACCTTTTTCCGTCAGACAGACTACTTTATGCGGAGCTCCTTTATCACCACCGGCAGGATTCGGGTAACTAGTTAAATAACCCTGCTCTACGAGTTTTTTGGTCATCCCCCTCCTGCTCGGTGAACTTACGTCATCCGCCAGTGTTGGCGACGACCAACCCCATCGATATATCCAGTTGAGTGCATCTGTTTTCTTTTGTTCACCAACCATCCGACTCGTCATGCCTGCAGCTCTCAAACGAGACGCTATTCCAACAATATTTTTTGATGTCTCGTTTTCCAAGGATTGCACTGAGGATTGAATGTGAGTGTGCAGCATGTGTGTTCAATATCTGTGTGGCTGGAATCGTCTTTAAAAACCTGCAAAAAGTTGCATCGTCAAGGCCCGCTGAAGCGGTTCCACTGTCGTGGATTCCCTTGCCTGACGCGGCTGGACGCCTCGTCTGCTACTTCTTACAGGTGGACTTACGTCCCCCGCCTTCAGCGGTTCCCCCTGGCCCCCTGCGCAAGCGCAGGGAACCCGCATCCCGCAGGTCTTTCTCGCCGAGGCGCTCAAGAGGTCTACGACCCGCCTGCACGGCGCCTTTGTATGTGGGTTCCCTGCGCTTACGCTAGGGGCGGGCTCTGCCCCCAAACCCAACCGTCTCGCTGGGGCTCGACTAAAAATTGCCGCAGGCTCGCGCCCTGAACCTGAACGGTTCAGCCTTGCAGGTGCTTGGCTATTTTTTTGTCTTTGGCTCCCCCATGCTCCAACCACGAGGTGGTTGGATAAAAAAGCTGGACGCTTTTTAACCGCTTTCGCGGGCAATTGCTTCGGCTTGTCAGCCTTGCTTGGCAGAGGATTAATCACATCATTCATTGTGAAAAATATGGATTGAAACTGACTCACTCACTCTTATTTTGTTGAGCCCAAGCGCGAATTGCTTCGATCAGTTCTTCTGTGTTTTCTAGAGTGTTTTTCAACTTGTGAACGTCAAACTTTTCGATCTTGTTGAGAATTGCTAACCGAGGATCAACTCCGAGCCGCCCTCTGCCGTTACGCACTGATGAAATCGTGCTCGGTGAAATCTCCAACATTTTTGAGAGCTCATCATCAGTTTCGCAACCAAGTGCATGCTTTGCAACTTCAATCAAGTCTTTCTCTGCAACCTGAGCGCCGTCTAGAGGCATGTGTTTGATTGCCCTTCGCTGCGCGATTCCGTTGGCTGACTCAATCAATCGATCAGCCAATGATTCATTTGTTATCGCGCCCACCCACTGCCCTACTTTTGTTTGCACTCTCAAATATGCAATCCGGTCGAGCACTAGCAAACGAGCTCTTTTACCCAGCTTACGGTTACCGACAAAGCGAGCGTTATGAATTAGGGCTCTTGTGACTCCCAAAAAGCCTGCGAGTTCTGAATCGTTTTTGAGTCCGAATCCTTTTTTGATTTCATCTAGCAAGTCTGAGTCAGCCATATTTATCACCGGAAAATACTGTTAAGTTTGTAATTGTATATATTTTAATCACAAATGCAAGTTGACTTAATGATGATTAGATCGCCTATGTCACTAATGAAAAAATGTTTTCCTATGAATTAATTATAGTGTTAACATCATCATTGTTACCACCAGAGATGCGCCCCTCCTTCAAGTTATTTATCGAAAAATCTAACGATCAAAAAGTAAACATGATCATTGTTAACGAAATTAAAGAAATAAGAGATCAACAGGGATTTGAACGCCCCTTTGATTTATCCGAAGATCAAATTTTTCACTTGGCAGCCCAATGCGCAACGACTGCAGCAAACATAAAGTTGAAGTGTGATTCAGGCAAGATCAGCTCACAAACATTGTTCAAACGATTGATCGAGTTGACTACAACTCATCGTGTTGAGTTACCGCATAAGAAACAAACACATGAAATAGTTAATCGTTTACTGAGTGCTAGTTGGTGGCGAGCACGGCTGAGAAAACGACTACGCGAACTAGAAATGGTCGCAATAAAGACTGGCAAAGTTTGCAAGCGGATTTGCGCTCCATACATTTCGGATCAAGGTCTAGAGCGATATCGAAAAAATCAATTACGCCTAAACACAATCATTCAATCGTTGGAGGCAGTCAATGTGACAACAGGTGAAAGCATTGACATGGTGGACGTTGTTGAGAACAGTCTCGCTAACCCATCAAATCGGCGCAGGGCGCTAATGTCGGCTATCAGGGGCATTGAAAAATACGCAGAAGCAACAGAAAAATCTGCGCTTTTCTTAACTCTTACCTGTCCAAGCCGAATGCACTCACGCCACCAAAACGGCGAAGCAAATCCGAAATTCGATGGGACAAGCCCAAGATCAGCTCAGGCATATTTAAACAGCGTCTGGAAAAAGGCAAAACGATCTTTAAGCCACAAGAACATTGATTTTTTTGGTCTTAGAACGGTAGAACCGCACCACGATGGGTGCCCGCATTGGCACTTGCTGGTGTTTCTAAAAAAATGTGATCAAGAAGAGTTTTTATCCATTTTCAAAGACTACGCATTGCGCGACAGCCCTTTGGAGCTAGGAGCACAAGAGCATCGTTTCAACGCCAAGCAGATAGATCCAAACAAAGGGTCCGCTGTAGGTTACATCTCGAAATACGTATCGAAATCAGTCGACGGATTTGGTCTGGACCCTAAAAACCAAACTTCTGCAGCACTAAACGCTGAGAGAACTGTTGCTTGGGCCCGCACATGGGGAATCCGCCAATTCCAGTTTTTTGGCTTGCCACACATCGGACCTGCCCGTGAGCTGTACCGCGTTGCAGTCCTGAAGTCGAATTCCGAAGCGCTGATGCAAGCTCATGAGTTCATCCGAAAAAATGACTTTGGCAACTGGCTGAAAACCTTAGACACGTATCAGTTGAATTTTTCATTCATACAAGTTCTGAACGATGAGCCGAAATACGCTGGTGAACTCTCATATAGAAAAGTCGGATTGATTGTGCAAACGGGCGATTGTTTGACCCCAATCAAGGTAATAACGAGGGATAGCAAATGGCGAATTCAAAAGAAATGCGAAACGAGCAAACAGCCTCTTTCTCCCCCTTGGACTCGATTCAATAACTGCGCAGGTGTTGATTTCATTGAAGTTTTTCCAACCCAATTGAATGAAGAAAAACAAAAACATCACGATCCAGCCCGAACACCTATTCGCTTTACAGAAACCGCATTCAAAGCTTCCAAAAGCGAAGGCTCTAAGTCAGATTTTGGAGGTGCAAATGCAGCAGCCAATTAACCTAACTGATGTCGAGGTTGATGAAATTTGCGCGGGCATCAAACGAAGTTCATGCAAGGTCCGTTACCTTCAAAAATTAGGCTTACGTGTAGTAACAAAACCCAATGGTCGCCCACTGGTAACTCGATCTCAATACGAATCGCTAATGGGCGTTACACATAGCTCAGACTTCAGATCCGTAAATTTAAAAAAAGAACCGTCTTGGACTAAAACATCATGAATCGACCACGCGACAGAATTAGCGCACAAGGACTGCTGCCACGGATGGAAGCTCGACCGCGAGTCGATGGGTTGGTGACATACCGATTCCATCCTGTTGGTGCTAAGCCCATCAATTTAGGCACGAACAAGGATCAAGCAATCCTGAAAGTCATCCAAATCAACGCAGGGACGCCGCCCAAGGGTAGCGTCGGAGATCTGTGGCGCATCTACAAAAACTCGTCTGCTTGGAAAGAACTAGCACCCAACACTCAAACAGACTACACACAGTGTTCCAAGCAACTTCTTAAGGTCTTTGGTGACATTGCACCCTCAGATGTCACTCCAGCTCACTGCGCTCGATATTTGCGTGTTGAAAGGTCTGACGCGCCTAAACGCGCAAACCGAGAGTTGGCGCTGATGAGTAACCTCATGAATCTGAGCGTAGAGCGAGGCGAAATTACAGCGAACCCATGCAAACAGGTTCGACGCAACCGTGAAACACCACGCGACGAGTCACCCGAACCAGACTCGCTAGTGAAGTTTTTAGAATGGGCAAAGAAGATTCCTGGCCAGTCACTAATCATTGCTTCAATGGCCGAATTTGCTGCACTTACTGGCAACCGGCGAATCGAATTCCTAAACCTCCACTGGCCTCAAATTGATACAGAGCAAGGTGTAATCCGACTTCAACGCGCAAAGCAGCGCTCACGCACTGTCGTAGATGTGGTTGAAATCAGCCCAGCCCTCTCTGAACTTTTGCAATCTCTCCGAACACTTGCAAAAAACGACAAATTTGGGGCTGTTTTTCCGACCAAGTTTGGAAACCCGTATACAGAATCCGGGTTCAAGGCAACTTGGTCAAAGTTAATGGGGCTTGCGATGTCGGAACGCATAGTGAACAAGCGATTCACGTTCCATGACCTCAGGGCCTACTACGTCACCCAGCATAAGAAGATCCGTGGGGCACTACCTGACCTGCATTCAAATGCTGGGACAACGGCACGGGTTTACGACAGGAATAAAGAAGTCAATCGTCGCAGTTTGTGATTGTGCGAATTCCCGCAATGTTGATCAGTTACTGCAGCTACTTGTTCAAACAATTTACTGTTCGTGATTACAGCCGGAGAGATCGTCATCGAAAGGCTCGCTATGTAGGTCCAGTTTAGGCTGGCAGCGGTCACTCGACCTAGACCCTATGGCCGGCAGGTCTCGGCCAGTTGCAGTCACTAGCGACTGACTGCTTTGGAGTTGATCGATCACATAATGGATCGCCAATTTCACCTTGGTTACTACGTTCGTTTCGGTCCAAGAGTCCGCCAGAGAAAGTAAGCCGGGCTTTCCTTAGCTGAGATGCGGTACTCTTCAAGAGTCTTGTACCCAGCATAGGCTGCGCACATAGTGGCGATAAGACTGGCGCCAGAAGTCGCTGTTGCTGCGGCAAGGCTGACGAGAACCCCCGCACCGGTCAGCACCCCCTTGCGCCTAAGTCGATGAATCGCGCTGTCAACCTCGTTCAGTTGGATATCTACCAACTCATGCATTGCATTTTCTGTCTTTTGACGTCGCTTTTCAGGGTCAGCTTCAAACCGGATTTCGCGGAAGTGTTTCTCCAACTGCAGACGAAACCTCCGAAAAGCTTCTTCGTCTGTTCTTGCGACCAGTAGCTTCTCCATCGATACGTTATCAAAGATTGTCAGGTCTAGATTGAGCCAGCCACTGGATGTCGACGACGGAATACTGCTTGATGAAACTAACGCGGTGCTGTCAAGTATTGACGCCGCAAACTGAGACCGCGTCAGATACTGTGAACCGAACTTTGCAGACCAACGGATATCAGAATGAAGACGCTCGAAGTGCTGACGCGCCGAACTGTTGATCGACTGTGAAACCCATGCGTCGAAATATTCCTTTGTCGGCAGCGTGGTGGGCATATGCATCCTCATTTGCACCACCCCAGACTCTCGATCCAGCGAAACAGCTTCTTGCTGTATCAGGTTGTAGCCAAATGCCAATCCAGAGTCTTTGCCATCGAAGTCGACATGTATCCTGCGACTAATTTCCAACTGCCTCTGAATCAACATACCTTCCGGGCTTGCAACAACTGATTTGACGTTGGCTGCATCCTTATAGAGCGAAAGCAGGTGGGGTGGAAGAGTGTTTTCAAAGCCGTCACTGGGGGCGTAAAACGGAAGCGTAGTCGGAGCCTCATCTTCAAAAGAGGTGGGGAAGAATCGGACGTAGCCGCTTGCAACCAGAGACCGATATGAATGCAAAATTCTTGCGGCCTGCGTGACTTCACCCCGATTCAATTCGTGAGAATGTGGCATTCCCATTGCCTTGGACCATACCGACGAAATCTTGTGCTCAGGCTCGGTAAGCTTGAACAATGGATCCGACATGATCACTGTGTCTAAGTAGAACGCACCTTGCTTCAAAATTCTCTGGTCTGCAAAGCCGCCTATATAAAGTCGTAGCTTTCCTGCCTCAGGAGATACTTCCTCAAGAAGTTGGTCGAAGTGGGAGATACAGAAGTCGCGATATTGTTGAAGAGCCTGACATAACTCAGATTCCGAGACACCATGAAACTGCGAGGCAATCAGGCTCGTGTCCAAAAGCAAACTGCTGTTTAAGTGGTCATAAATGATCGAACCCATGAACAGGATTATCAGTTAGGCCATGACTCTAATTGGGCCACTAGAGGAAATTGGCACCAACGCCTTGAATGACTCAATGAGGCTGAAAGCAGACACTAATGGTTAGGAAGGCTGAAGGCGAACCGAACACCTGAAAACAGTCAGTCGGCTTAATTGCGGAAACGCCAACAAGCTGAGCAGTACGCTATTGGGTAACCAGTGCTGCACCGATACCCGAGTGCGGCTAGAGGCCTGAATTCCCACGAAGGTCCAAAAAATTCCCATGAAGCACAAAAAACAATGCCGACAAGAACCTAAGTCCTTGTCGGCATTACCATTTTTTGGGGTGGCTGATGGGGCTCGAACCCACGACAACAGGAATCACAATCCTGGACTCTACCAACTGAGCTACAGCCACCGTAGAAGCGGAAATTATAACCTAGCTATTTTGATTTCTGCCTTGAATT
>JACCDU010507737.1_pt1 | contig 18709 bp, 19 predicted proteins | sample 7446081 | NCBI WGS metagenome assembly JACCDU01 (sample SAMN15323447, study PRJNA562643) | freshwater metagenome | isolation source: river surface water | place: USA:Blue River Watershed | collected 2017-08-17
GCGGAACGGTCGCCAGCAGGCGGGTACGCCGCACGACCTGGACCGCCACATGGTAGTTGGACAGCCGCAGTTGGATGTTCCGCTGCAGTCGCCGCTTGGCGAGTGCCTGCTCGATCAGGGATTCAGCGTTCCCCGCCCCGACCGAAATATGCTGTGCGCCCACATAGGCCTGGATGCCCAGGCGGCCCCCCGCAGCCAACGGATGGTCCAGGCTGCAGATGCAGCGATAGGGATCATTGAACAGTCGCTGCTGGTAGAAGTTGGAGCCCAGGAACCGCAGGTTACCCACCGCGAGGTCGACCGACCCCTCCTCCATCAAGGACGCGTACTGCGAGTGGGGCGCCACCACGACGTGCAACTTGATGTCAGGGGCCACCGTCGCCAGCCGCGACATCAACAAGGGAAAGACGACGGCCTCGCCCGCGTCGGACATCAGCAGGCGAAAGACCTTGCTCGATGCGCGGGGATCGAACGAGGCAGGACTCTCCAGCGTCGTACTCAGCAACTCAAGCGCCTGCCGGACCGGCTCTGCGATCCGCATCGCCAGGGCCGTCGGCTCCATGCCATGGCTGGTGCGCACGAACAGCGGATCCCCCATCGATCGCCGCAGCCTGGACATGGCGTTGCTGATGGCCGGCTGGCTGATGCCCAGTCTCAGCGCGGCCCGCGTGACGTTCTTTTCAGCATGCACGGCATTGAACACGCGAAGGAGGTTCAGGTCGATATTCGTGATATTCACGATGGAGATCATATATCTCTCCATTATTCATTGGACAGCAAATTTCCATTTGGGAATCATCACGCCCCAGGAGACACGGGGCTTATTGCACCGCGCACCAACACATAAGGAGTTTTCATGGCGAACAGCCTTCTTCACGCCGTACCCACGCCCTCACAGAACACGAGCGAGGAAGTCATCCACTTCGACGCCGTGGTGGCGCGGTTCGGCAACCTTCACGCAATGGGCCCCACGACCCTGACCGTACGCCGGGGCGAGTTCCTGGCCATCGTCGGCCCCAGCGGATGCGGCAAGTCCACGCTGCTGAACATGGTGGCAGGCACGCTGCCCCCTTCCGAGGGCAGCGTTCGCTACAAGGGTGCCCGCGTGGAATCCATCAACCACGACGTGGGCTATCTGACCCAGAAGAACTATTGCCTGCCCTGGCGCACGGTCGAGGCCAATGTCCGCCTGCCACTCGAGTTCCGGAAGATGCCGGAGGACCAGATCCGCCAGCGCGTCGCCGAGGCCCTGCAGAAGGTCGGACTCAAGGGCTTCGAGAAGGCCTATCCCAAGCAGCTCTCCGGAGGGATGCTGCAGCGCGTCATGATCGCCCGCACCCTCGCCTACAGCCCGGACATCTACCTGATGGACGAGCCCTTCGGCAGCCTTGACGCCCAATTGCGAACCCGCATGCATGGCGAACTGCTCAAGCTCTGGCAGGACACGGGCGCCACCTTCGTGCTGGTCACGCACGACCTGCAGGAGGCCATCACGCTCGCGGACCGCGTGGTCGTGATGTCCAAGCGCCCCGGCACCCCCAAGCTCGTCGTGGACATCGACTTGCCGCGCCCCCGCGACGTCATCGACATCCAGTCCGATCCCGCCTTCGGCGCGTATTTCAAGCAACTGTGGGCCGCGCTCGACGTCCACTGACCCCAAGGAGCCGCACCATGTCCCATACCTCCCCGGCGTCCGTCGCCAACACCCCCTTCTCCGCCGGCCGCTTCGCGGGCAAGGACACCTTTGCCCAGATCGGCATCGCTGTCTGCGCCCTGCTGTCCTGGGAGATCGCCGCCCGCGTCTTCAAGCTGGACTTCTGGATCAGCAGCCCCAGCGCCGTGGCCCTCGAATTCAAGGCCTGGCATGCCACGGGCCTGCTCGCTTCCGACCTGCGGCTGACCCTGATGGAAGCGGGCCTGGGCTTCCTGATGGGAAGCCTCGTGGGCGGCTTCGTCGGCTTTGCGCTCGGCTGGGTCAAGCGCCTGGGCGACCTGCTGGAGCCCTTCATCCTGTCGATCTACACCCTGCCGAAGATTGCGCTGGCACCGTTATTCGTGCTGTGGTTCGGCATCGGCGTCACCAACAAGGTGATGTTCGCCGCCATGCTGGTGTTCTTCATGGTCTTCTTCACGACCTACCAGGGCACGCGCCAGGTGGACAGGGACCTGGTGGAAAACGCCCGGCTGCTGGGCGCTCAGCGCTGGGACATCTGGACCAAGATCGCGATCCCCTATGCCGCCGTCTGGGTGCTCACCGGCATCCGCATCGGCCTGCCCTACGCCCTGATCGGCGCCATCGTCGGCGAGTTCGTCGCCTCCGAAGCCGGCGTGGGCTACCGCATCAAGGAGGCCACCTCGCTGTTCAACACGGCTGGCGTCTTCGCAGGGTTGATCGTCCTGATGGCCATCAGCCTGTTGTTGCTCACGCTGCTCAAGCTGATCGAGCGCCGCGCCCTGGGCTGGCAGAACGCCAAGGGATCGATCAATCCCGACGAAGCGGTCTGAACCCCAACGATTTCCCCCCTAGAAAAGCAGGAGACATTCCATGAAATTTCTATCCTCCCTCAAGCGCGGCGTTGCCGGCGTGGCCCTGATGTCGATGTGCGCCTTGGCCTCGGCCCAGCAGGCCAAGCCCGTGTCCATCGGACTGGCGGGCCAGAGCATGATTGCGTCCATCCCTCGCTTCGCCAAGGAGATGGGCCTGTTCGAGAAGCGCGGCGTCAACGTCAACTTCGTGATGATGGACAGCGCCAATGCGACGGCCACCGCCCTGATCGCAGGCTCGATCGACTACGCGTTTTCCGGCCCCGGGGAGTTGATCACCGCCCGGGCGCGTGGGCGCGAGCTCGTCGCCATCGCCAACACCTACGGTGGCCTGGGCGGCTCCCTCGTCCTGTCCAAGGCGGCAGCCGACAAGGCCGGTGTGCCGGCCAACGCACCGATCCAGGCTCGCCTGAAGGCCCTCAACGGCCTGACGATCGCCGCCCCCAGCGCCACCTCGGCCTTTGCGATCACCTACAAGGCGGCAGCGACCGCGGCCGGTGCGGATGTCAAGTTCACCTACATGGCGCAGACGGCAATGCCTGCAGCCCTGGAAAGCGGCGCGATCAGCGGCTACGTCGGCAGCGCGCCCTTCTGGGCCTACCCGCTGCTCAATGGCAAGGGCGTGATGTGGATCAACGGCCCCAAGAGCGAGCTGCCCGCCGAATTGCGCCCCCGCAGCAACTCGGTGCTGCTGACGACGCGCGCCACGGCACGCGCCAACCCCGAGACCGTCAAGAGCCTCGTGGCCGTATTCAATGACTTCATCGAAGCGATCGACAAGCGGCCCGCCGAGGTCAAGGCCGCGATCACGAAGGTCATTCCCAACCTGGATGCCGCGACGCTGGACATGCTGTTCGCCACCGAGTCGGCCGCCTGGAAGGCCAAGCCGCTGACCGCTGCAGACATCGTCCACGAGATCAACTACGTCAAGGCCAGTGGCGTCAACCTGCCGCAGATCGACAGCGTCGACCCGGCCTCCCTGATCCTGCCCTGAGATGCTGCCGACCCGAATGCTGATCGCCGGCCACGCAGTGGCTGGCCAGGGCGAGATGATCCCCATCGTCAACCCGGCCACGACCGAACTGGAGGTGACGCTGGCAGGCGCCAGCCTGGAGCAGGTCTCGCAGGCCGTCGAGGCGGCCCAGGCCGCCTTCTGCGACCCGGCTTGGGCCGACCCGGCCTTGCGTGCGCGCGTGCTCGAGCGGTTCGCGGACCTCGTCGAGGCGCATGCCGACGATCTCATGGGGGTGATGGTCCGTGAAAACGGCTGCCCCATCGCCCTCAAGAAGAACCAGGTGGTGTGGCCCGTGCAGTTCCTGCGCTGGTACGCACGCCAAGCCCTGGTTGACCGGACCCGCGACCTGGGACTCAACCTCGCCGGGACGGGACGCAGCACGGTCGCCTGGCTGCCGGTCGGCGTCGTGGCTGCGATCAGCTCCTACAACTACCCGGTCCAGATCGCCATCATGAAGATCGGGGCGGCGATGGCCATGGGGTGTACGGTGGTCCTGCTGTCCTCTCCGCAAGCCCCCCTGTCCGTGAACCGCCTGGGCGAGCTGGCCCACGAAGCGGGCGTTCCGCCGGGCGTGCTCAACGTGATTGCCGGCGGTGCGGCGGTGGGCAAGGCCTTGTGTGAACACCCGGGAGTCAACAAGATCAGCTTCACCGGCTCGGTGAACGTTGGCCGGATGGTCATGGCACAGGCCGCGCAGGACCTCAAGGGCGTGGTCCTGGAACTCGGCGGCAAGTCTCCCGCCATCCTGCTGCCCGGATGCGACTACGCGCCCTACGCGGATTCACTGCACAAGAGATACCTGCGCAACGCGGGCCAGGGCTGCGGCTCGCCCACACGCCTGCTGGTCGAGGAATCGCGGCTGGAAGAGTTCATCGCCATCAGCCAGGAGGTCTACCGTCACATCCAGGTGGGCGATCCCCTGGACCCGGGCACCCTGGTGGGGCCGCTCATTTCCGAAGCCCATCGGGCCCGGGTGGAAGGCATGGTCGAACGGGCCCTGGCCCAGGGCGGACGCATCGTGGCTGGCGGCGGCCGGCCGGAAGGCCTCAAGGGGTGGTACGTCAATCCGACCCTGATCGCCCACATCACCAACCAGGCAGAGATCGCCCGGCAGGAAATCTTCGGGCCCGTGGGCGTGGTACTGACCTACCGGACTATCGATGAAGCCGTTGCCATTGCCAACGACTCCGAACTGGGTCTGCGGGCCTACCTGTTCGGGAACGCGGACCTGTGCGCCTCGCTGGCACCCCGGCTACGGGTGGGCACCGTGAACATCAACGGTGGGGGCGGTGAACAAAGACCCGATGCCCCCGGTTGCGGCTTCAAGCACAGCGGCATCGGGCCCGAGGGCGGCGAGGAGGGACTGCGTGAGTTCCTGCTGCCGCAGCACCTGGACCGCGCACTCGCCTGACACAAGGCAGCTACCAATGACAGGCCTGCCCCCCAGGCCTGATGACCCCAAAGGAGAAGGATTTGAACAGCCCGAGTGCCCACTGGGACCATGAGACTGACGTGCTGATCTTCGGCAGCGGCATCGCCGGATTCTCGGCTGGCGTGTTCGCACGCAAGCGCAACCTGGACGTGCTGATCTGCGAGAAGATGCCCGTTGTCGGTGGGACCACGGCCACGTCCGGTGGCTTCGCCTGGGTGCCCAACACGTACCAGGCCCGCGCGGCGGGCGTCCAGGATTCGGTCGAGCAGGCTCGGACTTTCCTCAAGAACGAGTTGGGGCCGCTGTATCGCGCAGACCTGGCGGATGCGTTCATCGAAGCGGGACCGGATGCCATGGCGACATTGCAGGACGGCACCGACGTCGCGTTCAATTACGTGCCCTGGCCCGATTACCACGCCGACCAGGTTGGCGGCGTCAGCGCAGGTCGAACCCACGAACCCTGCCGATTCGACGGTCGCCGGCTGGGCAAGGACTTCGAGCTGCTGCGCCCCCCCATCAAGCGGCTGATGCTGCTGGGCGGCATGTCGATCGACAAGCGCAAGGTCGATGACTTCCTCAACCCTTTCAAGTCGCTGAGCGGCTTTGGTCGGGTCGTGGCCACCTTTGCACGATACGCGATGGATCGCCTGCGGTATTCGCGCGGAACCGACATCGGTGCGGGCAACGCCCTTGTCGCAGGCTTGCTCCTGACGTTGCGCAAGCAGGGGGCGGGCATCTGGGTCAAGGCGCCCCTGGTCGAATTGATTTCCGAGGCCGGCAAGGTGGTGGGCGCCATCGTGAACCACGACGGCCAGCCCAAGCGGATCCGTGCGCGCCGCGGCGTGATCCTCGCGACTGGCGGATTCCCGCACAACGCCAAGATGCGGGCGGAACTCGGCCCGCGCCATCCGCACGACCACTCGGTCGGCTGGGAGGCCAACGTCGGCGAAGGCATCAATGCGGCCCGCCGCATTGGCGCGGTCATCGACCACGATGTGGCTGGGCCCGGGCTGTGGCAGCCGTCATCGCTGCTGAAGCATCCCGACGGCAGGGTCGAGACCATCCTGTATGGCTACCTGGACCGGGGAAAGCCCGGCATCATCGCCGTGGACAGCAACGGCAAGCGGTTCGTCAACGAGTCCAACTCGTACCATGACATCGGTGAGGCGATGTACAGGAACGGCGTGGCCGAGGGCAACCGCTTCCATTTCATCTGCGACCACAAGTTCGTCTGGAAACGCGGGCTGGGCCTGATCCGGCCGTTCCGGCCCAGCCTGTCGCCCTATGTGCGCTCCGGCTACATCACCGTGGCGGACACGATCGAGGACCTGGCCCGCAAGATCGGGGCCGACCCGCAAGGACTGGCCGAAACGGTGCGCAAGCACAACGAGTACGCCAGGACGGGGGTGGACCCCGAATTCCAGCGGGGCGTGAATCCGTTCAACCACATCCTGCTGGGGGACCCGGCGTTCAAGCCCAACCCCAACCTGGGCCCCATCCTCCACCCGCCCTTCGTGGCACTGCGCATGGTGCCGTCCACGCTGGGAACCTGCATCGGCCTGAAGGTGAACGGCGAATCCCAGGTGCTCGATGCGCAGGACCAGCCGGTCCCGGGACTCTATGCCTGCGGGCAGGACGTTTCTCCCGTGATGAGGGGGCGTTATCCCGCGGGGGGCATCAACATCGGGCCGGCACTCGTATTCGCCTACATCGCCGTCCGTCACATCAAGGAAAGACAATGATCGCATTGGTCATCGGAGGCGCAGGCTTCATCGGACGCCGCGTCGTGCGTTACCTGGCCCGCCAGGGACACGAAGTCGTCAGCCTGGACATCGCCAAGCCGCCCGTGTTCGACGACCTGGGCAGCCAGGTGCGCAGCGAGCACATGGACCTGACGCAGTTCGAGGACGTGGTCAGCGCCATGGCGCGGCACAAGCCGGAGGTTGTGATCAACCTGAGCTACATGCGCGAGAACATGCCGCGTCCCGCCATGAAGGTCAACGTGCTGGGCATGGACAACTGCTTCGAGGCGGCCCGGATCTGCGATGTCGAGCGGGTCGTCTATTCGAGTTCCATCGCCATCCATGGTCGCCAGAACCACTACGGGAAACGCAAGATCCACGAGAGCGACGCGCCCTGCCCGATCACGCAGTATGCGGTGCACAAGGTCTTCAACGAGTTCCAGGCGCGGGAGTATCGCGAGAAGCACGGCATGCGCATTACCGGGCTGCGAGCAGCGCACATCTCGGGCGCCGACAAGCTCATCGGCTCCGTTGACCACGTGCAGTGCATCGTCCAGCCCGCCCTGGGGCAGAAGGTGGTCCTCCCGCACCGTGACCGTATGCGGTGCGTGGTGTATGCCGACGACATCGCCGAGGTGTTCGGCCGCCTGGCCCTAGCGTCCGCGCCGCAGCACGCCATCTACAACTCGGGCGGACAGCCGCTGAGCCTGGGCCAGATTGCCGACATGGTCCGCCAGGAGATTCCCGATGCCGACATCCGCTTTGAGCAGGACACAGGTGCCGAGGAGATTTCGGGTGGCTACCTGTTCGACAACGATCGCCTAACTTCCGAGTTTGGCATCCAGTATCCGCCGTACCAGCAGCGGATCGCCGAGATGGTGGAGAGCATCCGCCGGATCCACGTACCTCGCTGATACCCAGCCACGGCCCGCCGTCCATTGCCTCGAAAGGAGGCGTGCGAGCCGGAGGCAGTCCTACAGGTTTGCTGATACGCGGCGCTTCGGCGCCGCGCAGGGCACGTCTTCGCCCACGATGGGATCTCACCGCTCATGTTATTCACAAAATGAATTTAACAACTCTTCCAAATCATCTTTACGAGAGATAAGACAACCGCAATCATTCAACGCACCTGCGTCGAACCACACGCCATCCGTCGCCGAACATGAACCAGACCACTCAACTCCCTTCCACCAACTCAACCCTGCTGAACACGCCAGCACTGATCGTCGGCGCCGGCCCTGTCGGCCTGGGCATGGCACTGGACCTGGCCTGGCGCGGGATCGACTCGATGCTCGTGGAGCAAGGCGACGGCAAAGTGGACCACCCGCGTACCGGCCTGATTGCCGTTCGCACGATGGAGCTGCTGCGCCGCTGGGGCATCGCGCAGGCCGTCCGCGACAGCGGTTTTCCCGACGACTACGAGTTGTCCAACGTGTTCTGCACTTCGCTCAGCGGACGGCTGCTGGCCAAGGCCGCCTACCCCAGCATGCGTGACACCCCCACGCCCCCCGAGACCCCCGAGAAGAAGCAGCGCTGTCCCCAGATGTGGATGCAGCCGGTCCTGGCCGATGCAGCAGCCGCCAGCCCCCACACCGATATCCGCCACTTCCACCGCCTGGACAGCTTCGCGCAGGATGCCGAGGGCGTGACCAGTGAGATCACAAATTTGCAGACCGGGCAGCGCATGCGGGTTCGTTCGCAGTACCTCGTGGCTTGCGACGGCGCGGCCAGCGCCGTGCGCACGCGCCTGGGCATCGACATGCCCGGACGTCTCCTGAGCTACTCGGTCAATATCCTGTTCAATTCGCCGGGGCTGGCCCAGCAGCACCCCATGGGGCCGGCCGAGCGCTACATCTTCGTGGGACCCGACGGTACCTGGGGCAACCTCACTGTGGTCGATGGCGACGTCATCTGGCGGTTGACGGTACTGGGCTCACAGGAAAAGATGGACCTCGACACCTTCGACGCCGCTCAATGGGTACGGCGCGCGTTGGGCAACGACGCAATCCCCTTCGAGATCACGTCGGTCGTGCCCTGGCGTCGCACCGAAACCCTGGCTGATCGCTACCACGACGGCCGCGTGATCCTGGTGGGTGATGCCGTGCACACCACCTCCCCGACCGGCGGCATGGGCATGAACACCGGCATGCAGGAAGTGATGGACCTGGGCTGGAAGCTCGAGGGCGCACTCCAAGGCTGGGCCGGTCCGCGCCTGCTTGACAGCTACTGCATCGAGCGACGTCCGGTGGCCGCACGCAACCTGGGTTTTTCCACGAAGAACTTCAACGCGTGGCGTGACGTGCCCGACACCACGCACATCTGCGATGAAGGTCCGGAGGGCGAGCGCCTGCGTGAACAGATCGGCCAGAAGCTCATTGACACCACCCGCGTCGAATGGGAGTCGCTGGGCCTTCAGATCGGTCACCGGTACGAGGGATCGCCGATCTGCGTCCCCGATGGCTCGCCCCCCACGCCGGACGATTACTCGATCTATGTGCCCACGGCCCGGCCCGGTTCGCGCGCGCCCCATGCCTGGCTGGCCGACGGCCGCTCCACGCTGGACCTGTTCGGCCATGGCTTCGTGCTGCTGTCCTTCTCGCCCAGCGTTTCGACGCAGGCGATGGAGCAGGCCTTCGCAAGCCGGGGCGTGCCACTGCGGGTCGAGCGCATCGATGACCCGGCCATCGCCGCCCTCTACGAGCGGCGGCTGGTCCTGGTGCGCCCTGACGGCCATGTCGCCTGGCGGGCCGATGCGGTCGAAGCTCCCGGCATGGTGGTCGACACCGTGCGGGGAGCTCACTGAGTCACAGGGCTCAATTCAAGGTTGAAGCGGAACCATGGCCGTGCCAGCCAGCCGGTCGAAGCGACAGGCCACCGCGTTCACTTCAGCCTTGCCCCCCATTTCGGCGCGGCACGTCTCGTAATACTCACGCACCAGGTTTCCAATGGACAACGGCACCCCCGATTCCTGCCCGAGTTGGGTTGCCAAGCCGACATCCTTGAGGACCAGGTCCAGTGTGAACCCCGTCACGAGCTGACCAGCCAGCACCCGGGAGTACATGTTCTGCTCCATGTAATAGTTCCGGCCTGAGCTGGCGAGCATGATCTCGACAGCCTTGGCTGCGGAAACACCGTTTCGGACCGCGAGGGAAACTGCCTCCAGAGTCAGCAGGCGTTGGGCATGGTGCATCAGATTGTTCGCCAGCTTGATCACCTGGCCGCTGCCCAGGGCGCCTGCATGGAATATCTTAGGGCTGATCAGCTTCAGGACGGGTTCGACGCGTGCCAACTGGGCGTCCGAGGCACCCACCATGATGGCAATGTTGCCGGCATCCGCACCACGAGGACCACCGCTGACCGGTGCATCGACCAGATCAATGCCTCGCTCGCGCAACTGCGCCGCCATCTCACGGGTAGCGTTCGGGTCTCCCGTACTCTGCTCCACGACCATGCTGCCACGGCGCAGGTGATGGACCAATCCGCCGGTGCCAAACAGAACGTCCCTGACTTGGGGGGAGGCGGGCAGGCAAAGCAAGACGATGTCGCATTGCGCGCCAAGTTCCGCCAGGCTTTGAGGGGCAGTTGCCCCCGCATCGACCAATCGCTGCACCGCCTCTCGGTTCAGGTCATGGACGTACAAGGGACCGTGGCCCAGCAGTCGCCGTGCCAATGCGCCCCCCATGTGGCCGAGTCCCACATAACCCAGTGTGATCCCCATATCCGACTCCTTCTGGTTGTTGATTCGAGGTCGAACATCATCAAGGCTGGGAACGGCACCGTCCAATCAAGAAGAAAGAGTTCCACCATCCCGGAAATGAATGAGCCATGGCCATTCATCATCGAAATTCAGGCTCTCTCCGAAATCATGTTTACGAGACAGACAGTCTGCGGGATCATCCTGCCCTTCTGGCGCAGGTTCGAGCTACCGAAGATCTCAGGGGTGCAAGCGCTGGCTGTCCGGTCGGAAATCTGGCCAGTAGGGAAAGAACTGCCGGTGGCTGAACAGCCATCGGCCCCCGACCCGCCTGAACTTGTCGACGTAATGACCGACGAAATTGTCTTCTCCGAATGACACCATCGCGCAGGTTCCCTGCGCTTCATCACCGTCGACCTGGATGACCTCGTTGACCACCAAAGGAATGCGCCGGCCAGGGCGCATCTTCGTGAAAAAGTCAGCCAAGGCCGCCCGTCCGACGATCCTGACCGGGCTGGCCTGTGACCCACGCGTGTTTTCGAAAATGGCATCGTCAGCGAACAGTTCGACAACGTCCTCCTTCATGGCACGAGCGGTGTACCAGCAGTACATGGATCGTAATTCGCTGATCGCGATGCGGTCCTCCATGGCCTGCAATCGGGTGGCAACATCATTCATGGAAGTCATTCAGTCCTCTAGGTTCATCCAGATCACAGGCAGCCTGCGTGCCTGCATCAACATATGCTAAACACTGCATTTGCAACCATCAACGCAGACCCGATCCTTCCGGCAGGCGCCGTATGGGCTGCCGACCAGTTCCTGCCCTATCGACTGCATCGTGCTGCCGCCTGGGTTGGCCGGCAATTCGCAGTTGAATACCGGGCGCGCTACCAACTCACCCAGGCCCAGTGGTTCACGCTGACGCTCTTGGGTGGCGGTGAACACATGACAGCCAGTGCGGTGGCGCAACACACCGGCATGCACAAGTCAAAGATCAGCAGGGCCGTCAAGGCGCTCGAGGCGCGACGCTGGATCTCGAGGACCACGGACGACAACGATCACCGTATCGAACATCTCGAGATCACGCCCCACGGGCGACAGGCCTTCGTCCAACTCGGCGAGCTGGCCCAGGCCTACACGCGGCAATTACAGCAGTTGATCGGCGAGACCGGCGATCGCCAGATGAAGGCGGGGTTGGCTGCGCTCGAACGGGTCATGGCATCCACCATATGAAGCTCTACGACTATTTCCGGTCCTCCGCCTCCTTCCGGGTTCGCATCGCGTTGAACCTCAAGGGCCTGGCTTATGACTACCAGCCCGTGCACCTCGTCAGGGGCGAGCAGCAATCAAGTGCCCCGCCGACGGGTACTTGATGGCGGTGACCGTGCCGTAGGCGCGGCACTCGGCCATCGGCCCGGGTCTCTCATTGCCGTTGAACGCTACGCAAGGGCTTGCTCGATCTCGTCTGCGTGGATGAAGACGCCCTACCACTCCGGTTCAAGCTCGCGCTGGATCGTGCCCTTAAGTGAATGTGCTAGTAGAAGTCATCGGTCAGGACCTGGACCTGGACCCGGGCGAAGCGATCGAGTAGGTCATCCGCCGCCTGGTACCTGCCGAACCATCAGCCAGCCCCGTACCGGCTTCATCGAGGAGGTTCACCGACCGCCGGCCATCCCCGCCCAACGCCGAATCGTTGCACGAAGCCTGCGTTGCGCCGGTCCATCCATCGGCATTGCCTCGACCAGTGACAACACCTGCTCCTGCGAGACGTAGGCATACTGCAACAACGCCACACAGAACACCCGGTCCTTCTCCCTCCCGGCAACAGCCTTGGACATGAACAGGTCGGCCACGTCGAGGCAATAGCCCACGCGCCCATTGGTTCCCGCGCCCTGGACCCGGTGGACGCGATCCATCCATCCCGCAGGAAGGATGGCTGTTTCGGGTCCGACGCCCTGGGCGTAGTAGCCGAAGGTCTCATGGAACCGCGAGCCTTCGCCAATGGCGCCCTCGATCTTCTGGGCAAGTTCAGGCGCTTGCAGTGGATAGATGTCGGCTTCGGCAGACATCGTGAACACGGCCTGCGGATTCGCAAACGAGCCAAGGATGGACTGGCTGCCGATGATCATGAACTCGTACGGGTCCGTCACATCCGCGCTGGCACGAATGATGTGCTCCAGTTCGTCCCGCGTCATTGCACCCCCTCACACGCGCCATCCCCCAGGACAACGCCCTTCCTCAGCGCATTCACTTCGCCCAGGATTCGCTGGCGCACAGGCTCCGGCAGCACCGTCACCAGCGGCGAAGCCTGGCGAAGCTCCTTCGCTCGCCGCGTCTGGCCCAGGACCTTGCGCCACGCACGGCGCTCCAGGATCCCCTGCCACTCCCGCCACAGGCTGTCCGAGCGCGAGCGCCCTGCTTGCAGCCACCGCGCCAGCGTCTCCTCGGCGCGTTGCAGCAGCGCCGGATCGGACTGGACGAGGCGTATCGCCTCCTCATGCAAGGCCAGGCTTTGGAGGTCCTGTACCTGGTGCCGAGACTCCTGCGCGGACACCAGCACCTGGACGGCGGGCCGAGGGCGGCGGGAACGGGCTGCAGCGGATCCCGCTGGCGCAGCCTGCAGCACATCGCCCGCCAGCAGGGCCAATTCACCGGCGATGCCGAGGACCGACATCACCCGCAGGTAGGTGCCGATGGAGGGTCCAGGATCACCAGACTCGACCGCGCTGAGCGTGGTTCGCGAGATGCCTACGCGTTGCGCCATGTCGACCGTACCCAGCCCCTGCGCCTTGCGCAGGCGCTTGAGCCTGTCGCCCAGTTGCAGCAGCAATTGGCGCTCAAGTACGAGAGGACTTCCGGAATCGATCATTTGTTCATAATTTTAGACATTTAATGATTTAATGTCCATTAAATTGAACAAATCTCCAAGAAGCATCCTGGATTCAAGCCATGTGCCTGGACAGATGCTGCGCGATCCTGCGCTACCCGGCAACTGCACAGTGCGAGCGCCCTGCAGGGCCGTTAGGATTGCAGGTTGACCCGCGGCTCGTCAGGCCGCCTACTCAGATCAATGCCCCAAGCCATCCCCCTTACCCCCAGCGACCTCCTCGCCCAGGGCCACACCCCCATGATGGTCCAGTATTCGGGGGTGACTTTTTGCTCCTTGTTTGGTGGCATTCAGCGCCACCAAGTCACCCGGCAAGTCCCCCTCTGAAGCCCTTTGACTGTCAATGCACTTGACGGCGAATGAGGGCGAATGACCGGCCGTTTCGCACAGGCGCACAGACATCCTGTCCGGCCCCGGACTTCGAACTCAGCTTCGAGGCGTTCGTCAGGTAGCGAGCACCAGCGTACCCTCCAGGCGCTCGCCAGGTGCCAGGATCCGCGTACCGGTACCGGCTTGACCCCGCGCAGCAAGGTTGAATCCGTCGGCCACGTGGCTTACCGGCTCTGCGCACAGGTAGGGAGACCCTGCCGGACGGTGGATCACCAATTGGGTGAACGCGTCATTCGCGCTCAATTCCAGCGTAGCCTGGTGCGTACCTGGATCCATCACCCGCAGCGCACCTTGCCAAGCGCCGTGGAACAGTGTGACTTCGCCAGCCCCGAAGTCCGAGGAGTCCAGGGTTCGTGGACCGATCGGACCAGCCGGCACTCCAGGTAACGCAAGGTAATGGTCATCGAACGTCCATGGCGCCGTCGCCTCGTAGCACACAGGCTGAACCGGTTCATGCCGCAGGTAAGGGTGCAGGCCGATCCCGCCAGGCATCGTGTCATCACCCGTGTTGCAAAGGGCAATGCGCACCACCAGGCGCGTTGGTGCGAGTGCGACATTCATCAGCGCCTCGAACGCCCAGGGCCAATGTGCGTCGGGCGTGTGTCGATAACGCAGCGAAGCTTCGTGCTCCGTGTGGTCCAGCAGTTGCCAAGGTCGACGATGAGCGATTCCATGCAGGGTGTGCGGGCTGCCCGGGTGCGGCTGAAGTGACCATACACGCCCGGCGTGCAACAAGCCGCCATCGCGCAAGCGGCCGCTGTAGGGTATCAAGGGGTAAACGCCACCCTTCGCCCAAGCATTCAAGTCCGTGTGCGACTCCGGATACGGGTGTAGAACAGTCCGAGGCTGCCCATTGGTTCCCGCCAACTCGCAGGACGTGATGCGTCCACCCAGTCGAGGCGCCAGACGTGCGCTCGCCTCTCCCGCTCTTAACTCGACGATGCTCTGGCGGCTCACAGAACCCGCCCCAGAAATTCCACCCCAGCCTGCGCGCCTGCCAGCGGCAGCTTGTGGGAGGCGCTCGGATCAAAGACCAGTTCGAGCCGGTCGCCCAAGCCACAGCGCACCATGTCGGCGTGCAGGCGGGCCGACTCGCTGAAGGGGACCACTTCGTCGCGAACGCCGTGCCACAGCAGGAGCGGTCGCTCGGCCAGCTTCTCCAGCATCGTGCTGGGGTCGTACATGCACAGGCGCACCATGCGCGACTCATGCCCGTCGGCAGTCGACGCATCGTAGCGGCCCAAGGGCGGATATAGCGTGCGCGCAAGGTCGAGAAAATAGGCCGAACCCATCCAGCTGACTCCGGCACACAGCCACTCATGGCGGGCCAGCGCGCCCAGGGTCACGAATGCGCCCATGGACAGGCCGGCAACGGCAATCCGCCCGCCCTCGACCAACCGTCGCCGCAAGAGGTCGTCGCGCAAGGCCGGCATTTCGTCGATGCATGCCCGCACGATCTCCCAGAAGCGCAGTGGCCGGCCAGCGACGTCGCCATCGAACCGCACGCCATGGCCATCCGCTTCAGGCATGAGCACCCGCAGACCGGCATGCGCCAGCATGTAGGCCAGGTTGCTATCGAGCTCCTTGGAGCGGGTGAACCCGTGCCAGACGATCACCGTCGGCAGCGGTGAATCGGCCTCGTTGACCGGACAGGCGTGCAAGGCTGGCAGGCCCCCGAAGCGGCCTTCCTCGATCAGGATGCGTGCCATGGCCTCAGACCACCGCAAAGCGGTGCAGCACCTCGGGATCCGGCTCGAACCCGATGCCCGGGCGGTCGGGGATGGCAATGCGCCCGCGATGCGGCGCCAGCGTCTCCCCCCCGAACCAGGCCTGTGGCTGCACGTACAGGTGCTCGAACAGGCCGAACTCCGGCAGCGCCGCCGCCAACTGCAGCGTGGCGTAGTAGCCCGGCCCGAAGTACGGCGAGTGGGCCATGATGGACTGGCCGCGCCCGCGCAGGATCTTCGCGACACGCAGGAACTCCGACACGCCGCCGACCTTGGTGATGCTCGGTTGCGGGTATCGCACTGCCTGCGCCAGGTGGCTGAACTCCTGCGCGGTGCAGGCGTTTTCGCCCGCGGCCATGTCCAGGCCGAGGGCGCCGAGCCGGCGCAGGGCGTCCCAGTCCTCCGGCGGGAAGATCGGCTCCTCCAGCCACAGGGTATCGAGTGCCTTGAGCTCGGGGATGACGCTGGCGGTGAAGGCCTCGGTCCAGTTGCAGTTCACGTCGATGGTGAAGCTCATGGCCGGGTCGATCGCGGCGCGGCCGGCCCGGATCTCGGGCATGGTGACCTCGTGCAGCTTGACCGACTCATAGCCCTCACGGGCCGCCTGCTCGCTGAAGCGGCTGACGAGATCGGCGCGGCCATAGCGCACCAGGCTGGCATAGGCCCGCACTGACTCGCGGCAACGCTGACCGGCGACTAGGGTGGCCAGGTCGACGCCCGCCGCCTTGGCCTTCAGGTCCCACAGCGCCATGTCGATGCCTGACAGCGCGAAGATGGTCACGCCGTAGCGCCCGAACAGGCACAGCCGCTGCTGCATTTCCAGGTTCAGGGCCTCGATGTCGTCGATGGCTCGCCCGATCAGCGGCGGCGCCACCAGGTCGCGGATCTGCGCCGCCACGGCGCGGTGGCAGAAGTACGCAAAGGCCTCTCCCCAGCCCACCAGGCCGTTGTCGGCCGTCACCTTGACCAGCACGGTGTCCAGCGTGTGCCAACGAGTGGGCGTCATGCCCAGGCCGGTGCCCCCATCCTCGAAGGGGATGGACAGCACCACCGGTTCAATCGATGCGATCTTCATGCTCACCACTCGTTGATGCGGTTGATATCACCCACGTACTCGTTGTTCGCGCCCCAGCCGCCCATGGCGTGGCTGCCCACGAGCGCCGGGTCCTCGGGCGGTACTTCGGCCAGCACCTTGCCAGCAAACTGCTCCGCGTCATCCTGCGGCTGGTAACCCAGTGCGAAGGCCACCTGGTTATCGAAGAAGCCCCGGGTGTTGCCCGAAACGCCGTAGACGACCGCATATCGCAGCGCGGGATGGTCCAGGCCGATGCGCACCAGCTGTGCGAGGTCGCGCCAGCTGGACCAGATCGACAGGCGGCGACGGTCCACCGGCTCGTCGTTGACGAAGCCGATGCGCACGCACATCACGCGCAGGCCGAACTTGTCCGCGAACATCGCCCCCACCTGCTCGCCAAAGCCCTTGGTCAGGCCGTAGCGGCTGTCCGGTCGCAGCAGCACCTCGGTGCCGATGCGGCGGCGGCGCGGGTAGTAGCCCACGGCATGGTGCGAGCTGGCGTAGACCACCCGCTCCACGCCCGCCTCGCGGGCCGCCTCGAACACGTTCCAGGCGCCACGCACGTTGCCCTCGATCTGGGCCTCCATGCCGGCGTCGGTGGTGCAGCCGGCCAGGTGGATGACGGCGCGCACGCCCTGCATCGCAGTACGCATGGCAACCATGTCGCCGATGTCGGCGACGGTGCTGGTTTCATGGTCCGCCAGGTTCGTGATCGGCTGCCGGTCCACCAGCCGCAGCGGGCGGCCGTCGGCCGCGAACTGCTGACGCAGCCCGGTCCCCACGATCCCGGCGGCGCCAGTGATCAGAACGGTCATTGCTTGCCAGCCTTCACCACTTCCACCGGCAGATCGGCGTTGTGGTACTTGCGGAAGACTGCCTGCAGGCGGCCATTGTTCATGTTGGTCTTGATCCACTGGTTGATCCACTCGCGCAGGCGCGTGTCACCCTTGCGCATGCCCATGCCGTGCAAGCCACTGCGCAGGACGATCTTGCCCTCGATCGCGCGGGCCGGGTTGCGGCGATTGATCACCTCGTTCAGGGTGGTCGAGATGGCCAGGATGTCCAACTGGCCGCTGGCGATGGCGGTCATGGTGGTGGCCTCATCCTCGAAGCGGACCACTTCCACGCCCGGGGGCAGCATCTTCGTCAGGTCGCTGTCCATCACCGTCCCCCGGGTGACGGCGATGCGCTTGCCCACCAGGTCCTGCATGGTCTTGATGTTCATGCCCTTGGGCGCAGAGATCATCGTGGTCGTGCCGGAGTACGGCGCGGAAAAGTCGATGACCTGCTCGCGCTCGGGCGTGATGGTCATGGCCGCGACCACCAGGTCCGCCTTGTCGGTCGTCAGCAGGGGAATGCGGCTGGCGCCGTTGGTGGGAACGACCTCGATCGTGGCGCCCAGGTCGGCGGCCATCATCTTGGCGGTTTCATATTCGGAGCCAGCCAGCTCCAGCTTGTCGTTCTTGAACGACCAAGGCGGCACGCTCGCGTCGATGGCAACGCGGATCTTCCTGGTCTGCTGGATGCGCGCCAGGGTATCCGTCTGGGCGTGCACAGACAGGCAAGCCATGGCGGCGACCGAGGTGGCGGCAAGGAGGAAGGTACGACGGAAATTCATGCTTTGTCTCTTTGGGAGTTTTCAGGGGATTGAGGATTCAGCCTGGTCGCGAGGCAAGACGCGTGATGCGGATCGACTCGCTCCAGGACTCAGACGGTGAAGTCGACCGCGGCCCACTCGAAGTAGGCTTTGAGGTCGGCCACCAGGGCCTGGTGAAGCGGATGAAACAGGTAGTCGTTGAGCGCTTGCGCGTCGTCCACGGTGCAATCGAGCACATAGTCCCAGCAGATCGGTCGGTCCAGCTCGTTCTTGCGAACCAGCCATTCGTTGATCACGGGAATCTGCCTCCCCAGTTCGACCATGCGCCGGGTCAGGTCGGCCTCCAGTGCGGGGTTGGCCGGCACATTCGCCAGCCGGCGGAACATCACGATGTGTCGCAGCATGTTGGGTTTCTCTTTCAGCAGGGACGGCCCTGGCGCGCGGCCAGCCAGGCCGGCGCGTCCTGCAGCGCCACGGGACGCAGGAAGCGGTCCAGCGCGGCCCAGCCCACCGAGGTGGTGAACGGCTGCGAGGACGAGGGGAACGGGCCGCCGTGCTGCTGGCCCGCCGTCACCGCCACGCCCGTGGGGTAGCCCGTGAACAGCA
>JACCDU010438344.1_pt1 | contig 18692 bp, 14 predicted proteins | sample 7446081 | NCBI WGS metagenome assembly JACCDU01 (sample SAMN15323447, study PRJNA562643) | freshwater metagenome | isolation source: river surface water | place: USA:Blue River Watershed | collected 2017-08-17
AAAATAATAACTTCTAAAAACAATGAAGATAAATTAAACAGTTTTGCAAATAAAGCAGGCATAGAACAGGAATTAAGGTTAGTAAAGGGGTGTAAAATAATGATAACATATAATTTACCTAATGGATTACGAAACGGTAGTGTTGGAATTGCTAAAGAATTATTTAAAACCCATATTGTAATTGATGTTGATGGTGTTGATTATGTAATTGATTATATAGATTTTAAGGAAAATTACATTGGAAATGATGGAAATGTTAAAGATAGGAAGTTATTTAAGTATCTCCCGGTTAAGTTAAGCTATGCAATTACAATTCATAAATCCCAGGGCGCTACTATTGAAAATCCCGTGGTTATTAATTTAAATAAAGTATTTTCAATGTTTCAAATATACGTGGCAATTTCAAGAGTAAAAAAAGAAAACCAAATTTATTTTCTAAATACTGAAGATACTACTTTACAAAATTTAAGAGATAAGGCAGATAATGAGTATAAAGATATTAAGATATTCTATTCAAGGATTATCGTAAATAAGTATATAACATATATATCTAATTAATTGACATTGTGTAAAATTGATTTTTTTATACAATAATATAACCATGGACGGTGCTTTGATTGAAGATGCGATTTCTAGGGGAAGTGCTAACTTTAACAATTTAGCAAAAAGGGTATTGTTATCAGATAGACTAATTATTCAGAATTTGAATAAATTTTCATTTATCGGAATTATTAATGTCCTAAACTTTCAATATTTAAAAATGGGGACAATTAATAGAATTATATTTTATGCTAAGCAAGTTAGAAAAGTTAGAAGAACCGCGTTTTTGACAATATTGGAAGAGATTATAACAAATCAAAAAGTAGATGACCTATTCCTACACACATACAAAAATCAAATAAATTGGGATATAGTATGTCGACACCAAGAATTATCTAAAGATATCTTATTTATTTATTTTAATAGATTTCAAGTAAGGGATTTAATAGTCTTTCAAAACTTGCCGATAGAATTAATCGAAGAGTATTTACATTTAATGGACGTGGAATTGCTAAGTGAATATCAATGTCTCAATGAGCCTTTTATTGAAAAAAATATCAATAGAATCAATATGATGAAACTGGGTGAAAATTTTCAATTTAGCAGTCAATTTATGATAAAATATAAATATAAGCTAAATATTGAACTGCTATGTAAAACTCAGACTATAGATGACCATGTTTTGAGGGATTTCATTTCTAACAATTTAAACGTATGCTTTGATACAATATCTTGGAGACAGGACCTAAGCGAAGATTTTATTAGAGAGTATTTTATGTTGTTAGATAAAGATGACATAGTGTCATTTCAAAAATTATCTGAAAAATTTATGGAAGATATGTGGGACCATTTAAATATAGAACTATTATCCTCGCATCAGCGAATTTCCTATAGTTTCTTTAGACTTCACAAATATGACCTATATATGACAGATAACATAGAGTTGACTATTAAAAATGGACATAGTATTCTTGCTCTTAAACTCACAGGGGTATTCAACTCAGATATATTAAGCCTTATTGAGACATACCTATAAAAAAAGTTGAAAATTTCATATCTTAATTGTTAGCCATGCTCCTGCCAAACTTCTTTACCACTCAAATCAACTCCAACATCTCAAAGACGGTGAAAACCGCTTTTGAAAAAAAAAGAGAAAACGTAGTGATTGAAGATGCCGGAATGACTATCGGAGAAATGCTGAAGAAGCTAAACGATATGCGTCCTAAGATCGGCAAGAAGTTGTCTATCTCGGAATACAAGGAGTTGTCAAACATCAACAAAGCGTTTCACAAGTTAATCACTCGCTACCAAGCGTGATTTTCTTTTTTATATACTCAGATTCTCCAAATTATTTAAAATAGAACGTTCCGTAATTCTATGTAAAATTGCGTGTGTGTATGCGTTGTATAGATACACAATATCTTCATTTAGATTATAATAAGCAGTGGTGTAAATATCATCTCTATAAGCACTATTTATTTTTTTGATACAATACCCCGCGTTTGCTTTTTCGACATCTGAAGTATTTTTATAACAGACATATAAATTAGCAAGTTCTTCATGTATAGTGGCAAGGTATGGAGAAGAGTCCAGCTCTCCTTTAATAAAGGATTTCATATCTCCAGGTCTTATAGAGAACATATTAGAAACTGATAAAATTATAGTTATATACATATCGTATAAATAGGTTTTTGGCTTTACTTTGCCATAAGTTTTATTATCCACTGAGCATAGAGAAGGAATAAATTCCACTGCCGGCAAATCCATTCCGATAACTAAAGAGTTATACTCAAATTTGTCAGTAAGCGTCTTCATTTAAAGAATTAACCTTTTGAAGAGATATAACTAATATTGATATAAATCTAATTGAAAATGGGTTATATCTACCTTTTACAGCCTGCAGAATTGGTAGGGACTGATAGATATAAAATTGGTATTTCATCTAAAGACAATTTAAACCGACTTCGTAGCTATGGTTGCGGGACTCGATACATGTTCTTTATGGAATGCGATAATTATTTATTCATAGAAAATAAATTAAAGGAAGCTTTTGAAAAATGCGGGATGCTAACAAGAGTAAAAGGAAGAGAGTATTACAAAGGAGAAGAGGAGATAGTTATGAAAGAATTTTTTAATATTGTCTTTAGATATAAAATAAAAGAGTATGTGGAAACGAACATCCCCGTTGTGAAAACCACAGTCAATTCGGATATTGATTTAATCGCATTTTCTCCAAGAGAAAAAACAAATTTATTTAAAGACAAGATAAGTAAGTTTAAATACTTAGAAGATGAGCTCTCAGGATGAAGCAGACCAGACACTAAAAACGGCAATTCAGAATGCCCAGTCATTTTGCCTGATTCCTTTAATTTCTCTAATTTTAGACAATACTGGTATTGATATCAGTGAGAAGGTTGGGATTGATGCCAGCAAAAAAGAATATGGCAAAATTAATATTAAAACGCCCAGCGGTAAGAATATTTCAGTAGGCGTTGTGCTGGTAGACCATGATTATAATATTATGGAATCATTTAATGATAGCGGACTGTGCGATGTGAATATTTCTTCATTTGAAGAACTAAGCAATATTAGCGAAGAGTTTAAAGAAAAAACAGTAGAACTGGCGTCCTATTTAATGCATTGTTGTCTGTTTGTATTTAATAACCTAAAAAATGATATTGTCGAACTTTCAGAATACCAACTGACTATGGATAACAACACAAAACTATTTCTTCTAAATTCTGGAAAAGACTTAGAAACAATTAAATATCTATCGGTATTCTTTAAATCTGAGTAAAATCTATATCTTTAGTATTAAACGTATTTCTCTTATACATATAAATAAATTGAAGACCGGTCGCGACTACAGTGCAACCACCGAGAAGAAGGGTTGCATATTTATCTACAGTTTGAAAAGTATTTAACTCATTAAATTGATTATTTTTTTGCTTAAATTCCTCAGTGATGGCATCTTTATGAACATACACGCCAACTGCATTACAATTTCTTACATAGAATATTAGAAAAGCAACCGCTAAAGCTATTTTTACAACCGTTAGAAAAATTAACAGTCTGGACCATTTTGTATCATACTGAATGTAAGAATTTGACTCTACGAATCTACGTATCTTTGAAGGAGAATCTGATTCTTTTCTTCTGATTTCTTTTATTAAGTTTAAAGAAGTATTATCAGAGCGTAGGGTTATTGGACGTGGCCGGACTTCTATTCTTCTTACGGTATTGTTTGAAGGCATTGGAGAATTAAACTCTGGAACTACTCTACTCATATTTAAATTTAATTTATATTATATAAGGCATATAAATTATGAATATTTTACTCATATTGCCAAACCAGATTTTTGAAAAATCTCTATCTGATACAATAAAATATTCTATAGAAAAGATTATTATTGTTAGAGATGATTATTATATAAATGATAAGGTCCATAAACAAAAATTATGCTTAATGTTTACTGCGATAGATGAATATATTTTTACATTAAATAAAAAAGACATTAAGCACGCTACATGTGAAAAGATAAAAGATTTGCCAGACAGTGGTAATTTTTTTATGTATGAAATCTTAGATAAAGAAGTAAGAAATAAATATTCAGATTATTTGAATGCCATTACTTTTATACCTTCACCATCGATATTATTGTCATTAGACGATTGCGTTAACATGAAGAAAGAATTAATTGGAAATAAAAATAGAATAAAACATTCTGATTTCTACGCGTATATGCGTAAAAAAATGAATATATTAATTGATGAAGAAGGAAAGCCGGTCGGTGGTAAATGGTCTTTTGACACCAATAACAGGAATAAGTTTGACAAAAATTATACGGAGAAAAGTATATGGACAAATCAATCCCAACATGCCACTGAGAATATAGAAATAATAAAAAGAAACTACCCAAACGCGTATGGGGAGTTAGAATATCTATACTATCCTTCTTCGTTTTCAAACGCAAAATTGTATTTTAAGAAGTTCTTAGAAGAAAAAATACATAAGTTCGGATATTACCAAGATGCCATTCATTCAGACGTTGTATATGGAGAGCATAGTAATATTTCCGCTATTATGAATATAGGTTTGATAACACCGATGTATGTGGTAGACGAAACAATGAAATATTATAATTCTTTAGACAAAAAAAAGAAAACGCTAATATTGTCCGACATTGAAGGGTTTATAAGACAGGTAATAGGATGGCGAGAATACATGAGATTTACTTATGAATTGTATAAAGATGAAATCATGGGGGATAGTTATTTAACCGTATTTGATAAAAAAATACATAAGTCCTGGTATTCTGGAAACACTGGTATCTATATATTTGATAACCTTATAAGAAAAGCTTTAAAATATGGATATCTACACCATATAGAAAGACTAATGCTTATTAATAACGCGATGATTATGTATAATTTTTCTATGATGGAGGTATATAACTGGTTTATGAGGTTATTCGTGGATAGTTATGATTGGGTCATGGTTTCCTGTGTATGTATGAATCACAATTCTCTTAATAAAAAATTTAAATACATGAGCAGGGTTTATATATCAAGCGACAGTTATATAAAAAGAATGTCTAATTATACAGACAAAACAAGCTTACAAGTATATAACTCTTTATTTAAAACATTTGTAAGAAACAACTCAGACCTCCTTAAACGGGATTATACGCTATCTGCCTACATAGCAAGATATATTAAGAAAAATTGATTTTAAATGAGATACAAAAGATAGAAGCCATGGAATATACTATTACTGTAAAGGTTGAGGATAATGGAGAAATCCAGCTAATTGGAGCAGATGAATACATTCAAAATAAACTATCTATATACTTCTCACAGTCATACCACGCAAATAAATTAATAGAAACCTGTAAGAAGGGGATTGTGGCTAATAATTTAAATCCCATAGTTGCAAAATTGTTAAAGGATAGCGAAATTGAAAAGATACGTTTCGATGAAAGAATGAAAGTTAATGAAGAATTGGTTTTGGAGAAATGGAAGAGAGAAGAAGCCGAAAGAAAAATTAAAGAGCTCTCCCATATGGATACGATAACAGAAAAGGGGATTCAAGGTGAATTGTTTGTAGAAGAATACATTAATAAGCACATTAAAATGAATAACGAGTGGTCAATTTGTAATATTTCTAAAGACGGAAACCATAACAGCGATTTAGAATTATTATATAAGTCTATGCACTGTGTAATTGAAGTAAAGAATATTAAATCAAAATTAAGCGAATCCAATGTCAAAAAATTTAGAGAAGTATATATCCACAGTAAAGAAAAGGAATACAACTCTGGAATATTTATATCTCTACTAAGTGATTTTGGACCGAGCGCTAATGTTAATGATTTCTCTATTACTGAAAGTAATGGAAAATTTATGATTTATATAGCAAAAGTAAAGGAAAACCCTGATAAGATATTATTCGCGATGGAAGTGCTTAACCAGATCATTTTGATGTCTAACAACTCCACAGAAGAAAGGAAGAAAGAAATAATAGATTTGCTTAATAAACAAGTGAAGAACTACGCGAATTTATACTCTGAAGCTAACAAAGCACTACAAACAGTCAAAGCTATGAAGGCCAATATTAAGCAGTATCAAGAAGAAATAATATCATTTCTCAGTTCGAGCTAATATAAAAAAATTGATTTTTTTTATTGGATATATCAATCAAGTATCAATATGTTTCAAAAAGTAGAAGTCAAAGATTTAGCTTTCAAGATGAATATAATCATGAAAATATACGGGTTTAATAGTATTGACGATTTTCCAAAGAATTCGTATTTGTCAGGGTCTTCTGCGGTTAGACTATTAAAAAATGAAAAAATAAGTAATTTTTCAGATTTAGATATCTATATTGAATGTGGACTATCGCGCCTATCATCAAATGCGTTTGTGAATAATTTGAAATCCGCGGGATATATTCAAAGCAGTAAAAAATTTAAGTATGTTCAAAATATGCTAATCGCGGACAAGTCTACAGAAAATAATATTGACGCGTCACATGAATATTTTAGCCTTAAAGAACACATAACCAAGATTATATCTTTAGACAATGGTAATAAAAAAATAGATATTATTATTATGAAAGATTCTATTGAAAATCTACTTATTAATACTTTTGATTATGATATTGTAAAAAATTACATTAAAATAAAAGATTGCGAAGACTACATGTATGTTAATAATTTAAAGTCTATAGAAACTAAAAAAGCGAAAATGAGTAAGAAGCATTTTAAAGTAAGAATAATGGATAACGCTTATGAATTCAACAACTTTGTTAAAAGATTTATGAAATATAAATTCAAAAAAGGATATAACATGTTTATTGAAGATGTTGAAATTACAGATGAATTATTTATGGATATAATAAAGTGCGTATTTGATGAAATAGACAATATTGAAGTTTTTACATCTAAAGACTTATTAAATAAAGGCATCATTGCCAATATTATACATGAAGACACTTTGTATAGAATTTCAAGCTTTAACGAAAGCGAGTTTAAACTTCTATTTAAAATTGTATATTCTCTATTTAAACAATGGAAAGTCCAAGACAGTATTCAAGATATAATGTTTGAAAAGTTAGAAACCAAGAATAAATGCTGTTCAATTTTTACAAATACAGCCTGGGCATCGTGCTTTCTTAAAATGTTTAACAAATATTAAGCTTATTATTTTGATTTTATAACATATTAATAAGTAATATAAATACGTTTTGAAATTGATTTTATTTTTTTTATATACAAACCAGAGCCATTATGAACAAGTTTATTATTTCTAAAGACAACTATGAAAAGCAGATTGATAAATTTATCAAAGGAAGAGATTTCTATCTGGATAAAGAAGAATGTATACATACAAAGAATCTTATTAAAAGAAATAGAAACATTCCTGTGTTATTTAACGACGTTAATGAATCTGTTATGTTTATGGAATATGAGTTAGTGATTCATGGAATTACTCCATGTGGTAGCAAAACAACAGTTATAATAGAAGGAGTATACCCATCTGTAGATATTGAATATATAGAAACAATGTCTAAAGAAGTTAATTCTAAAAGGATTAGAGATTTATTGACAGACAAGGCACTTCTAAAAAAACTAAAAAATAAAGCACCTGAAGTTAAGTCTATGAAGATGGTATCTGGAAAGAAACTAATCGGGTTCTCAGAAAATGAGACTCAATTTATTAGGTTATCATTTAAAAACTTATATCATAGAAATGAATTTATTAAGAATATTACAAGAAAAGGCATTGAAACTTATAATAACGATACGAGTTCATATTATAGAGTAGTCGCAAGACAATTCAAACTGGCACTTTCAGGCTGGAATGTTATTTCTAAATACAAAGGAGGAGACTCGAGAGACAAACATATGTTCAAGAGCAAACATATATTTAGATTAAATATTAATGACGTTATTCCATGGAAAGATGATGAATGGGAGCAATTTGGATACGCTGAATATTTGTTTAGAGAAGATAAAACAATCTCCATGGCTTTTGATATTGAGCAGTATTCCTCAGAATTTGATATTAATAATCCTAATATGGAAACCCGAATCCCTTCTGGGAAAGTGCTGGAAGATACTATATTTAACATTGGCATGACATTCCATTTTATTAACAAAAATAATAGCATTGTAAATATTGGGTTGATTACAGAAGATTGTAGAGAGCATGATGATTACATTACTATTGTATGTGATAGCGAAAAAGTATTATTACTCGCGTACGCATATATAATTAATATCATGATGCCGGACTATATATTTGAATTTAATGGTTCCGGATTTGATTGGCCTAATATCTACGACAAAGCATGTTTATATGGAATTGAGAAAGAAATGTGCAGATATATGTCTCTAAAGACTTTAACAGAGTATGACCTTAGAAGTGAAAATATGAATAAATATATTTATATGACAGATTTTATCAAAATTTCGGCAGACATGACAGACCAAAAAATGGTAAATATTAGACTTCATGGATACATAGCTTTTGACAGCAGATTAATTCTTATGCAGTTAAACCCAACAGAAAGTAAATCTTCATTAAAGTTCTTTTTAGAAATGTATGATTTGGGTAGTAAAGACGACATGCCTATTAAAAAACTGTTCAAATACTACTTTACTAAAGATTATGAAGGTCTTGGAGAAGTAAACCATTACTGTTATGTAGATTGTTTTCGTCTACACGAATTAGTAAAAAAAGTCAATATTATTCAAGACAGGAGAGCCGTCGGATTATTGTCTTATACAAGTATATTTGACGCTTTCTACAGAGCAAACTCATGCAAGGTAAGAAATCTAATTGTTTCGCACGCTTTGGATAAAAACTTATTTTACAATGGTATTAAAAAAGAGATTAAAGAAGAAGACCACGAGGACGGATCTTACCCTGGCGCTCTTGTTTTAAACCCTAAAAGAGGTTTAGTAAGCCCTTTATTGAGTTTTGAAGAATTTTGCATACAGGTATTAAACATTGACGATACAACTATTATAGATGAAGGCCAGGACATTATAGACAATAATTTTGATGAAGTATATATTCAAAAGGACTTCTCCGCTATAAAATTCTAATTATTCTTTAGACTTCAAATATATACAAAGTGAGTTAGAAATTGATTTTTTTTGTATTTAATAACTACCAGACATATCTATATACAATATGTTGAACGTAAAGGATTGTTTAAAGAAATATATCGAGTATGTTAAAGAAAAAACAAAGCACGGTATAAATCCAGCCACGGCGCTTGATTACAGCTCTCTATATCCTTCTTTAATTATGACATATAACTTATCTCCAGAATATTTAGTTGTCGATGAAAATCATAAAGAAGAGTTAGAGACTAAATACAATTTACATCCCATTAATTTTAAATACGAGTATAAAGATTATCAAGAGGTTGAAAAATCAAGAGATATCATAGCCTGGACAGTTAGACATAATAATGACCATAAATTTGGACTATATCCAGAAATTTTAAGAGATTTGTTTAGACAGAGAGCGGAGATGAAAAAATCACTTTTTATTTACAAAGAGAAGAAAGAACATATTGAAAAAGAATTCAACGGAGATAAAGAATTGCTGGACGCTAACAAAGAATACCAAGATTGTTTATTTCAATTAAAATATTGCGATACTAAACAAAAAGCTTTAAAAGTGTATATGAATTGTTTCTATGGCGAGTTAGGAAATAAAAACTCTCCTTTATTCATTCTCGCTCTTGCTGGCGGTATTACGTCCGCAGGGCAGATGAATTTGAGAAAAGTTAAATCTTATATTGAAAACCGCGGATGTAAAACTTATTACGGAGACACTGATTCTCTTTATTTTACGTTCTCAGACGAAACATTTATGCCAATTCATAAACAGTTTCTAACAAAAAAACATAATAATTTATCTAAAGAAGAGTATTGCACCAAACTGGTAGAACAGACATTTAAATCGGTTAAAAGTATGGCAATTGATGTTAATACATTTCTAAAAAATGATAATGGCACCGAATACTTAAAAATGGCATATGAGGAAGTATTATTTCCAGTAGTATTCCTATCCAGAAAAAAGTATTATGGGATTGCGCATGAAGGACTTGTTAATTTTAAGCCTAAAGAACTATTTATCAGAGGTCTGGAAGTTAAGAAGAGAGGAGTGTCAGAAATTTTAAGAATTGTGTGTTTGGAGACTATGTGGGAGAGTATGAATATATTCAATCACTTATCACTTAGAGAGCTTGTAATGAATAAAGTAGACTATATCTTCTCTAGGCAATGGGAACTTACAGAATTTACACAGACAGGGCTTTGGAAGCCAAATAAGAAAAATCAAACGCTAATTACATATGTAAACCGAATGATTGCGGAAGGAAGAGACCCGCCAAATCCTTATGAGCGATTTAATTATGTGATTGTAAAGATTAAAGACCCTATGAGATTATATGATTTCAAAGGAAGGAAGATAGATATTAAAAAAGGTGATAAAATGGAATATCTTGATTATGTATTGGAAAACGGACTTGAAATTGATTTAGATTATTACTTCTCAAAACAATTAATTGGGCAGTTTGCGAGATTGATTAGTTATGACAATGAGTTTCATGAATTTAAGCAAACTTTCTCGTCTGGAGACTTCTTAGAAGACAATCAAATGGAAATATTGGATGATAAGACTATGAATAATTGTAAGAAATTTATCAAAGAATACGCAAAGAGATACACGGGAGAAGAACAATACGGAAACATGTATAAGAAAGCCTACAGAACTATTAATTCTTTAGTCAGGGAGGAAAGGAAAATGCTATGTGGTAAAAATAGTAAAGCAATGATTATGTTTAATCACAGCGATGAATTAACAGAGGGCAAAATTGTAGATGTCAGAGTCATTATCAAAGATAAAGTCAAATCGGTAATCAATGATGAGAAAATAAAGAAAACAATAGAAGCAGAATCATACCAATCATGGAAAAATATGAAGACAAATAATATGGATATCACTAAATTATTTAACAAAAAAAAGAATTCATTCTTAAACAATTTAATGGAAACCCATCAAAAAAATTATGAAAAATCTACCATGGAACTTATTAAATTTACTAAGGATAAGAAAATAGACAATATTATATTTAATACGGGAGAGCAAAATATAGCGCCTGTTATGAAGAAAATATTATGTGGAAATAAGGATATATTTGAAGACGAGGATAAATTAGAAGTAAAAATTAAAGAACTGTATTATATTTCTAACGGTGAAAAAGAACTGAATAAAGAAGATATGGAAACAGCTTACAAAATGTTTATAAACATTGTCGCAATCAAGAAGAATAAAAAAATATTAAAAAATATAATGAAGCTGAACATTAGTAGTATTGAAAAAAAAGTTAATAAAAATCAAACTAAATTCATAGAAGGATTTAGATTATAATGATATCTTGGAGAGTAATAGGACATGTGTATAAATACAATCCAGAGAAAAAAAAGATTACTCTATGTGTTAAAGGAGAGCATGCGGAGAAGCTTTCTTCTATTTGTAAATCGGATAAAAAAAGATTTTATTTTTTCATTGGGGTTGGGAATGTCCAAATTAGAAACGAATTAATATTAAAGCATATAGACGAATTAGAAGAGATTGTGGGAATGGAGATTGATATTTCTGGATACGCTAAAAAATACAGATTCAAGTTAAATGGGGATATGGTAGAAGGTATATCCTTACATGCCAACACAATATATTAAAAATCTTCGATGGTGTCGGTATAATGATATAGAACAATATATGAGTTTGCCTCAGGGGTTAAATCCCCAGGTAGAAATGAGGTGTCGTTTAAATTAAAAGTTCCGGATTTTCTAATACACTTTGCGTAATAATGGCCAAAATTCATATTTCCGTTATGATGAATAGATGATACAATTCTATAATGGTGAGATGATTTAGTATCGTTTAATTTATTTGAAAAAGTCATATTGGAAGGATACATGTAATTTGATTTTTCTTTATACTTATTGAACATGACCATAATTACCGTAGGAATCGTAGTAAGTCTGTTGGTTTTGATAACATCTTCACTCTTACAAAAAGAACAAAAAGTGCCTTCTAACTTAGAATAATTATTTCTAATAAATTTGTTTAATTCATTAATATTAGGAGGGTCCATTCGCGAGGAGAGACTAAATTTTTTAATTTCCCCAGTGTCTACAGAAAAATAATACGACACGTCGTCATTAATATCTTTAGTCTTTCTACAATCCATACAAAAAATATTACATTTATAAGTATGCTGGAACATACAATTTAAATAATTATCCCCCAGCAAGTCCAGCAGGATTACAAACATTTCTCCAGCGTCTTCTTGACTAAAGCCAAAATTCATTAAAGGATATTTTTTTTTTAATTGCCGTAAGAACTCATTAAATAATTCTAAATTATACTCAACACTTACCTTTTCTCCATTATTAATAATTCTGCCAAGTAAAGTGATTATGAGATTTACCCCATTAGTATTCATGACTCTTAGAATATATTCAACAACAGAAGGACATGAAAGTAATGATTGAACCATACTATTAAAATAACACATGGTGCTATTATTATACATCCCAAATTTAGAGATAAGAAAATCTCTATTAAACGGGACTAAATTATAATCATTCATTTTAAAGAATTGTATATGTATAGGTATAACAATAATTAATTTTTAATAAGATAACAAAATGAGCGAGCCCTTGTATCAACAAAATTATGAAACGATGGAATCCCGCAATAGCACTACAATCGCTATGCCTTCTGACAGCGGGACTCCTAATTTAAATCAAGATAACCTACCTGTAGATACTTATAATTATATGAAATATATCTTATTTATTCAAGAGTGCTTAGGCATGGCTACATTTATTACATTATCTCTAAGTAATATTGCTATCTTTGGGCTTCTCAATGTTAACATGTCGTGGGAGGGAGTTGCCATCTCATGGGGATTTAATTTGCTAATTGGTATTAAAATCGCATCCCTATCTGGAGGGAAGGCATACCTTAACCCATGTATCGCAGTCGCAGATTATTTGGTGAAAAACTCTATCTCCCTTTGCGAACTTGGTATTTATGTGCTTGCGGAATTAACAGGGGCATTTATCGGAGCGTCTGTCACATACGGCCTTCATCGTAATCTTTATAAGTCTTTAGATGATGAAACCGTGTGCACTTTCTTTGCGACTTACAATGCTGATGGTATTAACAAAATCCAAGCTACTTTCGTAGAATTCGTGGGAACTTTCTTATTCTCATACTGTATCTTCTCTATTCTTAATAGTAAATGTAAGCACGTAGAATATGCGATTTCTATGTCATTAACAGCAGTCGTCCTCGCTTTAGGCGCTCAAACTGCGTTTAGTTATAACTGGGCTCGCGACTTTGGACCTCGTCTATTTATTAGCACTATCCACGATAACTGTTTTTCCAAAAATGGAAATTATTGGTATGTTCCACTTCTTGCGGATTTCATGGGAGCGTTTATGGGGGCGTTTATGACAGAAATCGTTAAGTAAATATTTAAAAAAAAATAATATCTATTTTTTTTTGACTTTTATTTATTGTTGCATTCCAACCATTTTGTAAAAATTAGTATGAGAAGTACTGTTGTCCTCAGGAACAAAGCTTGGAACGGTTAGGGCGTTGCTGGAAAGAAGGTTTTTGCCGTAGTTAATTCTTCGGAGTCCCATTTGAGGGACAACGTCCTGCCGATCACTTCTTTCGACTTGAGTAGAGGCACCAGAAGTAGTCTGGTTAGAGTCCTTTAAATATTGAAGATGTTGGGATACCACGCTTTCGTCTAACCACTCTTTAACTAATACATCTTCGTAGTTCTCCTCTTCTTCATCTACGGGTTCTGGAGAAGGCGACGGCGTGTAAAGAGGTCTATCTTCCCCACTAATATAATCAAAATTATGGGGATTCAGGTCTTTTTCTTCGAAAGCTTCAGGCTTAACCATTTGTTTGACTTTATTATATCCATCTACAAAAACTTGATTGGCTTTACTGACAGTGCTTGAAGAAAAACATACGCCACTATCTTCTTTATAATCTTTTACAGCATAGTAGAAAAGAATACAGACCCAGACCAGAGCCACTACTGATATTAAATTAAAAACTAAATCAAACGCGCCCATAACTAAACGTTTATATCTATATATTACAATGTATATAAAAAAAAGAAGTCATAAAAATAATTAATTCTTTTTTTATCTTAGTCTAATCTAATTTATACCATTAGATAGCTAAATTCATTATCATCATTAGTCTCACCAGCGTTGTCGTAAGAAACAATACGAGGGTTTAGGATGTGGTTGCTGTTAATCTTCTTACTGCTGATACTCTCCATTTCACTCTTAATCTTGTAAAGCATAAATCGCTGAAGGTTAGAAATGAAAATAAGATTACGAGTAAACTTGTTATTTAACCGAAGATCTACGTTATCACTACCGTCTTGTTGGAATCTATCGGCCAGTTCTTTTACATAACGAGGATGGCCAAGTTTAAACGCAAGTGGGTTAACTTGAGGGATCGCACTTTTTAGAGTTTCAATCATAATAGTGTTTGTAGTTTTGTAGTTAATATCGCCGATATTTTGAGCAACTCCGTTGTTGTCAATATAACCAAACGCAGAATTGACACCTGGAGCGTTGGCGTGGTTCGCATCAGGAACTATACTATTTACGCAATAATACGGATCCAGTAGCAGAGCGGCAAAAGCGTCATGGCGAGTTAAAACATTTCCAGTGTAATCTTCAACATTTACAGGACTAACTTCACTTTTAACAATGTCGTCAAAAGTAAAAGCGTAGTTGTAGACATTAATAAGAGGAATTTCTCTAAGAAGAGCGTGGGGGTTAATAGGAGAAATATTTAAATCTACAAGGTTCATAAGACGAGCACTTTCTCGATCATATGTAGGAGCGTTCATGTTTCCTACAATATGATTAGCAATCTTTTGCTTGCCGGAATCTACATTCATATTCTCAGTAATAGAAAGAAGGTCCAGAAGATTAGAAGAAGAATAATAAGTGGAAAGTCTCGTGTGGTCTCCTTGAACACGAGCACCGCCAGCTGTTGTTTGCTTTTGATAATTATAGTCAGCTCCATTGCCCGTATTAAATATTGTCTGTAGGCAAACCTTATTCAATACTTTAGTTTCAAATAAACACTTGCTTAGCTTATTAGTAGATTCTAAATAAGGCACCATCTTGTCACTATCAAAAGCATTTATCTTCTGAACCCCGGAGTTGTAAGAAGATAAGAAATCTTTTAGCCAAATAAATTGGTTAATATCTGAAGATGTATTCTTAGCATTTAACACCGCGTTAGTTCCGTAATATAACTTAGTTAAAGAGCTTGTAGTGGAAGATGACGGGAAATCAGCACTAACACCGCTACTAATATGAGCACTGCTTAATATAGATTGAGGCATTACTGGTAGCTTGTTAGCATTGCTAAAGAAGTTTTTAATGGATTTGTCTTTAATCTCAAAGAACTGAGGACTGTAATCTACCTCTTTAAGAACACTACTGGCATCATTTATCAAAGCACGAGTGGCCTCTATAATATTGTTAAGTATGTTATTAAAATGAGAGTAAGCACTTGCGTCGCCTTCAATCCATCCGCCATTTAACGCATAATCTACCTCATCCTCATCTTGTTTAAGAACAACTCTACGAATATTAGCATTATTATAATCAGCTTCCGGATTAGCGCCGTTTACATTAGCAGGGTCTTCCATCTCCAAGAATTTCTTAATGTGTAGAGATTGCTGACAGAGCTTTTCAAACATAGAAATAAACATAGGAAGGAAAGCTTTGTATTTCTCAACCATATTGGCAGATACTTCGCTAATAGAAGTTTGAGCATGGTATTTTGTCTGCAACTGTTTGTTAAGCATTCTATTTAGAAGGGCTCTAATGGAAAATCCAAGGGATTCAGCCAAAACCGCATCATCCTTAGGGAATATGATAGTTCCATTAGGGACTACAATATTACCAGCACCGCCGGCCATTACATCATTTTCATGGAATATATCTTTAAGACCAGTTCCGGAGAATATAGCACTGTTCTGCGATTTAGCAAACTCAGTAAGGAGATTAGCATAAAATTTATTAGAAGAAACATCAAAGAAAGTATCTAAGTATCTTGCTACTAAATTGTTAAACTTAATAAGAATACTGTTTTCGGCAGATATAGTACCTGTGGAGTGGAAAACCGTTAGGAACTGAGGGTCTACAGGATTTGTGAGACCTTGAGCTGGAGCAGGTCCGGCTTGTACATTGAATCTAACCCATTTTCGGTGCTGGGATATATACGTGTTCATAGCCTCTCCTAATACATTCTTAAACACATTAGCCTGAGTGTCCAGTGTAGATAACTGGAATTGAGAATTGGCATTTCCGTCAATTAGATGACCATTGCTTACAATAATTTGGTATAATACATTTCTATCGGCAGTAAGGTTGCCATTTTGGATTAAAGAAGATAGAGAAGAGTTAACATTTTCTAAATTCAGTAATTCATAGACAGGCTTCAGTAGATTATCCTGATTATAAATAAATTTAAATAGGAACTCGTCTTCTACAGCGTTTACGGCGTTTTCGTATTTAGAAATAATACTTTGGTTGTTAATTTGGTTTCTTAGTTTAGACATGTTGTATTTAACACTCTCCAAACATTTCTCCACAGTAGACTGAAGGTTAGAATAATCTAATACAAACTTATTATTAGATACTAATTTAATACTAACCAGATTATTGTCAAAGTTAGAAATAAAATGAGTTGTGAGTTCTTCTTTAGTAAAAGAGCCTTGATAAACAGTAAACTGTTCCAGTAGAGATTTATTGTAGAATTTATGAGTCTCTCCGTAATCATTACTACTCATCGCGTTATTAGACACCGTTATGGGGTCTTGAATATTAATAATATTTGAAATAACGTCTTCCATCGCAGTAATGGTGTTATTCTTCTGAATATTATTGTTAAATAATAAGTTGATTACACCAAGCTGAAGTTTTACAACTTTTTGAATATCATTATCAGAACTATTATTGATAGAGTTAGCCAGACTTAGAATACTATTAACCTCTGCGTTTAGATTAGCCACAGGCGCCGCTTGTCTTAATCCTAGTCGTATAATATTAAGTCTTAATTGTCTAATGCGTCTAACATGAGCCATAAAGAAGTTGTGGTATCGGGCAAATGGTAGTGGGGCAGCTCCAGGAGCTAATGATGCAAAAATAGCCTGATACTCAGGCGTATTTTCATTATAAAGACTTACAGGGGGTCCTCCAAATCCTGCAGCCAGGGCAACGTTATTAACTAACTGGTTAAAAGCTACCTGCGCATTGAGATCGGCAAGTGGTAAGTTTTGAACAAGAAGGTCTTGATAGCGAGGATCAATAACGCCAGCGTTGTTATAAGGACCAAACAGTCCGTTTAATTGGGCACGCGCGGATACTACTCCCATAGGTGTGGGAGCTACAGCACCTATCGCACCAGTAAACCCAGAAAGCCCGCCGCGATTGTATTCATTTCCTAGATTAGTTAATTCTCTGTTAATACTCGCCTGAGAATTTAAAAAGTTGTATATATTGGCAAACCCTGTATTTCTCGATCTTCCTATTCTTGTGGCAAGTCCCCAAATTAAAGGATTGCTTTGAATAGCAGTAAGCATTGCGGTATGGTAAGCATTTACTTGGAATTTAAGGACTTCGTCTACATTATGTCTGAAAGTTTCTTGTAGAAGGGTAAGTGGGTAGACAACAAGCTCATGGAAAAGAAGATAGACATCATAGTTATGGGCTTCAATATTAGACGAGTCATCAATCGCTTTCAAAATCAGGTCTACCTTTGCTTTTTGAGAAGACGTGTTCTTAACCTCATTCTTGTAGAACTTAACACGCTCAGAGAACGATTTGTTGGCAATAGGGGCGAAATTTCCGTTAAATAGTTCAGAATGAATTTTATCTCTAAATTCTTTAACTATCTGGATATCGTTTTGAACAGTCTTCTTACCACTGCTCTTAAGATTTAGACTCTGTTCTACGAATTGACTGCTGGGGCCGGCATTTTCGTAATCGTCACCGTCTTCAAGAATGTCAAAATCCGTAGGAGACGTGGAGATTGAATTCATGTTAGAAACATATTTCTTCTTTGTCTGGTAGAATTCATCAATTTCCTGACGTTTCATTACACCGTATCGCTTGTTAATCTCAGACACCAAATCCAGAATAACATCTCTCGCCAGCTTAGCTTCGTCAACTCCTTTATATTTGTTGTAAATCTTATTGACTTCAGAAATAATACGTCTCATGTTTTCATAACTGTAAACACCGTTGTTAATTTGTTTAGAATCATCAAATACACATTGAATGAGTCCGCTCCATACCGAACCAACTTCAGGGATAAAAGCAATCGTTTCTGAATCATCGCTGGCGTATTTGTTCTTTTTGAATTTTTCATTGCCATTGTCAAAGATTTTCTTATAAAATTCAAGAAGAAGAGGAAGACGAATGTATAATTCAACAGCGCCGTCTATAACTTCAACCTCACTCGCGCCGATAATAGAGCGGATGGGATTAGTAATCATA
>JACCDU010672042.1_pt1 | contig 18686 bp, 17 predicted proteins | sample 7446081 | NCBI WGS metagenome assembly JACCDU01 (sample SAMN15323447, study PRJNA562643) | freshwater metagenome | isolation source: river surface water | place: USA:Blue River Watershed | collected 2017-08-17
CTGGTAGTGGGAACGAAGTGGATGTTGACGGCGTTGGTTATCCGCTACTTCATTTAAACGCTGTTGGTAGATGTTGTATAGGAATCGGGAAGCGTTCTGTCCTGAACCTACTGGTGTTACACCGTCAAGCACATCTGCTGCTGCAGACTGTGGACCAAGGCGTGATGGGTCTAGGAACGAAACCATACGGAAGGCTGCGCCATAGATGACAACATCTTCTGAGTATGAAGGTAAACCTGTAACTGTTGCGTAGTCAGAGTTTTCATCTGTAAGCAAGGTAGGGCGCTTCTTGTATGTCACATGGACTGTCTGCCCTGGGGTAATGCCTGCGTAGATGCTGATGCTCTTTGTACTTGTAAAGGCATCGCTATCTGCAGAGTGGTCAAGGGTGTAGCCACGGACTGGAAACCACTCGCGTGATGGACCTACTGTTGAGTAGGTTACTCCAAGCGCTGCCTGAAAGTCTGCTGGCAAACTGTATGTTGTACGAGCAGCGATGAAGTCAAAGTCTGTTGAGCCGATAGCAAATATCATTGGATACATAGCATCAATGGTGTTGTTAATAGCCTTCTTGATTTCTGCTCGTGGAAAGATTGGGCTGGCTGTAACCTTGGCATTGGATGAGTGGGCTGCTGCAGTAGTACCGCGCTGACCACGCCCCCAAGGAGCAAGGGTAAGTGTGTTAGCCACATTGTCTGTTGTGTTAACAAAGACAATCTCATCATCAATCTGGACAAAGCCACGACCCATGCCACTTGCATCTGCCACGCTGAGTGTGGTTGTAGTAGAGGTGGCAGAGGTGGTTAGCCAAGAGGTTGGCTCAACATTGTCTGTGTAACCATGGAGTACAGATTCCACGCGTTCAATTAACTGTGCATAGGTACTCATAGGTTAATGCTCCTTAGGGCAACTACTGCCGATAGTCCGCTAGTGCTAGCAAGTTCATTGCAGATAGCGTTTAAGTCTTTGTAGTTATTAGGCTGACGAGATGAACTAGCCTTGTAATTGAGGGCAGCAATAAGACCCAAGCCATTGGTACCAGCCCATGCATTGGCAGCACCTTGTTCAGATTCGTATGCTGTCATTACTGGATAGGTACCACCATTTGCTAAACGATTGAGTTCGTCTGCTAGTGAACTTCCTGCTACTCCTGTTGCCATTACTTAGCCTTTCGCTTCGCTGCTGCGTTATCTACAAGGTTTGGATATGGTCGCCCAGCCTTCTTAGCCATAGCCTTAGCCTTGGCTTTCTGTGCTGGTGTTAAAGGCGTTGACTTCTTATTAGGATTCTTTGTGTCCCAAAATGCTTTCTTCTTCACCACTTCACCTTGTCCGCCCAGTACGCTGCAGACATCTTGCCTTTGGCAATGTTCTTGGCGTGACGGGCTTTAAATGATTTCTGACGGGCAGTAGATTGTCTGTCTCCTGTGACACCTTGCTGACCAAAACGGATTGTCTTTACTTCTGAGCCTGACTTGGCAACCACCACATGAGACTTGGTTGGGTGGCTTGGTGTGCGCTTAGGCTTGTTAAAGCCTGACACTCCTGCACGGGCTAGCCGTGGGTCTTTCTTGGCTGGCATTACTTCTTCTTCTTTGCCATCTTTGCTTCGCTCATTGCGATAGCAACTGCCTGCTTCTTAGACTTAACAGCAGGTCCACCCTTGCCTGACTTAAGGGTTCCACGCTTGTATTCGCCCATGACCTTAGCGACTTTCTTCATTGCTGCTTTTTTCTTCATGGCTTAGTCCTCGTAATCATCTTCCATCTCAAGGCGCTTGCCTGTTGGCACTTCGCCAATGCGCTGGATAGGCTTGTTGTATTGCGCTACATTTGCTGCAGGTGGAGCAGAATTAACTTTTCTACCGCCTACACCGTATGGACTTACTGTTCCGTAGCATCCGCACTTAATGCACATTTCTGCTCCTTTGTGTTATGACCTGTATTGCTCCGCCAACTGAATCGTTGTAGTCAGCGGAAATCTGTATGGCTCTGATTGCTGCAGCCTTGGCAGTTTCTTCATCGGTAGGCTCTAGGGCAACTACTGCACCAAGTGCTGTAGCCCCACCTGCTCCTACTCCGTAGTAACCTTTGTCGTCTTGGGACCAAGAGAAGTAATGGTCAACCTCAAACATCCTGCCGTTAATAATGAATAGGGCATCCCACCCTGATTCCTTGTCGGCAGCATCTATTACATATCCATGCTCTGTCATTGCCTTACGCAACGATGGCAATACTGTTCCTACTAAGAAGGTTACTGGGTCCTTAGTGTAGGCAATTCGTGGTGGAGTCCAGAGGTATGCTGCAATATCTGCAGCCTGTGAATCTCCTGCAAAGCCAAAGGTATAACCAGCCTTTTCAAATATCTTGACCATGCTGGCTGATTCATACTTCCTGCCGTTATAGGTAATCAGGGCATCCGCTGCAATTACTGCGCTGTCCTTTAACTGGATACCTACAATGGCTGTCATCTTTACCCCTTATGCGCCGTATGCCTTGCCTGTCTTATTTGATATTTCAACTGCCTTTTGGATTTGCTTCATGCTAGTTCCAGCGGGCTGGATTCCTTGAGCGCGGGCATCTTTATATGCCTTAAGTTCTGCATCCCACTTTGAAGTGGACATGCTTACCTTAGAGTTGGCATCGCCTACGCCAAGTTCAAGTGTAGATATTTTACACCCGAAGCATCCTTCTACATACTCTGGATGTGTTTGCTTTTGATGTAAACTCATGCTGGTGTGATGTACTCCCCATAGCCCTGTGCTGTTAGGGCATCTGCTGTTTCTTGTGTGATTACAGTCTTAGTACCGCCAAGGTAGAACTCGGTAGCGGTAGCAATATCTGTCTGTGCAGGGTAACGGTATGAGGAATAGATGCCGTTAATTCTTAAGACAGAAACTCCCTTGTTGATGTTGTAGCGTGAGAACAATGGACCATCACCCATTGGGGTTTCCGTGACGGTGGGTGTAGTAAAGATATACTGAGTCATATTGTCCTGTTCTGTTGCAGAGGATGGGGCTTTCGCCCCACCCCCCGACAACTACTGCTTAGAGAGCAGCGATTGATGAACCTGATTCGATGCGGTATAGAGCAGCCTCGCGGTAGCGTGACCATCCGATTACTCCGTACCATCCGATTGGGCGGAAACGCATCAACTTATCGGTGATTGGTCCGATAACAACTGATGGCTCTTGTGCAACAGCCTCAGCCAATGCCTGCTTTCCAGCAAGGATTGTGTCGAATACGCGTGTTACAGGTGTAACAGTTACAACAGTTGATACTGTGACTGCAGCGGTGTTCGCTGTGTCAACAGTAATTGTTGTTGTTGAACCTGATGTTGCGATAGCAGAAATCTTTGCACCAGAAGCGATGCCTGTTCCTGCAATCTTGTCGCCGACCTCTGCACGAGATGCGATGACTGATGTTGAAGCGACACCGAAGGTGAAGCCTGCTGATGTACCAGCAACAGTTACTGCTGTTGTAGCGAGTGCTGTCTGGTCTGCACCTGACTTAGATGAGTACATGCGTGGGTTTTCAATGAAGAAAGCGCCTTCGTATGTACCGATAGAACCTGCGAAGAGGTTGCCAAGTGATGCATCTGTGTGCTGGTGGGTGTCGCGCCATCCGATGTTACCTGTCTCAGCACGAAGGTCGTGTGAAACTTCTGGGTGGATACCTGTCCAGTATAGGCTTCCTGAACGAGGAACAGCCTTGTTGGTGCGCAACTTAGCAACTGCCTTGCGAAGGTTAGCAGATGTGATTGTCATACCTGCTGTAACTGTCGCTGTTGATGTTGCTGTGCCTGAGTAAATAACATTGACACCGTTGACGAGCGCTTGCTGTGCAATGTCGTCAAGTGAGTCTGCCATGTTGTAAGCGATGATGTCAGCGATTGCTGGGTCAACATCTGAGAGTGAGAGCAACTCTAACTTACGGGTTGCAAGTGCTGCGTTACCCTGTTCGTATAGAGTTACTGATACTGTAGAAACATCTGGTAGTGCTACTGCATCTACATCGGTTGTTTCTGAGAGAGCAGCAGTTGCTGCAGCCAAGTCATTGTAAAGTGAGAATACAACGCTTGAACCTGGCATCGCCTGCTGAACTGGGCGCTTGTCCGCTACTGCACGAATCATCGGCGTATCGCGGAGGGCAAATTCTACATAACGGTCATAAGCGGTCTTGACAAGACCAGCCATGGATGTTGTGTCTGTATATGCCATGTGGGTTCACCTCCTGGTGATTGGTTAGTTGGTTGGGTTAATTACAAACCAAGGAGTGCATCTAGTTCATCGCGTGACTTTGCCTGCATGACTCTTGACATGGAATCACCGTCTAGGCTTGGAGCCTGACCTGTTGCAACCATGTTGTTGATTCTTGCTTGAGCAGTCACATCTTGAGACTGTTGTGTTGGCTGAGTTTCAGCCTGGGCTACTGCGCCAAATACATCGCCATATTCGTTAATCCAGTTATTGATTGCTTCCTCAGAAGTATCAATGTCTGCTGGTACGAACGCTGCAATCTTTGGATTTAAGCCCTTTGCTTGTAGCACATCCTTGACAGTACGCTGACGGGTCTGTGACTTAAGACCTAACAACTCCTGTTCTAGTTCCTTTGCACGCTTTTCCAGCGCACGGTTTACTTTGCGGAGTTGGGTGATACCACTATCTTGAGTGGTGTCATCATCTTCGTCATCGTATTCATAGTTGGTAGCCACCTACCTATCTCCCTTTGTTAGTTGTATTCGCAATCCACAATGCAGTTCGGGGAAACCACATTGGCTATTACTCCCAGTCTTATACGCCCCCCTGGGCTGGTCGGTCAGGGTGGGGATTCTTTTATATAAGTTCGCTAGAGCGAAGTGAGGTACTTGTTACGCCAGAGCGACCACCAAAGCGTGTAATAACTTCACGCTCTGCACGCTTCTGAGAAGCAAGTTGGTTCTCTACATCTCGACCAACGACACCTCTGATTGCCTCAAGGTCTGAGTATGTCTGACCCTCGATACGAGCCAATCGGCTTTGCTGGTCTGATAGAAGTTTGGCTTGCTCGAAGGACTGTTGGATTGTCTGGTAGTCCTGTTCTCCAACAGCACCACGAAGTTCCTCGGCAACTGGCATAGATACTGCGGACTTAAATCCTGCAGCCAAACCAGCAGCACCAATCTCAGCAAGACGAACCTGCTTCTTGATAACATCCATACCCTTTGTAGGATTCAATAGGTATGCAGTTAATGCGCTGTTATCTACCTCTGGGTAGAAAGTCTTGAACTGTTTAATAACATCTGGATTATCCTTGACACGAGTTGCAGCAAGGTTGACTCGCTCCTCAAACTCACGAGGGCTAACCAGATTAGCAATATAGTTACCAAGTTCTTTACGGGTTCCAAGGACTTCTGGCTCCAATCCATAGGCTGCAAGGGTCTGTAGGTAGCCCTTCTCCATTGAGATATATGTAGCCTCTGATACAGCCTGACCTGCAGCACGAAGTGCTTCCATGCCAGGGAATCTTTGCTTGTATGCATTGGTCTTAGGCAATTCAAATTTAATCTGTGAAACTGTGTAGTCGTTTCTAATCAATTCATCTACGGCATCAGCCAAATCACCAAGCCCAAACTCTGCAAGAGTTGCACGGAACTCCTGTTGCGCTGTGCGCCGTTGGGCTACTGCTGCCTCTGCCTTAGCCTTGTCGCTTGCTTCTTGCTGTAACTTTGCTAAGTCTGTAGTCTTTTTGGTTGACCATGTAGAAACAAAAGCATTGAGTTCTGCTGCAGAGTTAAATGTTTTAACTTCTCCAGTATCAGGGTTAGTCCAAGTAAAAGTTGACTGTCCGCCACCTGTACCGCCTGTTCCGCCAGTACCACCTGTGCTACCGCCGAAGCCACCGCCGTTGCTAAAGTTTACTCTCGCCCAAGTTCTGTTTCTTTCCTGCCAGACCCAACGATTGCCTGGTCCTGGGTCCTCTGTAGGCTTGTTAGCAAAGGCAGCATCACGAGCAGCACGGTCTGCATTTTGTGCAGCAAGAGTATCTGCAAGTCTTGTGCCAGCCTGTGCAGTAATACCACTACGGGTGCTTGTTACAGTTGTAGGTGCAGGTGTTTCCAAGCCGAACATAGGGTTGCCAGAGCCGTAAGTAAAGTTTGATGTAGGCGCTGGAGCCATGCCAAGGAGTTGGCGCTCTTCGTTAGTAAGTGTCTGACCACCAGTTAGTTTGCGTAAAGCATCTGCTGCATTAGCCATTGTTACCCCATGAATCCAAACATCTTGGCAATATCAAGTGCTGTATTGCTGTATGTTTCTTTAGCGTTGCGTGTAAGTTGCCATAGTGGGTCCTGCTTAAGTTGCTTAGTAAAGTCTGCAAAGGTACGGGCATTACCAGAGTTGCCGTCAATAACCTTACCCATTAAGTCGTTCCATGTAATGGCAGTTGAATCAACCTCAAGAAGGCTAGCCATTTGCTGACGATAACTATTTGTTACCTCATAAAGGTTGCGACCTTGCTGTAGCGCAGGTAAGAAAGGCTTGTTTTGTGGTGCATCGTAAGCCATATCTTTTACTGTCTTAAGCCAGTAGTTAACATCTCTGCCATCTACAGGGTCAAGCAATGATGTGTTAATAGTCTGTTTCATGGTTGCATCTAGTGGCACGCCATAGAGGAAAGCCTGCTGTGCAACGCGGTCATAGTAAGAACCAAGGGTTCCGCCACCTGTAAAGACAATGCTTCCCTGAGTTGAAAGATAGTTCTCTAACTGGTCATCATCCCAGCCGTTCTCAATCGCCTTCATAGCGATACCCTTGAGATACTCTGAGTTGTCAGTTACCTTGCCAGTAGTAGGGTCAATCTGCTTGACTTGAATACCCAATGTCTCCAACTTAGCAAGTGTGGAGTCCATGGTGTTGCGCATCTTCTCAGCAAAGGTTGAAGCATTGCGCTTATCATGTGTATCAAGAAAGAATTGGCGCATGCTTGGAAGAGTTGTTTGCCACCATACGGTACCCTCAAGGGCATCCATAAAGGTATCCTCAGTCCACTTCTCAGACTTAGCGCGAGCAAGAAGTCCATCAATCTCAGCCTTCTGAGTCTTGTCCTCAAGAGTTGCAAAGGTTGAACGAAGGTATGAAGTCCAGAGTTCTTTAATATCCTGTCCACCGCCACCAGCAGGTGGGGTGTCTCCACCCTTAGTTCCATCGGGCTTCTTAGGTGGAGTAGGTTTATCTGGTACAAGCAATCCATTTTTATATGTCTTACCCTTATAGGCTCCAGAATAATTCTCGCCATCAAGCATCAATGGCTTATCTTTAGTTCCGCTTCCTACATAACCGCTAGCAACAACATCATCTGGAGTGTTAGATAAATCTTCCTTGATGTTATCAATATCTTCTTGAGCCTGCTTTTGCTTATTAGAATCTTTTGTATCTCTAGCACGCTGTAATTCTTCTTCGGCTTTGATTAAAGCATCTCTCTTTTTTTTCTGTTCCTTAGAGAGAGCAGCCTTCTTAGCCTTATCTTCTAGCCCTGTTTTCTCTGCTTGAAGGGCATTGTACTTTTCAAGGGCATCCTTGTACTTCTTGCTGCTAGGCTTGTTGCCATCAATAATCTGCTTGAGTTGGAACAACTGCACATTGATTTGTGCTTGACGAGCAGCATCACCTGTAAGACCGTAGTATGAAGATGAGGCTCCACCTGCGCGAGGGTTTACTTGTTCTGCCATTACGCCTGTGCCTTTCTAACATCTTCTGCAATACGGTTATAGATAGCATCCATGTACTTGTTCTCTTCACGGATGACGAACTCATCGCCACCTTGTACTAAGTCAACGATTGCCTGCTGACGACCAGAGGCATCTGTATCTGCAGATTGGCTAAGAAAGACATTGATTGCCTTAGACTTCTCAGCACCCATGGCATTACGCCCAAGGAGTTGCTGGTAAACAGACTGAACATAGGTTGCTGCATCTTGTGTGGTGAACTTAGGACCAGATGTGTCGCCACTTTGTGGTGCATTTGCTATAAGGTCAGCCAAGTTAATAGAAGTAGATTTTGTGCCTGTACCCGCAGGGGTACCTGATTTAGTTCCAGGCTTATTATCTTCTGCCACTTATACCACCACCGTATCATTTATGAAATAACGATTTAAGAACTCTTCAAACTCTGGGCTTTCTGCAACGAGTTGTGTGCGTACTTGGTCAAGTACATACACAATGTCACCATTGCTCTTAGCGCTAAGGGAGCGTGAACCGCCTGCCTTTTCGCGTTGTTCTAGCAATGAAGCAAGTTGCTTACGAGCATCAAGATATACAGCCATAGCCTTAACTACTGGGCGATTGCCGTTCTGTGCCATCCATGCCTTGTCAGTCAGAGCCTTCTCAAGTACCTGCGCACGGCGCTCATACTTGCCCCTATCTGGAGAGATAAAGTCTGAGTACCAGTCAAGGTTTTCTTTTGCCTGTTGGCGTAACCAGAATCGCTTAGCGTTATTGATTGCATCCATGGCTGAGTCATTATCAGAGACGATACCGTTCTGAATCTTGTAAGTGTTAATCTGACCCATAAGCGAGTTAAACTGTGTCCAACCACGCTTGATGTTTGCATCGCGCAATAGTTCCTCAGGGCTACGATTCTGGCGGTAAGTATTCTTTGAGCCAGGGTATGCACCTTGGCGATACTGCCATTGATATGCAGCCTGGCTAAATGTGTACTGACCATCAAAGTCATTAGCAAGGAATCCAATAAGTTCAGGATTGTCTGATGCCTCAGCAGCAGCCATAAGTCCCTGATGCTTTCTTAGGTTACGAACAGTATCAATGTTTGCTTCTAGTCCACCAGGTGACTTAGATAGGCTGATAGTTGCCTCAAAGTAATCTGGGTACATCTCAAGGAACTTAGCCTCTGCTTCGCCTGGTCCGTACTGTGTAAGGAACTGGCGGTATGTAGCCTGATAGAAGTCCATCTCTGGGCTGATTGCAATAGGCAATGAGATTGAACCCAGCGCACGGAGCATGAAGAACTTGTTTGTCTTGTCCTCAATCTCCTTGAGCGTAGGCTGGTCAACACGCTTACCGCTGTTAAAGTTGTAACTTTCGTAGCGAAGCATCTGATTAAATGTACGCACATATAGTTCATCCTGTGACCACATTGTGGACAAACGGCGGAGTGCTGCAGGTGTGAACAAGTCAGAAACCTTTTGTGGCTGTCCTGCTGGGAACAAAGGTCTAAACGCTTCTTCCAGTTCAGGGCGACCACGAACAATCAAGTATGTTGGAAGGACTGCGTATGGACCAAATCCTGGGTTTCCAGGCTGACCTTGAGTAATCACATCAAGAGATGAAAGCGGGATGCTGACACTCTTAAATGCGTTTTCTGCTACCTCTTGCCATCCCTTAGGAAGTGACTTGATAAATCCTTCTGGCACCTGTACTACAAGGTTAGCCATGCCATCTTCTGACAACTTCTTAGCATCTGTGATGCGGTTGCCGTCTTGGTCAACAACCATCTGACCATTTACCAACTGAGCGATAGTACGACCAGCGGTTGCTACAGCCTGTGGGTTCTCAGCAATGATGCCTGACCAACGCTTCATGGTGTTTTCATAGGCTGCAAAGAACGGGAACATCAACTGCATTACTTGGCTAGATGATGCACGGCTACGGCGAACAATCGTAAAGAGTGTGCGCTCAACTTCACGGCGTGATTCTTCACGAGCGCCACGGATAGCACGCTCAATTTCTTCGCCAGTTAGTTTGTCTGAGCCTTTGCCTGCAGCCAACTGTTCAAGGTTAATCTTAACGCGCTTGTTATATGTAGCCCTTGCAAGTGGGTGACGAGCAAATACATCTTCTGGTAGTGACCCAAGGAAGCGCATAACACGGCGGTTAAAGATGTCAATAATGTTTTCTTGGTCGCGGTATTCCTTAGATGTGGTTACAAGCAACCCGTTAATCTCTGGAAGATTTTCTGGATTAGAACCAAATCTATCGCGTAGCCAGTTTTGGATTTCTCCACCTGAGATAACCTTGCCATCTTCCTTGACTCGGCTAAGGACTAAAGCGGTTTCTTCATCTGGAATATAAACCTTGACTGCACCACGGGTAATGTTTACCTTCTCAAGCAAATCATCATCTAGTTCGCCACCCTTAAGGGCAGTAAATCCAAACGCTTGGCGTGGTGTTGTGTATGTATCGTTAGCATACTTGCGACCCTCAAAGGAGCGAGTAAACCAACGAAGGATGTCGTCATCTGTTTCGCCGTCAAGAATCTTGCGAACAACTGGGTCCATGATTCCTGTCTCAGGGTCACGGAAGTGCATGTTCAGTATGTTGCCCCAAGCCTCAAAGTAGCGTGGGTCATTTGGCTTTACAGGTGCAACTGTGCGAGCGCCAATGCCTGCACTAAATGCCATCTCCTGAGTACCGACCATAGCGTTCCATGTGTCCTCGGCTGAGGTACGACCCATGAACCATGATGCATCTTGGAAAACTTCTGGGATATTGTACTTAACGCCGTTAGCCTCAACATCCATGTAGCCAAAACCTGTACGCTGCTTAATAGCATTTGACTCAGCACGAGAGATACCAGCGCTAAGGCGCTCAGACATATCATCAAGGTGTGCATGTGTTGCTGTGTAAAGGCGAGCAAGATTATCTGCAGCATCTTCAACACCATTGTTAATCATGGCGTTTACATTGTCCTTATTGTAGTAAGGAGGCACAGGTGTTTGTGGTCTGCGTTTTGCCTTGCGTGCTTCCTTAAGAGCCTGACGGCGTTCCTTAGGGGTAGCCATGAGTTGCTCAAGACCCTCTTCTGGTAACTCTTCTGCAGCCTCAATAGCAGCACGCTGTTCCATTTGAGAAATTGTGCGGGTTACTTCACGAGAGCGACCAGACTTGTTAACAGCCTCTGGCAATACAATGTAAGACAATCCACCCGCACGCTTGTCGTCAACAACAGCAGCGGTGCCATATCCGTTTTCACGAAGGTATGTGTAGATAGGGTCTTTCTGGTTTTGCCATCCCTTAGACTTTACCCAAGTGCTAAAGTTAGCCTTCTTACCACCAAACAGAGACTGTACATCTGCAGGTAGTTCGCTCCAGCGGGTCATAAACAATGACGGTCCATAGACACGCATTTTTTGAATAGCACCCTCAGAGTAGTTAACTCTAAATACTAAACGATGGGTCCAGTCTTTAAACAAAACTGTTTCTAAGTCATCTGATTCCGTTGCAAGAACTAATGTTTGGTAGGTAATAGAATCAACATCGCGCCATTTACCAGCACGGTCTTTTACTTGTACTAGCCTTCCAGCATTAACTGCATCAATCATATCAGACTGCAAGTTAATCATTGCTTCATCAAGAGTAGCAGCACGCTTTTCGGATGGAATAGTTCCACCCTCTGGTGTTGGTTTCTGTCCTAAACGACCAGGGCGACCAGTCTTTGTTGGTATGTATTGTTCAATAGAAACAATCTGTCCACCATTTGCATAACGCCGAGCAATAGCAGGAGATGCTGACATTGCAATAGAGCGTGATTTATCAAACTTAAAGATAGCCTCAGGTGAGCCGTGGTATAGGGTTACTGACTCTAAATCAGCAAGTACACCCTTAAGGGTACGAACTTCATCTTCAACAGTTAAAGGTCCAACGCCTTCGGTAAAGCGTAATTTAAATGCATCGCGCTCAAGTTCACCAATGCGAGTAGCAACTGCTTTGGCTAGTTGCTTACGGCTCATGTCAATAGCGCGGAGTTTATCCACCTCTGACATAAATGCATACTGCATTGTTGGAACATCATCCATGCGACCAGCACGGATATTTACATTGTCAATAAGACGATTGAATCCAACTGTACGGTTATTAAAGAATCGGTTAACTGCATCCTTGCCACCTGCTGCAACCATTGCTGGCATAGCAAATCCCTTAGCCAACATAGACAGTTGCGCTTCGGTAAGGTTACGCACGGTGTATCCAAGGCGCATAAGTACAGAAGTCTTAAAGATGTCGTTGATAGTGCCAAGGGCTGCAAGTCCCTTATCTGTACGAAGAGTTAAATCTTGAACATCAAGACCATCTAGCAGTCCTGGCAATACACCTTCATGTGAACGAATAGCGCGAGATAACTTGCGCATATCTGCAATGATTGAGTAGTTAGCAGACTCACGCTGTAGCACAGGTGATACTGCGTTGACTACCTGACCGTTCTCAAGATATGAGACGAAGCCTTGGTCGCGGTGAGCCTTGATACGAGAAGCACGGCGAGCATCAAAGATTGCATAAAGGTTATCAATAGTTGATGCATCGTAGTTAGGGAAAAGAACCGAAAAGGATTCTTTCTCAGCACGCTGGATGATTCCATTGCGCTCGCCAGCAGATGCTGCACCAAGGTACTCGTCTGCATACTGTGCAGCACGAGCGCCAAAGCCACCCTTAGATAGGTCATTGACCTCACGAAGGAAAGCATTAAATTCTGTGTATGAGTCACCATCGTTGACATTAAAGACACCGCTTGGCATTTCATTTTTAAAGTAGTTAACCACCTTGATAAGTGGGTGCAGGCTTGTCTTTTGTATTAAGACAGATTCTGGCTCAGCAAATGTACGAGCAGCCTTAGCCTTTGACTTCTCAGCAAGTTTGCCTTCCCAAGGTCCACGGCTAAATCCATACTTAAACTGTCCACCAGTTTGTACTGTTTCAAGGGCTACGCGGAAGCGGTCATCTTCTGTTGATGCTTTAGCAATGTAGCCTTGCAATACTTCGTTGTACTTAGGTGAGGTAATAAAATCTCCGTCAGACTTACCCTCAAGATACATACGATGTGGATGTGGAACATCATTAAGCGCATCAAATACTAAGCCAGCCTCAGAGTCAGCATCAGCAATTTTAGAGATTGCATTTGTGTCTTTATACATAACTGCACGGAAGGTGTCAACAACTTCTTCCCTTGTCTTAGCGCGACCAAAAAGATACGCCATTGCATCAGGGTTTGTTACCTTCTTCTTGCGCCAGTATTCATACTGCTCTTTAGCGCCAGAGTTTGTAAGAAAGTTAATGTCAGTAAGTGCTTCGCCTTTGCCATCAAGTGCTTGCATAAGGATGTTATCAAGGCGCTCTTCTGTCATTGCAAACTTACCAAATACTGCACGAGCAGTCTTGCCAGAAATTGTATCTAGCATTGGAGCCTTAGCAGCAATGACTGCACCCTTGCCAAGAAAACCTGTAAAGGTCAATGGGTCAATAATGGTTGATGCAGTAATGTCGCCAATACCTGAAAGAAACTTTCCTCTGTATTGGTCTTGAAATGCAGCCTCACGGTCCATTGGGTCAAACAGGTCAAAGCCAGCAGATAAGAACTTAAGGTTGTTATCTGTCCAGTCCTGGAACCAGCCTGACTTTTCGCCAGCGTTTTTTCCAGGAGAAAGAATCGAGAGAGTCGCCTGTCCCAAACTGATGTTTTCTTTTTCGCGCTCAACGCGTGTTGTGTAGTCGGCGTATGACTCGTTCTCGTTCTTAAACTTGTTGTACATGAAAGGTTGGTCAAGGATTGCCTCAACACCTTCACGGCGTACCTTGCCACCTAATTCGTATGATGCTTCACCTGCAGCAAGTAGTCCACCTACGGCAAGACGAACTGGTGTGGTTGTAACCTTAACTGTGTTCTTAGCAAGGTTAATACCATCTACATACCACGGGTCATCATTTGAACCAGCAGTTGCTAAATCTTTGAATAGTCCAGGCAAGCCAGTAAAGTCAATGGCTGTCTTTGCCATCTTGCCAAGGTTATCAATCCAACTCATTGAGCCTGTCCCTGTATCTGGCTACGGATGTAGCGATACCAGTTGCGGGTAGCGTTAGATGCATTTGGAGATTCTGCTATCTTTGCATAGAAAGGCAGGTAAGCAGCGAGCGCAGCAATATCTTCATTGTTTTGCGCTGCAAGCATGCTAGGTGCTGCCATAACTTCTTGACCTGCGTTAGGTCCGAGCGCTGCTCCTGTATCTACTCCTTCTTCTGGGTAGAGTGTTGGAGCATTGAGAGGAACAATATCGCCAACTGGCATCTTAGGTGTAACAGGATTACCTCTATTTGGCAACTGTACGCCAGACTTTGACATTGGGGCTTGAGTTTGAAGTTCATAAAAATCTCCTGCATTGTCAATACCAGCAGCGTACTGTGCTGCCTGTCCGCTTGAACCCGCACCACCTGTTGCGGATACTTGGAAATTTTGATTTGCTTTCTCTGCCATGATTACCTCTATGCTAAATTAGCGCTCTTGTAAATAATTGTGAGCCTTTTAATGTCAAATGCTCAGGACTGTTTGATGTGTTAATCGCGGTTATCAACCCACTAACTCTGCTTTTCATAGCAGCCGACTGTATGTATTACTTGTTCTTTGAACCGCGTGTACCGCTTGGGTTAGCAGAGAAATATGTCTTGCCACCCTTAGATGATGCCTTCTTCGCCATCATTGGCTTCTGTACATTTGGCTTTCCTGCAGAACCCTGGTTAGCAGGCTTCTTGCTGTAGCCCTTCTTAAGTGCTGATGCTTTCTTCATTTGTTCACCTCCTCTATGCTGGTAGTCGTCTGATTAGCGATGCCTGCAAATTAGGTTCGCCTCGCTGAGTTAAACTTGCTAGTAGAGATTGAACATCTGGTCTGCCACCAGGTGCTATTTGTCCAGGTGCTACGCCAACCATACGACCAGTTGGACTTAGCCCTTCGGGGAGTTGCCCCTCACCTGGAGGGACCGCGCCTGCCTGCCCGAGAATTTCGGGACTTACACCCTCAGGGGTCAACTCACCAGGTGGGGGATTCTGTGGTTTAAACGCATCAGAAACCGCAACCTCGATAGAGGTACCCTTCTGGCGTTCGTTAATCACATAAGATAACTTATAGAGAATATCCGATGGGTCTTGACCTTGAGATGCAAGTGCTGGAATAGCCTGTGCATAAGAAGCAATCGCTTGCTTCATGGCATCGCGTAGTTCTTCGGTGTCAACCTTCTCTTCTTCTTGTGTTGCATTGAAGGAGAAAGGCATTTGACGGCGAAGGAAATCGCGTGAAATCAACTTGTCACCGCGAGCCTGTAGTCCAAAGACCAAGGCGCGGTTAGGGTCAAGTCCTGCCATCAAGCCATACTGAACATCAACGGTGTAGTCACCATCAATATCACGCTTTGGCTTGTACTTAATGTTGTAAGGAGTACCGTTGCGGACACCGCGTAGGTTCTTCTCTACATCACCAAAAATCTTTTCGTCAACCTTAAGTGCAAGGCTAAGCAATTCAACAAAGCAACGCGCAAACATTGCGTGTGCTGTCTTAATCTGGGTATCAAAGCCACCCATAAGTGCCTGAACACCACGACCTGTAACGATTGAAGCATCAATGTTACCTGTACGGGACTCAGGATAGCGTGAACCTAAGCGTAGTTCGCCTTCAAGTACCTGCTGTTGAGCAAATGTTCCGCCAGGAATCTCAATAGATACACGGCGTACATCTTGTGGGCGCTCTGTTTGGATAACAGCATCTGGTCCAAGGGCTAAATCTGATACATCTCGTGGTACAACGATAGGTGCTTGTACTGCTTTAGTCGCTGCCTCAAGAGAAAGAAGGGCATAACGAGCCTTTGCCACCTGAATTGCAAGCACATCGTCAAACTGACCGCGTGATTGGTTGTCAATAGATGGGCGCTGTACAACACGGACCATGACTTCGCCAAGAGCATTGGCTGCTCGGTCAATAACTAGGTTGTTGCGTGATGGGATAAACAAAACATCCTGGTCTTTGTCGTGATAACGCACGACTTCAATCTGGGATGAGTCTGTATTCTCGTCTTTGTCGTAGATAATGTGGGCATACTCTGGGTATGCAGACATTAGTTCTGCTACGGACTTCTGAATACGCTGGTAGAAATACTGAACTCGACCAAAGCGGTCAATCATTGGGTATGAACCATAGGCATCTAAGAAACGGATGCGTGGCATTTGGGCTTCTAGGTCATATTCAACCTGTGCAGGTACGAAACCGTAGGTTACATAACGGTCCGCTGCATTAAACATCTGGGTTTGTAAGTCAGAGAAGTCAACGATTCCGTTAACAATCTCTTCGCGCTTGTCAGCCTTCTTGCGCTCCTTCTCAGAAACCATAGTAGGCGAGTTGCAGTTAAAAGCAGGTAGAGGTGCGATTACTTCTGATAGGTCGCGGGCTGAAATATCAACCATGTTCGCAACGATAGGGTTCTCAAACGGACCGTCTGGGAATAGGTCAGGGTACACATCGCGCATACGACCCTTGCGAACAAGGAGGACATCTTCCATGCGACTGTCGCGCTCAGCAAAGACTTGCTTGACAACGAGGAAGTTATCTTTAATTTCGTCTAAAGATTTAATCGCACCCACCTCCAGTTCTATGAATAGTTGTAGTCATTTAAATTAACAGTAATTTGTCTTGATTGGTCGTACTTGGTATGAAACATATTCATACGATTGTGTGTTTTTGCAAAGTTGCTGGCGTTAACAAGTCTGTCTCGACAGCCAAGTTCAGCGAACCAGAAAGCCATGACGGTATCTGTCTTTTGCGACTTAGGCGCATCTGGATACCAGGTTACAAGTTGCTCGATAAGAGTCTTTAAACCTTCCGATGCGTGGGTTGATGGGAACTCAATGAGCGCCCTGCCATCTTCCCAACCGTGAAAGAGGGTCGTCAGGGATGCAACTCCGAAGTTGGTGTCCCATTTGTTTTGACCCGTATGATGTTCGCGTAAAATTGCACCCCGTGACGACAGGTATTCCCGTACCTCACGGTCCTGAGTCAACATAGTTTGAAAAGCGTTCTTCTCAACTCGCCACTCAGAAACTCGATATTTATCTGTCCAGCCTTTAATCAGTTCTCTGATTTCATCTGGCTTCATTGCTGCCTTGTTAGATACATCTAGCAGGTAACGCTTCTGTGTAGAAACATCAAGTGCCAGACATACGGCTGCGGTATAGCCAGAGCCTGCTGGGTCTAGCCCTGCTACAACAATCAATCCATCCATGCCGTTGTAGCGAACGCCGTTCTTACCCCTTGGTATCACACCAAAGTTACGAGCGCCATTGATAACACCTTTGATTGCGGTGCTTGGAAATGCTGAATCTTCATGTACCTGCTGTTGCTGGTAAACCATTGCCCATAGGTTTGGAGATATACGGGAGCGCTTCTTGTTCAGCGCAGGTCCATCCCACTTGCTATACAGCCCGTTCTCGTCAGGTACTCCATTGCCCGATACGGGTGGCATGTTGGTCTTAGCCCAGAGCGTTACCCATTTCTCAGGGTCCTCGTCAAATTCTAAAACTGCAGGTTGTGCAAAGTATGTCCATGGGGAAGTCTCGTCTGGATAGCGCACAGGGTCGCGTAGTTCCGAGTACAAGTCCCTTGGGCGAAGGCGGGTACCAATTACAAGTAGGCGACCACCATCGTTATCAATACGGGACATAACTTCGGACTGAATCCAGTCAATCTGCTTCTCGTACTCATGGGCGTTGGTATGGTCAACACAGTCATCCATGATGATTAAGTCAGCACGAGCGCCGTAGATATGACCACGGATACCGATAGCCTGTACGGTAGGGTCCTTTTCGCCTGAGTCACGAGATTCAGAGGATAGGTAAATTAAGTCCTGCTTCCATGAATCAGAGCCTTTTTGGAATCCCCCTGGCGGACCAAAGGTGAGTTGCAAGTCCTGATACTTTGGATGCGTAAGTCTGTTCTTTATGGAGAGCAGGAACTTTTGCGCCATAGCCTGTGTCTTGGACACAATCATTATTCTGATATTAGGGTTCTGGCAAATCCGATAGACCGCATAGTTGACCGTAATGGTCGTTGACTTTGCGTGTTCTGGTGGAGTGTTGACAATCAATAAATCTGGGCTACCCTGTTCATGGGTAATGGCAGGATGGACATCCGAAGGTTCTCTACCCTCCAATAGGTCAATCCAATGCTCCTGGTGCTTGAACACCTTAGTGCCTAAAAATTTTTCTGAGAATTCAGGGAAGGGTGGTACTTCCCCTCTAGCCCCGCCTATTTCACCACGGGCAGTCATACTACGGACTTTATCTACCTGGGTGGCAAACTCCTGGTCTATCTTTCGGTAGTATTCGTAGGTCTTGACACTTCTGCCAACGGCATCCATCGCCCGTTGGACAGAGTACCCCTCCATTAGGAATTCAATAATTTGCTTCTTGATAGCATCGCTTCGATGGCTAGCAGCAGTTGTTCTTTTTCTCTCCATAGGCATACCGAAACGCAGTAAAGGAAGTTTCGGGTGTATCTCCTAACCGTAGGCGTAGTCTAAACGAAGCCGAAGGTTAGGGCTTCTCTTAGGGTGCGACCCCCAGGGTCGCTGCTAGTGTGTGGAGAGGCTCCGATTATTTCGCCTCTCACTTATACTATAGGTGTCCAAAAGGTCCTTAGCGGACACTTTTGTCCAAAGTTTTTTTACGGGTTTTTTGCCTACGGCAAAAGTGCTGGTCAGAGGCATATAGTGACCCCAGAACTATCAAAGTTATGTGGGTAGATACACATACACATACACACCACGGATTTAACAATCCTGGGGTGAGCCATGCACGCTCACTCATCTACTTTCTACACTTGCACCTCTTTGCTTTGCAGGGCTTGAGGGCTTGGCTTTGATTGCTAGGTCATGGCTTGGCTTTCAC
>JACCDU011084133.1_pt1 | contig 18670 bp, 18 predicted proteins | sample 7446081 | NCBI WGS metagenome assembly JACCDU01 (sample SAMN15323447, study PRJNA562643) | freshwater metagenome | isolation source: river surface water | place: USA:Blue River Watershed | collected 2017-08-17
ATGGTGGATTTCCTCAAAAAATGCGTGTGCCCCAAACAGGGTCAGTTTCTCAGCATGTCCAGGACTTCGCGCACCTCGTCGGTGCCGATCTCGGCCTGCAATTCCTTGCGGCGCAGCAGCAAGTCCATGAGATCGTTGTCGGACAGGTCCATCAGCACGTACATGCCGCGGGCCTGGCCCACGGTCATGCGAGATTCGTGCCTGCCGAAGAAACGCTCGATGAAGAGGTCGTTTTCGAGCAGGCCACGCCGGCAGCGCCAGCGCAGCTTGCTCAAGGACCGCTCGCTCAGGGGTGCGTGGCGATCTGCGCCGACCAGCGACGCGTCTTCGGGCATGGGCAGCACGGTCATCAGACGGCGCGACGGACCATCAGTTCCTTGATCTTGCCGATCGCCTTGGTGGGGTTCAGGCCCTTGGGGCAGACGTCCACGCAGTTCATGATGGTGTGGCAGCGGAACAGGCGGTAGGGGTCTTCCAGGTTGTCCAGTCGCTCGCTGGTAGCCTCGTCGCGGCTGTCGGCGATGAAGCGGTAAGCCTGCAGCAGACCGGCCGGACCGACGAACTTGTCAGGGTTCCACCAGAAGCTGGGGCAGCTGGTCGAGCAGCTGGCGCACAGGATGCACTCGTACAGGCCGTTGAGCTCTTCGCGCTCTTCCGGGCTCTGCAGCCGCTCGGTTTCGGGCGGGATGGTGCTGTTGATCAGATAGGGCTTGATCGAGTGGTACTGCTTGAAGAACTGGGTCATGTCCACGATCAGGTCGCGTACCACCGGCAGGCCGGGTAGTGGCTTGAGCACGATGGTGCCCTTGAGCGTGTTCATGTTGGTCAGGCAGGCCAGGCCGTTCTTGCCATTGATGTTCATGGCGTCCGAACCGCACACGCCTTCGCGGCAGGAGCGGCGGAAGGAGATCGTCGGGTCCTGGGCCTTAAGCTTCATCAAGGCGTCCAGCAGCATGCGTTCGTTGCCATCGAGTTCGACCTCGATCGTCTGCATGTAGGGCTTGGCGTCCTTGTCCGGGTCGTAGCGGTAGATCTGGAAGGTGCGTTTCATGTTGAATTCCTTGGATCGAATGGGCTTAGAACGTGCGGACCTTGGGCGGCACGCTGTCCACGGTCAGAGGCTTGAGCTTGACCGGCTTGTAGGTCAGGCTGTTGTTAGCGCTGTGCCACAGCGTGTGCTTCATCCAGTTGGCATCGTCACGACCCAGTGGAGCCACGGCGTCGTCGGCGGGACGCTCGTAGTCGCTCACCGTGTGGGCACCACGGCATTCCTTGCGGGCAGCGGCTGAGACCATGGTGGCCTGGGCGGCTTCGATCAGGTTCTCGACTTCCAGCGCCTCGATGCGGGCGGTGTTGAACACCTTGGAGGTGTCTTTGAGACCGATGGCGTTGACGCGCTCGCGGATGTCAGCGATTTTGCGCACACCTTCGTCCATGCTGGCCTGGGTACGGAACACGCCGGCGTGCTGCTGCATGGCTGCGCGCATGTCGTTGGCCACATCCTGGGCGTACTCGCCGTTACGGCCTTCGAGCTTGTTCAGGCGACTCAGGGTGTAGTCGGCGGCATCGGCCGGCAGCGGCTTGTGCGACTTGGTGCGTGAAGCGAATTCGACGATGTGGTTGCCGGCGGCGCGGCCGAACACGAGCAGGTCCAGCAGCGAGTTAGTGCCCAGGCGGTTGGCACCGTGCACCGACACGCAGGAGCACTCGCCCACCGCGTACAGGCCGTTCACCACTGCGTTGTGGTCGCTGGAGGTCTGCGTCACCACTTGGCCATTGATGTTGGTCGGGATGCCGCCCATCTGGTAGTGGATGGTGGGCACCACGGGAATGGGCTCGCGCGTGATGTCGACGTTGGCGAAGTTGACGCCAATTTCGTACACCGAAGGCAGACGCTTGTGGATGGTATCGGCGCCCAGGTGGTCGAGCTTGAGCAGCACGTAGTCCTTGTTGGGGCCGCAGCCACGGCCTTCCTTGATTTCCTGGTCCATCGAGCGCGAGACGAAGTCACGCGGGGCCAGGTCTTTGAGGGTGGGCGCATAGCGCTCCATGAAGCGTTCGCCGTTGCTGTTGAGCAGGATTGCGCCTTCGCCGCGGCAGCCCTCGGTCAGCAGAACGCCCGCGCCGGCCACACCGGTGGGGTGGAACTGCCAGAACTCCATGTCTTCGAGAGGAATGCCGGCACGCGCCGCCATGCCCAGGCCGTCACCTGTGTTGATGAAGGCGTTGGTCGAAGCCTGGTAGATGCGGCCGGCACCACCGGTGGCCAGCAGCACGGTCTTGGCATGCAGGATGTGCAGGTCGCCGGTTTCCATTTCGAGGGCGGTCACGCCGACCACATCGCCTTCGGCGTCGCGGATCAGGTCCAGGGCCATCCACTCGACAAAGAATGTGGTGCGTGCAGCGACGTTCTGCTGGTACAGGGTGTGCAGCATGGCGTGGCCGGTGCGGTCGGCGGCGGCGCAGGCACGCTGCACCGGTTTTTCGCCATAGTTGGCGGTGTGACCACCGAAGGGACGCTGGTAAATCGTCCCGTCGGGGTTACGGTCAAAAGGCATGCCCATGTGCTCGAGGTCGTACACGACCTTGGGGGCTTCGCGGCACATGAATTCGATCGCATCCTGGTCGCCGAGCCAATCGGAGCCCTTGATGGTGTCGTAGAAGTGGTAGTGCCAGTTGTCGTCGGACATGTTGCCCAAGCTGGCACCGATGCCGCCTTGCGCCGCCACGGTGTGCGAACGGGTGGGAAACACCTTGGACAGTACGGCCACGTTCAGGCCGGCGCGGGCCAGTTGCAGGGAGGCACGCATGCCCGAACCACCGGCGCCGACGATGACGACATCGAACTTGCGGGTGGTGATTTGGTCTTTGGTATAGCTCATGGTCTTGAATCTTGTTTCAGAGGTCTGCAACGATCGAATCGGGGATCACAGGCGCCACAGGACTTGAACGGCCCAACCGGCGCAACCGGCCAGCCAGACAATGGCGAAGACGTGCAGCATCAGGCGTACGCCCACGGGCTTGATGTAATCCATCCAGATGTCGCGCACACCGACCCAGACGTGCCACAGCAGAGCCAGGATCACGGCAAAAGTCAGGAACTTCATCCATTGGGCGGCAAAAATGCCTGCCCATTGCTCGTAGCCGATGGGGCCGGAGGTCAGCAGCACCTGCGCGAGCAGGACCACGGTGAACAGGGCCATCAGGCCCGCGGTGACGCGCTGGGCCAGCCAGTCGCGGAAACCATAACCAGCACCGACGACAGTGCGCTTGGAGCCGTAATTGACGGACATGCTTGTTTGCTCCTGTGGATAAATCAGTAAAGACCGAACAGCTTGGCGCCTAGCACCACGGTCAAGCCTAGGCTCAGGGCCAAAGTGACGATGGCCGACGACTTGCCGAATTCCTTGCTCACCGCGTGGCACACGTCCATGTACAGGTGACGCAGGCCGGCGATGAAGTGGTGCAGGTAGGCCCAGATCAGGGCCAGCACCACCAGCTTCATGAACCAGCCGGGCACAAAGCCCAGGCCGACGTTGAAGGCGGCAGAGAATTTGGCAAACGAGATCTCGGAGCTGATCGAGTTGTCGAACATCCAGATGATCAGGGGCATCAGCAAGAACATCAGCAGGCCGCTGATGCGGTGCAGGATGGACACCCAGCCGGCAGCGGGCAGGCGATAGGTGGGCAGGTCGGCCAAGGCATTGATGTTGCGGAATTCTGGCCGCTTTTTGGCGAGTTCAGTCATGTGAGCACTTTCTCGTTGGTAACGGGTTTGTAATTTTCTGGTGACAAACCGCAGCATTCTATTGCAACGCAGCAATCTGACATGAGCATTGCAGAACGATCGTTCGGCTGCGGTGATCAGGCTTCGGAACGCACTGTTGTGGTGCCGAAAAGGACTTCAAATCACCCCAAAACATTGTGGTAATGGTGGCTGTCCGTTCGGTAAAAACCCCGGCGCAACTCCATGGGGGTGTCGTTGTAGGTGTAGGCCACCCGTTCGACATTCAGCAGTGGTGTCCCGGCAGGGACATCCAGCAGGTTTTGCTGGACTTCGTCGGGCAGCACGGCGCGGATTTTTTCTTCGGCGCGCACCATGCGCACGCCGAACTCGGTCTCAAACAGGGCGTACATCGTGCCTTGGTACCCGTCCAGGCGCTCGGCCGTCAGGCCCTTGAAGGGGCCTCCTGGCAGCCAGAGGTCTTCCAGAATGGTGGGCACGCCGGCAAAAGACAGCACGCGGCGCACCTGCAGGACGGTATCACCCGAACGCAGGGCCAGTGCGCGGGCGATCTCGGCATGGGCGCGCAGGCGTTTGCAGTCCACGATGCGGCGCTGGGCCGGGCCTTCGCTGGCCACATCGCCGTTGTCAGGCACCAATTTCAGGAAGCGGTACTGGGTGTGGTGCTCGGCGTGGGTGGCCACGAAAGTGCCTTTGCCCTGACGGCGCACCAGCAGGTTGTCGCTGGCCAGCTCGTCGATGGCTTTGCGCACCGTACCCTGGCTGACGCGGTAACGTCCGGCCAGTTCGATTTCGCTGGGGATGGCTTCGCCGGGTTTCCATTCGCCGGATTGCAGGCTTTGCAAGATCAGGCCCTTGATTTGCTGGTACAGCGGGCTGAACGCCGGCGTGGGGGCCGTCAGGTCCGAAGTGCTTGTCTCCATCATCAGGGATGCGTTTTCATGGGTTTGGAGGGTGTCCGGTCAGGGTCATGTCAGGTGTCGAATCATATCTTATATAAGACATAAGACAAATTGACCCGTCAGGGTTTTCGCGGGTACACTTGCCGTTTGTTCCCATTTCTGTCATCACCCACTTTCTGGAGTTTTCAATGAGCAAGAAGCCCGTCCGTGTTGCCGTCACCGGCGCTGCAGGTCAAATCGGTTACGCCCTGCTGTTCCGCATCGCTTCCGGCGAAATGCTGGGCAAGGACCAGCCCGTCATCCTGCAACTGCTGGAGATCCCTGACGAGAAAGCCCAGAAAGCCCTCAAGGGCGTGATGATGGAGCTCGAAGACTGCGCTTTCCCCCTGCTGGCCGGCATGGAAGCCCACGCCGACCCGATGACCGCTTTCAAGGACACCGACTACGCCCTGCTGGTCGGCTCGCGTCCCCGTGGCCCCGGCATGGAGCGTGCCGAGCTGCTGGCCATCAACGGTGCCATCTTCACCGCCCAGGGCAAGGCCCTGAACGCCGTGGCTTCTCGCAATGTCAAGGTGCTGGTGGTCGGTAACCCGGCCAACACCAATGCCTACATCGCGATGAAGTCGGCTCCCGACCTGCCGGCCAAGAATTTCACCGCCATGCTGCGTCTGGACCACAACCGCGCTGCTTCGCAGATCGCTGCCAAGACGGGCAAGGCTGTGGCCGACATCGAAAAACTGTGCGTGTGGGGCAACCACTCGCCCACCATGTACGCCGACTATCGCTTCGCCACCATCAAGGGCGAATCCGTCAAGGCCATGATCAACGACCAGGAGTGGAACGCCAACGTGTTCCTGCCGACCGTGGGCAAGCGCGGCGCGGCCATCATCGAAGCCCGAGGCCTGTCTTCGGCCGCTTCGGCCGCCAACGCCGCTATTGACCACATGCGTGACTGGGCCCTGGGCACCAACGGCAAGTGGGTCACCATGGGCATCCCGTCGCAAGGCTGGTACGGCATCCCCAAGGATGTCATGTTCGGTTTCCCCGTCACCTGCGAAAACGGCGAATACAAAGTCGTGGAAGGTCTGGACATCGACGCGTTCAGCCAGACCTGCATCGACAAGACCCTGAAAGAGCTGACCGACGAGCAGGCTGGCGTCGCTCACCTGGTCTGATCGGGCATTGACCGTGTCCAGCCATCCGCGTGACGTGTTGCTCGGGGCGCAAGCCGGAGGCGTGCAGCTGCCGGTGTGTGACCACTACAGCGGCGTTGAGGCGCGGATGGTCAAAAGCCTGCAGTTGCAGGCCGAGATGATGCAGGAATACGGCGCCTGCGTTTTTGACGTCACCCTCGATTGCGAGGATGGCGCCCCGGTGGGTGGCGAGGCGGATCACGCTGCGCTGGTCACCGGGCTCGCGCTGGCCGCAGCACCCGACGCACGCGTTGCGGTGCGGGTCCACCCGGTGGACCACCCCTCTTTTGAAGCCGACGTGGCCCAGATCGCGGGCCGCGCCGGCCACCGCCTGGTGCACCTGATGGTGCCCAAGGTGGAGTCGGTGCAGGATGTCGAGCGCACTGTTGCCGCGCTCAATGCTGCCGGTGCGAAGGACCTGCCGCTGCAGGTGCTGATCGAGTCGCCCGCCGCCGTGCACCGCGCTTTTGACATCGCGGCCCACCCCCGCGTGCAGTCACTCAGTTTTGGCCTGATGGACTTTGTCTCGGCCCATGGCGGCGCCATCCCGTCCGATGGCATGGGCGCGCAAGGGCAGTTCACCCACCCACTGGTGGTGCGTGCCAAACTGGAAATTGCCAGTGCCTGCCACGCCCACGGCAAGGTGCCTTCGCATTGCGTGGTGACCGAATTCAGCGACGTGCAGGCCATGCGCCAGGCCGCACTCAAGGCAGCGCGCGAGTTCGGCTACACCCGCATGTGGAGCATCCATCCGGCGCAGATCCGCCCCATCCTTGAAGCCATGGCGCCGACCGCGGCTGAGATTGATCGCGCCAGCCAAATCATTCTGGCGGCACATGCTGCGCAGTGGGCGCCGATCAGCCATGCGGGCCAGTTGCACGACCGCGCCAGCTACCGGTTTTTCTGGCAGGTGCTCGAACGTGCCCACCAGACGGGGCGCGCTCTGCCCAAAGAGATACACCTGTTTTTTGCACCCGCTGGTCAGGCGACCGGACAGGCTGCATGATGTGCGGTTCACCCACCAAGGAGACAGTCATGCGCAAAACAGCCATCGTCATGGGTCTGGCAGTGCTGGCCAGCAGCGTCTGGGCCGAGCCCGAAGCGCGTCACAAGACGCCAGCTAGAGTGGCGCCACAAAAACAGACAGCACGCAAGACGCAGCCCCCTGCGCCCGTCAAAACCGTGTCTGAAACCCCCATGGGCCAGGAAGAGTTGTCGATTGCCCAGCGTGTGCACCAAGGCCGTCTGCCCTGTGAATTGGGGGCTGCTGTTCGTGTGGAGCCCGACCAGGCGCAACCGGGCTATTTCAATGTGCTTGGCAAGGGTTTCCATTACCGCATGCACCCCGTGGCCACCAGCACCGGGGCCATCCGGCTGGAGGACAAGCAGGCTGGCGCCGTGTGGCTGCAACTGGCCAACAAGTCCATGCTGATGGACCAGAAAAAAGGCCAGCGTCTGGCTGACGAATGCGCCCATCCCGAGCAGGTGGCGTTTGCCGAGCAGATGAAGAACAACCCGCCGCCCCCGTTGATCGAGGTCAACACCGGGCGATGATCCTTTGATTTTGTTAGACAGGAGAAAAAACCATGTTGAAAGCCTACCGTGACCACGTCGCCGAACGCGCGGCCCTCGGTATCCCGCCGCTGCCGCTCGACGCCAAACAGGTGGCCGAGCTGATCGAGCTGATCAAGAACCCGCCGGCTGGCGAAGACGCCTTCCTGCTGGATTTGTTGACGAACCGCGTGCCCCCGGGCGTGGACGATGCCGCCAAGGTCAAGGCTTCCTTCCTGGCCGCTGTCGCTCACGGCGATATCCAGGTGGGTCTGGTCTCCAAGGCCAAGGCCACCGAGTTGCTGGGCACCATGGTGGGTGGCTACAACGTCAAACCCCTGATCGACCTGCTGGATGACGCCGATGTGGCCGCTGTGGCCGCCGAAGGCCTCAAGAAAACCCTGCTGATGTTCGACGCCTTCCACGATGTGGCCGAGAAGGCCAGGGCCGGCAACGCCAAGGCCAAGGAAGTGATCCAGAGCTGGGCCGATGCCGAGTGGTTCACCAGCCGTCCCGAAGTGCCCAAGAGCATCACCGTGACCGTGTTCAAGGTGCCAGGTGAGACCAACACCGATGACCTGTCGCCCGCACCCGATGCCTGGAGCCGTCCGGACATCCCGATGCACTACCTGGCCATGCTCAAGAATACCCGTCCCGACGCGGCCTTCAAGCCCGAAGAAGACGGCAAGCGCGGCCCGATGCAGTTCATCGAGGACCTCAAGAAAAAAGGCCACCTGGTTGCCTACGTGGGCGACGTGGTGGGTACCGGCTCCAGCCGCAAGTCAGCCACCAACAGCGTGATCTGGGCCACGGGTCAGGACATCCCCTTTGTGCCGAACAAGCGTTTCGGCGGTGTGACCCTGGGTGGCAAGATTGCCCCCATCTTCTTCAACACGCAGGAAGACTCCGGTTCCCTGCCGATCGAAGTGGACGTGAACAAGCTCGAAATGGGCGACGTGATCGAAGTGCTGCCCTACGACGGCAAGATCACCAAGAACGGTGCCACCGTGGCCGAGTTCGCGCTCAAGAGCGAAGTGCTGCTGGACGAAGTGCGCGCCGGCGGCCGCATCAACCTGATCATCGGTCGCAGCCTGACCGGCAAGGCCCGTGAGTTCCTGGGGCTGCCCGCCTCCACCCTGTTCCGCCTGCCTCAGGCGCCTGCCGCTTCCAAGGCTGGTTTCACGCTGGCGCAAAAAATGGTGGGCCGCGCTGTCGGCCTGCCCGAAGGACAGGGCGTGCGTCCCGGCACCTATTGCGAACCCAAGATGACCACCGTGGGCTCGCAGGACACCACCGGTCCGATGACCCGTGATGAACTGAAAGACCTGGCCTGCCTGGGCTTCTCTGCCGACATGGTGATGCAGTCCTTCTGCCACACCGCTGCCTATCCCAAGGCCGTGGACGTGAAAATGCACCGCGAGCTGCCGGCCTTCATCAGCAACCGCGGCGGCGTGGCCCTGCGTCCGGGCGACGGCGTGATCCACAGCTGGCTCAACCGCCTGCTGCTGCCCGACACCGTGGGCACCGGCGGTGACTCGCACACCCGTTTCCCGATTGGCATTTCCTTCCCGGCCGGCTCCGGTCTGGTCGCTTTCGGTGCCGCCACCGGCGTGATGCCGCTGGACATGCCCGAGTCGGTGCTGGTGCGTTTCAAGGGCCAGATGCAGCCTGGTGTCACCCTGCGTGACCTGGTGCATGCCATCCCCCTTTACGCCATCAAGGCCGGCCTGCTGACCGTCGAGAAAAAGGGCAAGAAGAACATCTTCTCCGGCCGCATCCTCGAAATTGAAGGTCTGCCCGACCTGAAAGTGGAACAGGCTTTCGAGCTGTCCGACGCCTCGGCCGAGCGCTCTGCCGCCGGCTGCACCATCAAGCTCAACAAGGAGCCTGTGGCCGAGTACCTGAAGTCGAACGTGGTTCTGATGAAGAACATGATCGCCAACGGCTACGAAGATAAGCGCACCCTGGAGCGCCGCATCAAGGCCGTCGAAGCCTGGCTGGCCAAGCCCGAGCTGCTCGAAGCCGACAAGGACGCCGAATACGCCGCCGTGATCGAGATCGATCTGGCCGACATCAAAGAGCCGATCGTCTGCTGCCCGAACGACCCCGACGACGCCAAGTTCATGAGCGAAGTCGCCGGCACCAAGATCGACGAAGCCTTCATCGGTTCGTGCATGACCAACATCGGCCACTTCCGAGCAGCCTCCAAGGTGCTGGGCGGCGCGCGCGACATCCCGGTCAAGCTGTGGGTGGCCCCGCCGACCAAGATGGACGAGAGCGAGCTGATTAAGGAAGGCCACTACGCGACGTTTGGTGCTGCCGGTGCCCGCACCGAAATGCCCGGCTGCTCGCTGTGCATGGGCAACCAGGCGCAGGTGCGTGAAGGCGCGACCGTGGTGTCCACCTCGACCCGCAACTTCCCCAACCGCCTGGGCAAGAACACCAATGTGTTCCTGACGTCGGCCGAACTCGCTGCCGTGTGCTCCAAGCTCGGTCGTATCCCCACCGTGGCCGAGTACCAGGAAGCCGTGGGCATCGTCAACAAGGATGCCGCCAGCGTCTACAAGTACATGAACTTCGACCAGATCGAAGAGTATGCAGAGACCGCCAAAGGCGTGACGGTTTAATCACCGAACGGCCTTTGCCGCCAGCCCCGCCCGCGCAAGCCGGCGGGGCTTTTTTGTTGAGCCAATACCCGATCCGGAGCAAGGGATATGGTGCCCGGCGATCAAGCTGGCCTGAGGGCTAGATATTCTGGCGGATCACTACACACAAGGAGACGCATATGCTCGATCGCCGTTTGTTTCTTGGGGCTGGCTTCGCCGGTGCTTCAGCATTGACTTTCTCGTCCGTCTGGTCGCAGAGCGCGCCCAACTTGGGTGTGCCGGAACTCCCCAATCCAGGCTTTCGCCGCATGAAGCTGGGCAGCATGGAGATCATTGCCCTCAACGACGGTGCCTTGCGCAGGCCCCTGGGAGAGGAGTTTGTGCCCAAAGTGCCTCTGGACCAGGTCAAGGCCTTGCTGGCTTCGCAGAGCCTGCCCACGGACTACATCGATATTCCCTTTACGCCGTTCCTGCTGGTCAATGGCGGACAGCGTTACCTGTTTGACACCGGCTTTGCCGACAACGGTCCACCGACCACCGGCAAGCTGCGCGGCCACCTGGCGGCGGCAGGCTTCAAGCCCGAAGACATTCAGAACGTGGTGTTGAGTCACTTTCATGGCGATCACATCAATGGTCTGCGCAACAAGGATGGCTCGCTCGTTTACCCCAACGCCCGGGTGCATGTGCCTGCCCCCGAGCATGCCTTCTGGACCGACGAAGTCCGCATCGCCAGCGCACCGCCGGCCATGCAGGGGGCTTTCCAGACGGTGCGGCGCGCCCTGGGCGGCCTGGCACCAGACCAGCTGGTGAAATTCGAGCCCGGTGCTCTGGTTGCCCCTGGCATCACCTCGGTAGCGGCTTTTGGCCACACGCCCGGCCACACCCTGTTCCGTGTGGATTCCGAGGGGCAATCCTTTGCCTATGTGGCCGACATCACCAACGTGCCTTCACTTTTCGCACGCGCGCCCGACTGGTCGGTGGTCTTCGACATGAACCCCGAGATGGCGCGTCAGAGTCGCCGCCGCATCTTCGACATGCTGGTGCGCGACAAGATGCTGGCAGGCGGCTTCCACTTCCCATTTCCGGCCTTTGGCACGATGGAGCCAGCTCCCGGCAACGGCTACCAGTTCAGGCCTGTGGCCTGAAGACGCCCCTCAGTCGATGAAGGCCGATCGGGTGTCGCAGCCGATGCCGCTGGCGATCCAGCGCCGTGCCAGCTGCGACAGCCGGGGGGCCAGCCACTTCAGACCCCAAGGCAGGGTGTTGCGCGCATCGCTGATGGCGCCGCACAGGTAGCGGCGATCGGCATCGCTCCAGCGCAGGGCTTTGCAGCGGCCCATGCGTTTGAGCGAGAGCACCATGCCCAGTGGGCAGGGAAAGGCCAGGCAGCACACACCGCAGCCGTTGCAAGGCTCACCTGTGCGCGGCTGCGCGGGTGCCAGCGGATGGATTTCGATGACGGTCTTGACAGGCTTGAGCAGTGCCATTGCCCAAGCGCTCAGAGCATGCGTGCGATCAGGGCGCCTTCGGCCGGGCCTTCCACCGGGATCCAGACCTGCACCGGGTTACCCGAAGCCACTTCGATGGCGTGGCCGTCGGTGTTCTGCATCTGTTGCACGCGCAGCTGGCGGTTGCCGCTGGGGTGGATGATCTCGATCGTGTCGCCCACGGCAAAGCGGTTTTTGGTTTCCACGCGCGCCCAGCCGTCTTCGCGCACCTGCAGCACCTCGCCCACGAACTGGCTGCGCTGGCTGGTGGAGTGGCCGGTGATGTAGTTCTGGTAGTCCTGGCTGGGGCGGCGCTCCAGCAGGCCGGTGGTATAGCCGCGGTTGGACAGACCTTCGAGTTCGAGCAGCAGCTCGGGGTTGAAGGGGTGGCCGGCCACGGCGTCGTCGATGGCGCGGCGGTACACCTGCGCGGTGCGGGCCACGTAGTAGTGGCTTTTGGTGCGGCCCTCGATCTTGAGCGAGTCCACGCCGATGCGGGCCAGGCGGTCCACATACTCCACGGCACGCAGGTCCTTGCTGTTCATGATGTAGGTGCCGTGCTCGTCTTCCATGATCGGCATCAGCTCGCCCGGACGCTCTTTTTCCTCGATCAGCCAGATCTTGTCGGCCTCGGGATGGCGTTGTCCGCCGCCGCAGGTCGAGAAGGTGCTGGCGGCTTCTTCGTCTTCGTTGGCGAAGTTGAAGCCGTCCAGGCGCTGGCTGGGCACTGCGTCGCCTGTGTTGGCGTCCAGCTCGGCGCTGTGGGTCTTGTATTCCCAGCGGCAGGCGTTGGTGCAGGTGCCCTGATTCGGGTCACGGCGGTTGAAGTAGCCGCTCAGCAGGCAGCGGCCCGAATACGCAATGCACAGCGCGCCGTGCACGAAGACCTCGATTTCCATGTCCGGGCAATCGTTGCGGATGGCCTCGACCTCGTCCAGGCTCAGTTCGCGCGACAGGATGACCCGGCTCACGCCCTGCTTTTGCCAGAACTTCACGGCCGCGCTGTTGGTGCTGTTGGCCTGCACCGACAGGTGGATCGGCACCTCAGGCCACAGGCCTTTTTCCATCTGCTCGCGCACCAGCATGATCAGGCCGGCGTCGGCCATGATGATGGCGTCGGGCTTGAGCTCGACCACCGGTTGCAGGTCTCGTAGATAAGTGCGCAGTTTGTCGTTGTGGGCGATCAGGTTGCTGGTGACAAAGAATTTCTTGCCGCGCTGGTGCGCCTCGGCAATGCCGGTGGCCAGCTGTTCGAATTTGAATTCGTTGTTGCGCGCACGCAGGCTGTAGCGCGGCTGGCCGGCGTAAACCGCGTCGGCGCCAAAGTCGTAGGCGGCGCGCATGCGCTGCAGGGTGCCGGCGGGCAGCAGCAGTTCGGGGGCTTTGATCGAAGTCATGGGGCCGTATTGTCCGGGTTTTGGCGCACACAGTGGGCAGGCACAATCCGGACATGGACATTCAGGCATCCGACATCCTTGTGGCCGGCGGCGGCATTGGCGGGCTGGCGGCCGCGCTGGCACTGTCGCGGCAGGGCGCGGGTGTGCAGCTCATCGAGCAGGCAAGGGCGTTTGCCGAAGTGGGTGCGGGCGTCCAGATCGGTCCCAACGTGACCCGCATCCTGCGCGATTGGGGGCTAGAGCCGGGCCTGCGACTTGTGGCCAGTTTTCCGCATGCGCTGGTGGCCCGCGACGCACGCTCCGGGCGCGAACTGGGCAGCTTGCCGCTGGGCGAGCGGGCCGAGCGCCTGTATGGCGCGCCTTACGCCTGCATCCACCGCGCCGATCTGCATCGGCTTTTGCTGGAGGCGGTGCAGGCGCAAGGCGTGCCCCTCTTGCTGAACCAGCGGGTGGCCGAGGTGCACCAGCAGGCTGGCCAAGTCAGTGTGCGCACAGAACAGGGGCTGGCACGCCAGCCGTCCTTGCTGGTCGGGGCCGATGGCCTATGGAGCTGCAGTCGGCAGGCCTTGGGCCTGCACGATTCACCCCGGTTTACGGGCCATCTGGCCTACCGTGGGCTGGTGCCCCTGCAGACGCCGCCTGCGCAGTCGCAGGTGACGGTCTGGATGGGGCCGCGTTTGCACATCGTGCATTACCCGGTGCAGGCCGGGCGCGCCCTGAATGTGGTGGCCATCGTGCACGGCGAGTTGCCATCCAACCCGCAGGATTGGGACCACGCCGCCCATGCCGCCCAGCTGTTTCAGGCGCTGGGGCCGATCAGCCGGCCGCTGCGGCAGGTGCTGGAGGCGGTGCCGAACTGGCGCCTGTGGGCGCTCAATGACCGCCCGCCACTGACCTCGGCAGCCCAGATGGGGCAGGGTGGGGTGGCCCTGCTGGGCGACGCAGCCCACCCGATGCGCCCCTATCTGGCGCAAGGCGCGGGCATGGCGATCGAAGACGCGCAGGTGCTGGCGCAGTGTTGGGGCGACAAGGCCACGGTGGCCGAGCGGGTGCGACGCTATGCCGAGCAGCGTTGGCCGCGCAACGCGCAGGTGCAGGCCCGGGCGATCCGCAATGGCCGCATCTTCCATGCGCACGGTCCTGTCGGTTGGGGACGGAATCTGGCCATGGGGGTGCTGGGCGCGAGGGTGATGGACGTGCCCTGGCTTTACCAGGGCATCGATTGAGGGCTCAGAGTGCGTCGAGTTCGCGGTGGCGCTTGAGGGTGAGCCAGCGCCCCTTGAAGGTCTCGGCCAGCATTTCCACCAGATAGACCGAGCGGTGCTGGCCGCCAGTGCAGCCAATCGCCACCGTGACGTAGCTGCGGTGGTCTTTTTGGATCGACGGAATCCATTGCTGCATGAAGTCTTCGATGTGCTTTTGCATGCGCTCGACTTCTGCTGACTGCCGCAGGTAGTCCTGCACCGGCGCATCGCGGCCGGTGAGCGGACGCAGGTCCGATTCGTAATGCGGGTTGGGCAGCATGCGCACATCGAACACGAAATCCGCATCGGTCGGGATGCCTCGCTTGAAGGCAAAAGATTCGAATACCAGCGTGAGCTGCGCTGTGGGTGCGCTGACCAGCGTCTTCACATAGGTCTGCAATTGCGAGGAGCGCAGCAGGCTGGTGTCGATCACATGGGCGCGTTCGCGCAGGTTGGACAGCAACTCGCGCTCGAACTGGATGGTCTCGATCAGGGCCTTGTCGCTTTGCGATCTGGATTCGCCGGACAGCGGGTGTTTGCGCCGCGTTTCGGAATAGCGGCGCAGCAAGGTGTCGGACGTGGCGTCCAGAAAGATGGACTTGACCGTCATGCCCATCTCGCGCAGCACGCTCAGCTGCTCGGGCATGAGGTGCAGCGATGCCGCGCTGCGCACGTCGATCGCGATCGCCAGCCGGGTTTCCTTTTGCTGCTCTTCAAGCTTGACGAAGGGGATCAGCAGCTCGGGCGGCAGGTTGTCCACACAGTAGTAGCCCGCGTCTTCGAGCGCGTGCAGCGCCACCGATTTGCCGGAGCCGGACATGCCGGTGATGAGGATGACGTCCATGTGTCAGGCGATAGAGGTACCCAGCATTTCGCGGGCGTGGGCCAGGGTGGTAGCCGAGAGTTTTTCACCGCCCAGCATGCGGGCGATTTCGTGGGTGCGCTCTTCGCCGGAGGTGGGGGTGACGCGGCTGCCGATTTGCCCGCCGTTGACCTGTTTGCTGACCACCAGATGCTGGTCGGCACAGGCGGCCACTTGCGGCAGGTGCGTCACAGCCAGCACCTGACGGTGACGACCGAGCTGCTTCATCAGGCGGCCCACGGTTTCGGCCACGGCGCCGCCAACACCCGAGTCCACCTCGTCAAAAATCAGGGTGCCGGCTTCACCCAGTTCGCTGGTGGTCACCGCGATCGCCAGCGCGATGCGCGAGAGTTCGCCGCCCGATGCCACTTTGCCCACGGGGCGTGGTGTGCTGCCGGCGTGGCCGGCCACCAGAAACTGCACTTCTTCCAGGCCGTGCTGGGCAGCCTGTTCGAGTGCCTGCAACTGCACCTCGAAACGGCCACCTTGCATGCCCAGTTGCTGCATGGCCTCGGTCACCGCCCGGGCCAGCGCCGGAGCGGCCTTCTGGCGCTGGCGCGAGAGGGCCTGGGCGGCTTTCTGATAAACCTCACCAGTGGCCTGTTCGGCAGACTCCAGGGCTTGCAGGTCGCCAGCAGCATCCAGTCGGGCAAGATCCTGTCGCCATTGGTTCAGGACAGCGGGCAGTTCTTCTGGGGGGCGCTTGTACCGGCGTGCCAGTGAGATCCACAAGGCCAGGCGCTCGTCGAGCCGGGCCAGTTGCTCAGGGTCCAGGTCGGCGCGGCGCAAGTAGCCGTGCAGGCTGTGTGCAGCGTCTTCGGCTTGCGCCTGTGCAGACGCGAGCACATCGGCCAAGGCCTGAAACTCGGGCTCCACACGGGCCAGATCGACCAGACTCTGGCTGGCCCGCGTGAGCAGCGCCAGGGCACCGGCTTCTTCGTCGCCTTCGAGCAGGGCGCTGGCCTGCTGTGCCGCATCGATCAAAGCCTGTGCGTTCGACAGCCGGCCGTGCCGGGTGTTGAGTTCTTCCCATTCGCCCTCGACCGGAGCCAGTTTGTCCAGTTCGCCAATCTGCCAGCTCAGGCGTTCGCGTTCGCTGGCCAGTGTGTTCTGGGTGCGGCGTGCGTCTTCCAGCGCTTGCCGGGCTTCGCGCCAGATTTGCCAGGCACTGCGCACCGGCCGTGTGTCGGCGCGGGCGTAGCCGTCGAGCAATTGGCGTACGGCATCCGGGCGGGTCAGACTTTGCCAGGCGTGCTGGCCATGGATGTCGAGCAGCAGATCGCCCAGTTCACGCAGCTGTGCGGCAGTGGCGGGGCTGCCGTTGATGAAGGCGCGGCTTTTGCCGCCGGAGTCGATGGTGCGGCGCAACAGGAGGCTGCCGTCGGTGTCAAAACCAGCCTGCTGGAGCCAGTCCTGCGTGGCCGGTGTGGCGTCGAATTCGGCGCAAATTTCGCAGCGGCTGGCACCTTCGCGCACCACGCCTGTATCGGCGCGGGCACCCAAGGCCAGTTGCAGGGCATCGATCAGGATGGATTTTCCGGCGCCGGTTTCGCCGGTCAGTACCGTGAAGCCCCCCGTCAGATCGAGTTCAAGGGCGTGGACGATCACAAAATCCCGCAGGGTGATGTGCGTCAGGGCCATGTTCAGGCTCCTTCGTTCCAGTGCATTTTTTTGCGCAGGGTGTCGAAATAGTTCCAGCCCTCAGGGTGCAGAAAGCGCACCTGGTGCTGCGAACGCCGCACGGTGATGCGGTCACCGATCATCAGCGAAGCCAGCGACTGCATGTCGAAATTCGCACTGGCGTAGCGGCCAGAAACGATTTCGATGCCTACCTCGGAGTTGTCCGACAGCACGATGGGCCGGTTGGAGAGCGTGTGGGGAGCAATGGGGGCCATGATCCAGCCGCCAATGGCCGGGTGCATGAGTGATCCGCCGACCGACAGGGAGTAAGCGGTGGAGCCGGTGGGGGTGGCGATGATCAGGCCATCGGCACGCTGGTTGGCCACAAAGTGACCGTCCACCTCGACACGCAATTCCACCATGCCCGAGGTGCCGCCACGGTAAACCACCACATCGTTCATGGCCAGAGCGTCGAACACGCAATGGCCATCGCGCTGCACGCGCGCGTGCATCAGGCTGCGCAGGTCGGTCTGGTAGCGGCCCTGTAGCATGGGGGGCAGCAGGGTGGCGTAATCCTTGAGCGGGATGTCTGTGATGAAACCCAGCCGCCCCTGGTTGATGCCGATCAACGGCAGCCCGTGGCTGGCCATCTGGCGGCCCACGCCCAGCATGGTGCCGTCGCCGCCTACCGCTATGCCCAGATCACACTGCTGGCCGATCTGGTTCAGATCGAGCGCCGCATAGCCGCTCAGGCCAGTGAGCTGGGCAGTGTTCTGGTCGAACACGACCTCACAGCCTTGACGGGTCAGGAAGTGGGCCACTTCTTCGAGCACCTTGCGCGAACTCTCCAGCGCAGCACCCGTGATCGAGGCATGCGTTCTGCCAAAGAGTGCAACGTGTCGGAATTGCGATTTCATGGGCAAATTACATCATTAAAATGGCCCGATGCTCGATGACCGCGCCAAGTTGTTGCTCAAATCCCTGGTGGAGCGCTACATCGCTGACGGCCAGCCCGTGGGCTCGCGCACCCTGTCCAAGGCTTCGGGGCTGGAGTTGTCTCCCGCCACCATCCGCAATGTCATGGCGGATCTGGAAGACCTCGGCCTGATCGCCAGTCCGCACACCTCGGCCGGGCGCATTCCCACGGCCCGTGGCTACCGCCTGTTCGTGGACACCATGCTCACGGCCCAGCGCGAGGACCTGCAGACGCCCAGTCTGCAGCCCGACCAGCCGCAAAAAGTGATTGCCAACGCAGCGCAGCTGCTGTCCAACCTGTCGCATTTTGTCGGCGTGGTCATGGCGCCCAAAAGGTCTTCGGTGTTTCGCCACATCGAATTCCTGCGCCTGTCCGAGCGGCGTTTGCTGGTCATCATTGTCTCGCCCGAAGGCGATGTGCAAAACCGTGTGCTGTTCACCGAAGCCGACTATTCACAAAGCCAGTTGGTGGAGACGGCCAACTACCTCAATGCCAACTTTGCCGGCATGGCGATCGAGCAGGTTCGCGCCCGCGTGCAGCAAGACCTGGTCAAGCTGCAGGGCGAGATTGCTTCGCTGATGCAGGCGGCCGTGCAGGTCAGCTCCGAAGCGCTCACGCAGGAAGAAGGCAATGTGGTGATCTCGGGTGAGCGCAACCTGCTGTCGGTGAGCGATTTCTCGCATGACATGTCACACCTGCGCCGGGCTTTTGACCTGTTTGAACAGAAAAGCCAGCTCATGCGCCTGCTCGATGTGTCCAGCCAGGCCGAAGGCGTGCGCATCTACATCGGCGGTGAAAGCCAGATCGTGCCGATGGAAGAGCTGTCGGTCGTCAGCGCGTCTTACGAGGTGGACGGTCAGGTGGTCGGTACCCTGGGCGTGATCGGGCCGACGCGCATGCCTTATGACCGCATGATCCAGATTGTGGACATCACCGCGCGGCTGGTGGGCAACGCGCTGAGCCAGGGCAAGTAAGCCCACTACAATCTCTGGTTCCCGTTGTGGGTGTGCGGGCCGTTAGCTCAGTTGGTTAGAGCAGGGGACTCATAATCCCTTGGTCGGGGGTTCAAGTCCCTCACGGCCTACCA